>Ga0126337_10000195_pt1 | contig 26026 bp, 13 predicted proteins | sample DipCmetagenome_FD_92527 | JGI IMG/M metagenome (GOLD analysis project Ga0126337, IMG submission 92527) | Coral microbial communities from La Bocana,Puerto Morelos, Mexico - Diploria C A metagenome | ecosystem: Host-associated > Invertebrates > Cnidaria > Coral | place: La Bocana,Puerto Morelos...
CCCCCCCAACCCCCTGGATGGGATGCTAGTCCATCGCAGGGTTACCCCCAGTATTAAATTGCCTAGTACCCATTTAAAACCTGGACGTGTTTTTTCGAAAGCCAGTTAACACTAATCCAGGATTAAACGCTTACCAAAGAATTATTTTTTCTTGTATAAAAATGTATTTTAATTCCTGTGTTTTGTGTATTTTGAGATTAATCAAACTTAATGACAAAAATAGGCACAGAAAATATCACCAAAAAGTTCCAAAACTGAAATAAAAATCCTCGTTAGCCTTGGGTTTATAGCTTAACCGGGCTTTCATCAACCCGGCCCTGGGTAGTGAGAGCAAAATTGTCTTGCCCATAAACAAAACACAATCAACCCGGCCAGGGGTCGAACACAGGACCGCTCGATCGAGAGAGCATAACCAGGATTTAAGAAACATTTACCTGAAGCTGTGGAGAAGACACACAGCCGTCGCAGATTGCAAAAATAATTCGCTTCTCAGAGGTGGTGAGCTTGAACCTTCTCTTGTCGTCATCAGCATATCGTTCTGAAAAGTTACATTTGAAAAAGACTCTGTAACATGGTGCCACCGACATCCCATTCCCTGTCATTTTCGAGATTTACTGAAAGGCACTGACCTGTTACTTCGTACAAAAAAATCCATTGAGGTTAGTGGAATTGGCAGACAACTCACAGCTGTGTTGTTATCAGAATATTATATTACAGTACCTGGAAAACACATGATCACTCCCTCTCCAAATGTACTGGGCGGCACCAGACCCTTGTGTAAAATAACGAACTGCAGGTCGAAGGCACTGCCAATGAATATACAAACAGTAAATACACATGAATATATGAAAGATCAAATTTGAACAGAGGGAGACATGAAGACATGATTGATCATGGCAGTTATACACCCAACACGCAGCTGTGAAATAAAAGCCTGAAAAAAATCAATTTCCGTCTAAACGGGATTCGAACCCATGACCTCTGCGATACCGGTGCGGTGCTGGTGACATTGTGAGTTCGTAACATACTCGTAGAAGATGAAGAATGCAAATGAATATATGAAAGATCATATATTTGAACTGCTTAAGTTGTGTATATTGCCGGGATGATTCATCGTGTCTTCATACAAAATTACAAATCCATGCGATATGATCGATGAATTGCCAGGTATGTAACACAGCTTTCCTGGAAGGTAAAGCTCAACCGTTACTGAAAATTTATCTCCATACAGATACTTCGTCCAAAGCTCATTTTTATCACAACTGTCTTACCTTGGAAATGGAGGATTTCAAACACCTCTGACGTTTACAAACGGTAGTTTAGGCGTGAACTAAACACGACGTATATTTGACCGCTGTAGATTCAGAGAGGGTTATTCTCACCTGACTATGCCCAGCTGACCAATACAGTAACAGTGCTGCTTTAGAAACGCAATCCTTTCTAGGGCGGTCAAGGGAACTAAATCTCCACTTCTCCACTCCCCTCCAGAACTTGACAGTGCATCCATGAGCCGGGTGAATGAAGCATGCCGTGAAATGTGACAGTCCACTTCGCTTATCTCCTCTCCAGAGCTGTCAGCAAACTGAAGCAGTGACGCATGCGCAATCAGAAGATTGAGAGTATTGACGTAGAAGCATATTTTAGCCGCGTCCGAGGTGAGCGAGTCAAGGTTGACGCTCTGGAGTTCACCAGTGCCCCGCGCAAGCGCCTTGAATTCGGGAGTCTTGGTTACATTAGCCACGGTCTTTGAATCAACAGCACCGCCCTGAGACTCGGCCACATCTGAAAGAAAAGACCACTATTTTGTGAGCGGGGGTAGAGGGGCGGGGGGTTGTGTTGGGAAAATTTCTGGAGCATAATTTCTTTTTCTCATCTTTAGGTCGTGCTATTGACAATAGATTGTGCAATTATTTGTAACAAAAAAAAAAGACAGGACCCGGATAGTAGAAAGCAATTACTTGATTTTTTTTTCTCCATGGTTTCCAAAACTATTTTCTTCCATCAGTTTTCGCTGTGCATGAATTTTCTTTTGCAAATTGTCCCACCCCGCCCCCCTCAAGAATAATGGCTCCCTTAGAATCTTGTACTATAGCAAGTGAATATATGAAAGATCACATATTTGAACTGCGGAGAAAGATATGAATTTATGATCGATCATCGCAGTTATGCACACAACTTAAGTAGCTGTAAGATTAAAGCTGAGAAAAATTCAGGCCTGAACGGGATTTGAACCCATGACCTCTGCGATACCGGTGTATCCGCAGTTCAAATATATGATATTTCATAAATTCATTTGCATTCCTTTACCTTCAACGGGTAAAACACGAACTCACAGTGTGACCAGCTTCCAGATGACTTGATAGCTCAGTCTCACTCCACCGGTATTGCAGAAGTCATGGGTTCGAATCCCGTTCAGGCCTGAATTTTTTTCAGGCTTCAATTCCACAAATGCTTAAGTTGTGTAGATAACCGCGATGATCAATCATAAAATTCATATATCTGATCTTAATAAGCATAGATTTTTTATGATATTATCTCTCCGTTTTCTCCTCAGTTTTAGTTTTTATTGACAAGTTATAACAAACACTCAAGACAGTGTTTGACCACATTTCCAAACACCTCGAAGTTCTTCAAAAGTAGTCCGCCCCGCGTCGTATTTTCAACTCTCTTCTCGGTGTTTGGAAATGTGGTCAAACACGTTCTTTGGTGTTTATATATTACATCATGACTCATACAATCTAAGTAGTATTTACTCTCTCTCTCTTGACCAGTCAAATACAAGATACCTTTCAGCAGTTTAACCATCCTGGACAGTAAATCCCTGGCAACAGTGTTGGGATCTCGAACACTCTCTGTCCAGCGGCTTCCAGAATTGAGAATAACAGGATTAGAAGATGGCCAGCGGACATCTGCAAGATACAGAACATCTTCATATAAGCATATCTTGTTTCTCGACAAAAGGGGGACACATTCACTCAGTTTGGACAGTTCAGGTCACCATATAGACTCCATTTCAAGTCCAACAGGATTATTCAACAAACCGCAGTTATTCGCGTCTGAACACAGACGTACATTGACAAATTGTAAAGCACCAGACACGGGTGGGTAAGGGATATTTTTGTCATACCTCTTCGAGAGACTCCTTCCAGAGAAGAAACCGCAGGACAACAGTTATATACGATCACCTTCGAGAGGTTGACATGCAGCTTCTTTGCCACAGCTTCCAAACTGATGAAATAAAAAACCTTCCAATATAATGAGGAACATTTGGGAAACGTGTATGACCTAATATTGTTGCATAGTAACACTTTGTTTTGAAGCCATTGTTAGGATCTTGACTTCTTTGTTTCCTTCGTTTTACGCCGCATGAGCCAAAAGAACCCCCGGTGTAACGAAAGCTCGTTGTAGCGAACAATTTTGCCAGTCTCTTGGCCCTGCCGTGAAATGGGCTGGCTCATGTGGCCAGCCAAAGCGGCTTTGCACGCCTTTTCATCCTCCTCGAAAACGTCCACGCAACGCGCGTGGTCACATACGGGTAGATTTTAAGAAAAACGAGTGCCCAGTCTCTCCTTAGGTACGCGATCGCTCATTTTGACCGTTTGTTGACGTTTAAATTAGCCTAAATTGTTGAAGTTTCACATAAAATTCAACACGACTTAAGCAAACAATAAATAGAGAAAGGAAAAACATCTTGGAACATTGGGCGGTTTTAATTCATCAAAAACTGTAGTAAGCCACCATAAGCAGTTGTGAGCGGGATTCGAACCTGTGACCTCTGTGATGCCGATGCAGTGCTTTCCCAAATGAGCTATTAAGCCATCTGGGAGCTGTTCATGTTCTGAATTCGTAATATACCCTTAGAAGGTGAAGATACAAGTGAATATATAAAAGATCGTATATTGTATAATCTTTCATATGTTCATTTGCACGCATGTAATAACTTTTTTTAAAAATCTTAAATCTTAAGCCATTAGTAAGCTTAAAAGTAATAACTGCCAACTTGCTTCCAATTTTCTCTTTGACATTGCTTTAAATTAAGGCTGAACCTTCGGCATTACCTTTTCGGAGGAATGCTCTTTTCAAACATAGGCTTCCCAAGAGTCTCTGCGATGCCTTCATTTAACACCACAAATGGATTGGACACTTTCAGGGCACTGGGACGATTCAGGTCTATGTCAGTAGGGACGCTAGACGCAGAATCTGAAAAAATGAAACAGGAATCAGGTTTGGATAAATAAATAAAATAAAATAATAACTAATGTTTATCTACCCGCGGAAGTGTTTAAAGCACGGAGGCTAGTGAGACCGAGCAAACACTGAATTGAAACAGGTAATTTTAACAATAACATAACATTGTTAAAACACCCACTTGGGATTTCAAACCTATTGACAAGCATGGCCGAGGATTTAACTCGATGCTGCCACGAAAAAATCCAGACAGTGGTTAGAGCGGAACTCGAACCTGGGACCGCTAGATTGCGAGTCGAACGCGCTGACTACACAGCCACGCTAACTCCTCCCATGTGTAAGGACCCACTTCGTATGAAATGGACAAATGAGTGTATTTAATACAAAGTATACCACAAGCTTAACCGTATACGTCTGACCGCCACTTAATGATGACTCGTAAGTGATCTCATTGAAATGCACGTTTTCCGTCTTTTGCGACAAGGTTTACGAAAAGCGCTTCCGATCAAAAAGGAAATGCGAGTATTCAACATACCAGCCGCCTTAGACTTCCAATACAACAGCAGCGTCGCCAGAGCATCGACGTGTTTAAACAAACTTAGCATATAATTATATCGCTGCTCCAGTCCTCCTCCAACAGCTGTAGTCACGTGACTAGCTCCCTCGACGCAATCAAACGCTTTCTGCAACTCGATCATTGCGACTCTCACCGCCAGGCTCTTCTTTAACAGGTTGAACGAGGTTTGCCTGCCAAGATGTTTGTGACCTGGGACTTGGTCAGAAGCCTCGTCCACGCTGCAAATCAGCGGTTCACCATCCTCTAATGCCTGCTCAAAACGTCTATAAGAACAAATGCGCAACATACAAATTCTTCCTAGTGATCTTGGCACATTTCTTACAGAAATTATTGGAAAAAAAGTGGAAAACTCAACAAGCATTTCCTCTGGTCGTCTTTTTCTGCCCGGCTATATTGGGATCAACTGCTCTCCGTTATTTGGCTGATGCAACTCTTTTCAACGAAATCAGACACTGTTTAAATGGTTGACCTTCTCACATAGAAAACTATCCCAACCATTTTTTTTTCGGAACGGTGGCTTAATACTTTCAATCAAACTGATAAAAACACGGTCAACTTAGCAAATCCAAACAACCGAAAATGTTGCCAGTGAAACGTGGCGTTGTAAAAGTTCGAAAAGTGTCTTTTCGGACATTTCTACCAGTTAAGCAAAAACCAGTAGCGACTGAAATGCTTGGCAGCAGAAGACGACATAATAACTTAGATTATAAGATAACTCTTTAGTGCACTGTATCCACGAGAGATTTTTTTCGGTAAAACTTACTTGAATTCTTCTTCTTGACTAGCGATAAGCTTTTTGTGTCTTTCCATGTCCTTAGGACGGATAGGGTGGGTTCCCACAAGAAGAACCTCTAAAGCATTGGACTTAGGGGTAACAGATATCGTGATACCACCAGATGGGGTCTGGGCTTTTCCACGTGACTCTTCTTGATTTAGCAGCTCCTCTAGCTGGTTCATAAATGGCTTCACACCGGGCAGAAGACCAGTTGATTTGCTAGACGTCGATGATGGGCCTAGAAGGCAAAAGAACAGTGCACAGTCAACAGACTCTGAGCTCAGTCAAATGTTATGGCTTAAAAAATGAACGTCTCTCTATTGGCACACTCACAGGCCTCAGACTGAAACTGAATCATTCCACAGTGATGACGCAACTCAACAGCAACAACCATTCGGAGACGCTACACGGATCTCTGTTGAGCTACGTGATCAGAATGAAATGTTTGGTTTCTGAAGCTGCATTCTGGTCTTTTTTTGAGGTAAGGGGGTCAGCAGAGAGAGAAATGTCTTTACTAGTTGGCTCGCAGCCTGTTTTCACCTCTAATCACCGAAAGGGATGCGCGCTAGGATATGGTACGACAGGTAATTGAGATAATTAAGTCCAGTTCGCGTTCGTGTGATACACTTGACATGTTTTTGTACCTGATATTATCCGACTTTTCGCCATCTCCAGCAAGGTCTTACAGACAGACCACGATACAGCCGCTGTACACGCCAGATCCACACACAACATTGTTGGCACCATCTGCGGATCCAAGAACTTTACGAGATTTGAATTCCCACTCGCCAAGTCCTCCGGGCCAAGACTGGGGTTAAACACAGCCGACAGACACGGTATCGACAACAACTTGTCAATCAGATCGGAAACCAGTGAAGTGTTAGCACCAGAGGCTGCTGCCATGGCAACGGCTCCCAGGGCGCCTAGCGGCTTACGAGATTTAGAAAGGCCCTGAGTTGGAAGACGCCTTACCTTTGGCTGTAAGCTCTCAAGATCTCTCAGCGCCTTACCGTACTTCTCGGCAAAAACTGCAGCCTGTGCACTGGGCTTCTCCGCCATGTTGAACATTTTGATAACTTGAAAGGCGCGTTCATAGTTGTCTTTTCTCATACACATGTATATAAGCGTGTCAGGTGAAGACAGCATGCGTGCTATGATGCTGTCATCCTTGACAAGCAAGCTGGTTCCTTCTGACGCTGACGTCCGTGACGTAAGACGACGTCTTTCGCTTTTCTTCTTTCGCGTTCTTTCTCTGTTCTCGTCTGTTCCTGCACAAATACATACAGTCGAGAGATTATGGTCCATATTCTCTTGATAGAGTCAAACACCTATTAGGCGGCCGGTAATTTAAGTCTTAATGAGGGCACTTCTATGGTTTGTACCTCAGAGTCTATTAAACAACAAACCCCCCTATAAGCAGGAACTATCCCCGAGGCTGGCCGTTTAATATGACAACCTTTTTTACCTTTTTTAAGATACCTGTGCTCATAGTACAGATTTTAAGGTCAGTATAGCCACATGCAATGTTCTTTCAAGTTCTTTTTTTTGCAAGGTTGGGACAGATTTCCTACATTCCAGATGTGTCACTCGTAGAAACCTGACCACAACAGTTTCTGAGATCTAGCAAGAAAGAGAATATCCCCAAAATGTAAGGTGGAGTAGTATAATGACACCCAAGGCTGTGTAGTGGACCACCGAAAGGCAAATAATGCACATCAAACAACATTTATTATCATAAAGAAAACAAAAAGAAAAGGCCGGGAGCATAACAACATAGGCGTTAACTGTACCGATTACAAATCTTATGCTTTACCTGTGGATATCTCCTGGCTAAGATGAGCACTTGATTCTCCTGAGTTCTCTTTGGAGCCTGCTGCTTTACGTCTCTGATTTCTTAGCATGTCTAAATGGGCGCGTTAACCAAACATGTAAAAAAAATTACATAACGTGAAATGTGCAGAAAGCATGCATTCAAACAGACACCGATCTTAAGTACAAATGTTTTGTATTTCCTCCTAGTCTTCGGCCTTCCCTATCCATAGCGCGTTATGTTGACATTTCAGTGACACGTGAATGACGGCATGCCGGCTACATAGCACAACAGAAGATAAATTCCGGGGGTTAAAGTGCCACCAGTTCAATCAAATTTATCGAATTCTGTTTTTGTTTTTCTCGCGAGATCATGAAGTAGTAACTCACTAAGCCAAACCGTTTTTCAATCCGAGCATGGGAAGTCCGTTTTGTTTGATGAGATTTCCGAGATTTTGCGCCCGCCATTAACGAGGTGCTGGAACTAGCGAAGCTGTGACCTCATAGTCACAACGTAAAACTACACTGCATGAAAAATATGTTTTTTCTCTCCCTTTGCGTGGTTGCCAAACTAGCGTTAACATCTATGCAGTGGGAATTTTAAAGGCTTAGATCATTATAACATTTCACTATCTTATTACTTTCCGCTAAAATTGACATTAATTCAAAAAAAAGCCCCACCACTTTGGCTGTCTTTCAGTTTATCATCATCCGAGCCTTCGTCTTGACCAGCCTCTGCTTTCCACCTTGCATCTGTACGTACCAACTGTTGGATCTTCTTGGCCAATCTTTTCTTGGAGTTCCTGATCTTCTGACTGTTAGTGCTCTCATTCCACGAAACCAACTGAAATCTCCACTGAGCTTCATTGATGAACTGCCCCAGTCGAGAAATGCGCTGTTCCATGGCGTTACGAAGCACTGATGTCTGAAGGAAGTCTTGGCGCTTGTCGAGTGACTCGGGATTTTCTAAAAGAAAATCGAAGACATCGCAATAATGGGCACTTACCACCATGGCAATAGGAATTCCCTGACTTCACATGCAACTCAGGCTAACCTTAGCAACAACTGGTAGCTTAAAAATACTATCCTGATATAGAGAATTGTTACGTTTTGATGTCAGACTACAGAAGCTACCTAATGCTAAACTTACGAATAATTCAACAAACTTCATGAACGAAATTCATAACCGTGACGGCGTTTGGATAACTCCGATCGTAACTAACATATAATTATTTCAGTGTTATAATTTGATAGCTCTGTTTCCTACTTGGTTTTAGTTTCGATGAAAAAGATATATTGAACACTCGTGGCAGTTTTTTATCACATTACAAAACACCTCAAAGTTCGTCAAAAATACTCTATTGGACGTTGTATTTTCAACTCTCATCTCGGTGTTTAGAAATGTGGTTAAACACAGTCTCCTGTGTATGATATGATTACTTCCAAAACGAACCTTTCTTGAGTTCAGTGAACTTTGCCGTGTTCAGCTCCATCAAACACTCCTTCAGTGTCTTCAACAAATCTGGAACAATTTCATCGTCTACAACAAATTCACATTTTAAATCGTTCTCTTCAGAAACAGCAGCTCTCGATGACCCTTTACCGGAATGAAGATTGCCGTTGACCGAATCAGTCTCCGACTGCCTTGTGTTGACAGACTTGCTCGCATCTTGTGACTTAAAAAGAACTGATCGTTCATCTCCACTGATCATCTTCTTTAACAACGCGTAGTCCGATTCAGATTTAGTATTTGCAAAGAGTTGTCTACGAGATCCAGAGTCTAAAGCTGAAGGTGCGGGAGCTTCTTTCTGCCTCTGTTGAGCGTCAGTTGATGGCGACATTGAACTTGCCGGACTGGAAGTTTTCTCCCGGTCTTTTACACCGCTGTGTGGAACAGTACCGTCAAAGGACAAGTCGGCGGAACTAGCAAGGCTCTCCCAGCTTCCAGTGCGACTGCTCTTCGATAAACTCTTCGTTTCTTCATCCATAGTCTCAAGATCATCACTTTCATTTTGCTGGACTCTTCCTTCATAAAGATCCTCATAAGTGCCAAACAGGAGGCTAAAGATGTCCTCAAGAATTTCAACTCTGTATGTCAAAGGATAGACCTGAGCCAAATGTTGCTTTCCAGCATTAAGCTTGTTGGCTACTTGTCCACAACGCGACAGATGTTGAGAAACAGGGTCTGCTCCTAAAGTTTTATCAGTCTGTTCTTCGGCAGATTCGCGTACTGCTTCCAAACCATCTCTCACAGAAGTCTCTTCTACAGAAGACGTTACAGCTTCCATAAAATTCTTCAGAGCACAGTAACTATGATAGAGAAAAATATCTCTTTGGACTTCGGGATGAATTTCCGAATCTTGTTCTCCTTTCTCCGAATTGTCTTTGGAAACATCTTGTTGCGGTTTATGTAAACTTTCCTCCTGGACTTCTGTATTGCAGCTAGTAGTTTGACTGGCATCCAAAGGACTAAAGACAGGCCGCTTCCTCAAAAGTTCAAAGACTTCCTTTTCAGGAAGGTGAGCGAGACTGACAGACTTGTGCAACACGTGTAGTACAGAGTGAGATTCCAGTCCTTGAAACATTTCTGATGCTTGTTGATGGCGCGTTGAGCCTGATTCAGATGACGCCAATAACGGACTGTAATAAAATTCAACAATGGTGAGATTTCGTTGTGTACCCTGTGGCTTTTGGGGTGCTAAATTGAAAACACAACTTCTAAACAACGCGAGTGTAAGAAGCAGCTTCGAACAGCCAAAATTACAAGGTTTGAAACGACCTCAAACTTTGGTAAAGACAACCTGTTCTAACGTCGCAAGCAATCGATCGATAGATAGATAGATAGATGGTTTATTCATATCGCAGCCCGTGGGCTGAATTAAGTAATTGTTTACAAAATTAGAATTGCCCTATCGAAACTATTTACAATCAACACAGAAACAGTAAATTTTCACAGGAACTGTAAATTTCAGAGTGGTGCAATTTTGGAATGACCTTAACGTTTTAAACCTGGATTCACTGAAGTCTGAAAGAAATTTGCATCTTAAGCAGGTAACATTTACTAGATGCGCACAATACGTTATGGTACTGCAAGCTAGACTCTCTTCTTACGACATGTATCAACTTACACTTTAACTTTAAAATATTGAAATAAAACACGTAGCTATTCCTACCGAGCCTTCTCTGTACACCACTGAACCAGTTGAACCTGATAAGCAAGTTTCTGACAGGCCTGGTACAGTGATGGATGCGCCGCCTTCTCCTGAATTCCAAAAAAAATTAAATCAGTTATTTTAATAACTACACTATAGAATTGTTTTCACTTAATACATGTTAATGTAAAAAAGTATTTGATTTTCCATTACCATGCTACATCACTTTTTCATCCAATCAGAAGTAAGAAAGACCAAAACCAATCGCAACTCATTCGCACAGGTTTTCCCGCGCTTCACATCAGGAACAGTTGAATGCATATACTAGAATGATTGGCTCATAGGGCTGTCTGTGTCCTTTTTGATTGTCAGAGTTGTTACTTTGTTCTTGGAAAACCAATCTTACTAAACAAAAATGTAGTGTGTGAAGTACATCATACATGTGGGTTATTAACCAAGCTTGTTCAGTCAAGATGGCTGGATATTGCCCTCGTTCTTTTTTTTGCGTGCTTATGGACCTTGACCTTCGTCTAGGTCCATAAACACGCAAAAAAGAACTTGGCCAATATCCAGTTGTATTGATCTCACGCTTGGTTAATAACCCACATGTATGATGTACTTCATTTTGCCCGCTTGGGTAGCCAATCACAGTGCGAGATTTGGTTCATCTTGCCCACTCAAGGAGCTAGTCATATAATAAATGTATTTCATACTGTCAAACCCTTATTTAGCAGCCACCTACTAAAGGCCAACCTCTAAAAGAGGGTCATGTTGCAGCTCTCATAACATCTCACATGAATGGCTTGTGAACAACGAACAACAGAAACAACAAACAACAGAAACAATAACCCCTAGCTCCAAGACAATAACAGCTGATGCAATGACGACAAATAGAATAACAAGCTTATGAGAGCTGCTACACTACCGCTAAAAGACAGCCAGTAATCAAAGTCCCACTGAGGGCTTTCCTTTTGGTTTTACCTCTCCAAAATAACCAGCCCCCTTTAAGTGGCTGCTATGCATTTCTGCGAGGGTGGCCATTTAATAGGGGTTGAATTGTATCTAATTGCATAACTACAACTGTATGTGTGAAGGCTGAGAGAAAATGAAAACAATGCAAATAACAAGGCTTACAGTAGGATCCCAGAGAGCTTCCAGTAGATTCTTCGCATTCTCGCAACTGTAGCAGTAGGGCCAACCCAAGAGAAGGACAAGTGGCTTAAGCCGAGCAAATTCCACAGGAGATAAAAGCTGTGTCAGACATCCAAAGTCACCCTCCTTAACAAAGACAAGAGCTGTTTCCTGGAAAATAAAATAAAAGCGATCTGGAATAACCAATGGGAAAATACCTAGTTAAAATCTCTCTTCCTTTGGCCACTTCTTCAAAGAGATATCTGGGATTTGAACTCATTGGAACATCTCTGTGAACATGCTGGCCAAGAAGGAATAGGCCAAGAGTGAAGTGGCTGAGGGGGGAGGGGGTGGGGATTTGAGGTGACCCCTGCTCTCTCTCTTTCCCCTCCCCTTCCCTTCCCCTCCTCTCTTTTCTATATTCTTTCTTCCCACTTTTTCTTTGCCTGTTCACAGGCTAACTGACTACATACATTAAGTCTCTAAAGGCCCATGTTTCTCTAAGACACTGCATGGATCTCTACAGAACTACAATGTTATTGTGCATTTGTGCATTTTTTCACTCAGATCTCTATAATACATGTATTGCTTGGGGAGGTGAATGATTGATAATACCCAGAAAACAATCTCTTTTCAAAGCTTGTAATTTACTATGTGCAATAATGTACAGTTGAAGAAGTTGAAGAGCATAATTCCAACTGAATGAATATCCTTCAATAAATGTTAACTCGGAGACAATGTTTGTCAGTGGTCATCTCCCTCACATGACTCAGACAGACACCTTGTGACTTCTACATGTACAAGCAGCTGCTTGCTACAGTGCTAATTAAATTATGTAGTGTCACCTGCTTCACACAATTTAAATATTAAATGACATGTATGTTTTGCTTTCTTTGATTAATTAATGCTCAGATAAGTATGTTTAAATATTTTAAGACTATGGATTGTCAACTTGTACATGAATCTACAAATTAATGATTAATTTTATAACAATTCCATTCAATTGATTAAAAATCAATAATAAAATAACTAAAGACTGAAATAAATTCCATGTTGACATGCATCTGTTCAGTAACAGATTACAAATGACATCAAAATGTTACACAAACATCACAAACATCACTGAACCACTTGCCTAATGACTTGTGTGCCATGCTTTTGTTCTTACTACATTTTGATGTCATTTGTACACAAACAGTCACCTTGTCTACCAAGGCCAATGTCTTAACTAGTTACAGTACGTTCTTCAATTTGGATCTTCACTGGCCAGAGGGCAAGTAAATATAACAACTGCATAGTTACTTCTATCTACTCAGCTTGTTTAATTTTCTTACTATTCTGTGGAGTTTTTTTTTGTCCATCTAAGTTAATGGTTTTTATGCTGTTAATTCTTTTAAATCTAGGAAAATAAAATGGCCAGTTGCTGTTGTTGTTAGATGCACAGCAACATGGAATCTACTTGATAATCTACAATAGATAATATACCATAATCAACAATAGATAATATCTATTAAGGACCAATTAAAATTGATCCAAATTTCGCTTACATGTATCTGTATATATTATTAATCCATTGACTCCCATGCCAGCCATAACAGGTCGTAATGAGATTTGGCCTTTGTTCAACTTCTTATGTCAACACCTTTGACCAAAATTGGCCTCATCTATACTCACATTCCCAGGAGGAAAAGATCTTTCCAGTAATACCCAGAACAGAGTGATCGGCTCAATGGAGCCTGAGATATGCTTAGAAATGCTCAGAAACTTGTACATGTAGGTCACTTTCTCATCCAAAAATTTCCAAACTATATAAAGCACAAATGTTGTAAAACATGGTGCTGGTGCTAGTGGAAAGAAAAGAATGCTATTACGGCGCAAATGATGTTTTAAGTAGATTGGAGCTAATAGAATTACACATGTATGGCTCATATCCAGGTTGAACACCTCCAAAATACCCCAAAAATGTATTATGGGCAAAAGGCTTGCCTCTGGGAGCCAATGGGTAATAAATTTATATTCTTACTGTCTTACCACTATATTTTCCAAGATATGATTTCCATCCAATCCATGAAAAAACAGAAACTGCCAAGCTGCTCTCCTATCTTCCATGAAAGACTGTGAATAACAAACTTGAACAAAGGGACCAACTAAGACAGCTTGCTGTTTAAATCCTTGCATAGTTGTACTTGACAGGGGCAATTCTGGATGACCTTTTATATAAAACCGCATTTGGTTTTCAATGTCACAGAACTTTTCAATCAAATAAGTTGTAGGTTGGCTGAGAAGACAGGAATACAACATTCCTTTGTCGAGTCTACTGTGCTTGTAAACACGTGTTCTGTTTATAAGATTCCTGAAAAGATCATCTATATGCTTAGATAGGCTAACCATGTCAGGGCTTGGGTTCATGTACGAGAGCACCTGATAAATAAATTTGGATCGTTTCTTGATAGTATCTACATGTACAGGGCTTTCCATTGTACCAACTACAGCTGGGTCAGTGCATTCTGCTTCCACTACATCAGAGTCCAAGACTTTCAACTGTTCATTAATAAGATCTACATAAAGTTGTTGTAGCAACTGATTATTTTTCAAAAACCCTTTGCCTTTGGAGGTGAGGTCATTAACCACAGCTCGCCCAAATTGGGGGCTCTCAGAAAGTAGCTGTTTCAAGTAGGACAGGGTTGAAGTTGGAAGATCTGACACTCCTGATGCAAACAGGTCGGGGTCCCTGTAAACAATCTGGCTGTGATAGTCATCAATATCCTGTTAGTAAACAATCAAAACCTTTGGTCAGTTCCAAAATAAACAAACAAGTTACACATATTTTGAGAGGAACGCTGTTAACTGATATCAAATGTGGGACCTCCATATTGGATTCCAGATTTAGGAAATGTACAGATTCAAGATCAATTTGCCTAAAAGTATGCGGAGCATTTTTAACATTTGAACTATGTTAAGCTATGTACTTGTAACTTATCTGCACACGCAACAGAGCTCAGTGAAAGCAACTTTGACAGGTCAATGGAAGGCCATAGGTTTTAGTCCGGTTGAGAGAACTTGAATGGAAAACTGTCAAATTTCCAAGTAGCTTGCATTAATTATTGATTGACATCATTTTCAATCACTTGTACATGTATGTTCCAAACTTATTATTTTCCATTATTTAAAAAATTTAAGTCTATATTAATAAATATTTTTTTTAGTTGCCAGTCCAATATAATTTGCTATTGATATTACTTACCTGAATTACATTCTGAGGGGCTTCCTGACATGCAAGGTAGAGAAGAAGACGAAATTCCACCTTCTTCACGACTGGTTCTGGAATCTGATCCTGTTTGAGTGATAAAAGGTCACTTATTGCACAATTAGAAAACCTATATACATGGTAAAGGAGGGACAAATTCATTACACTTGCTGGATGCCATACTTGTATTCTCAGTATTAGACTGGAATTAGATGCAGCTTGCAACTGAGGCTGATCTGATCTCCATTGCAAGCTACAATCCCGATCAAGACTCGTTGAGACATTGTATTTTTTTGACCGTCTAATTACAGTAGTTTTCACTACGTTGCATTTTTATAATTTTTTTTAGACCCTCCTCGCACCCCACCATTGCAAAGTTGCTTTATTTTCGAGATGCTGACCGACCAGAAATTAAAAATCCTAACCCACAACATTGTTTTGGGGGGAAGGGGTTTGCAAAAATTGTATTTATGAAGAGGTATGATATAAAAATATCATTTTTTGGAAAGTGTCTCAACCCTTTTGACCGGGATTGTAGTTTCAGAGAACATAAAATTCTATAGAGAGAGAATACAAATATAGCCTTTTTTTACGGCAGTGGATAAGCAAATCCATGCATTTGATTTTTAATTTAATGGCACTTAACATACCACAACTTGACAAGTGATCATGATATTGCGACAGTGTACAGTACACGTCATGTTTTGGTCTGGACATGCAATAGCACTGCTTTTGATCCTATTGAGTTACAGCAACTGCAACCTACATGTACATTAAGAACCTGCTATTACTGGTAACTACAATTACAATTTAAAAATATTACAAACAATAACATCATAAGTAAATACTAATTCTTGTAACTTACCTCTTCATCAGTAAAAAGATCCAAATACTCCACCAAGCACAGCCATGATAAGTGGAACGGAGAAGGAATGGACTGGGACCCATAACTGAGAAAACAATGTATAAAACACCTCAGGACAGGATTAAATATATATTTAGAGCAAACACACCCATACCAACTCCATGCAAGGCCATTGGATGATTCTGCCCATCTGCTTTGACCATCTAGAGGAAAGCGTTTATTATGAAACTTAGGTTCAAAACATTTTTCCGCATGTAAAAACCAGTTGCCCTAGGCAAATATAAAGCTCTATTGGAATTTCCAAAGAGGTTAGGAATTTCAAAAACCCAAAGGGTTTACTCCCTTATATGGGCTATGTAGATATGTGTGGCTCCAAAGGGTAATGTTCAGATTTTAACAAATAGAGTATTGATTTTGGACATTTCGGTCTTCAATGACTCTAAGCCACTCTAGTCTGGGATTTAGTATGTTTTTGAGAAGAAGCTAGTTTTTCATCATTATCGATAAGACCATCATCAAAAGTGCTTCATGATGACTTTAACATCGGTTTCAACTGCAGTCTATGACACACCTGGCACACCTGCATCAGATAGCATGAAAATGTGTTGGCAGGGCATTTTGGAGACGATGCTGAATGATATCACTAGAATACATGTAGGAGCCCATCTTTCCCCAGACAATGTTGTAAACGAGCTATGACAACTTCATCATGATAAACAACACTGAATTGGGGGGAAGGGAATAACTGATAAATTTGCCTGAAAGATACTGCAAAAGTGGAAAGGGGTGCCAAGACTTTTGTCAAGGATTGTAGGTACATGTAAGGAATTATAAGATAGGTCTGAAACTGGACATTGATTTAAGGGTGAGGTCTTAAATAGGATATCAAAGTTTTAATAATGCCATAAATAGGGTAGGGAAAATTACAGATGTTAAGAAATGGGCTGCACACACCATCTCATTTTCTGGGAGTTCTCTCACCCTCTTGCTAGGGCTTCAAACCAAAACAACTTTCAGTGATTCTTCAATGGAGTCTGGATTTTGAGCAATAACTTACTTACAGTAATGTTATTTGATAACAAAGATAAGTTGATAAATGTGTTGATCAGAAAAAAAAACTCTTGAAACTCTAACTTGATGATCATTTCATGTGATCCAACTAGATTACACAGTAAGTCTGGGATATTTGAGACACCTTCATAGCTTATCTTAACAAATAATTTTCTACCAAAATGTACAGCTTTAAAAAATTAAAAGCTACAAAGACTATAGAAGTTGCTGGTTGTGATTGTTTCCCCTCTTTCTACTATTTTCTATATGGCACTGTAGTAATTCTGGGACGACATGCTCCAACATGTACTTCCATGTAGTATCTTAAATTTTCCCTTCAGCGGTACAATGGATATTAGAAGGGAGGGGAGTGAAGGGGGTGGAACAATATAAGATTGAGATGCATATGGGTCAAACATTTTCATTCCGATTAGATAATCATCAAAGAAGATAAGATCGATTATCTGCAGATATCACAGCCGATGAAAGAAGAGTAATCTTCGAAATTAAAGGAAATAATCGTTATTTAGCAGCTAAATAAACCTTGCATAAGCAGCCTGCCAGGCCATGGTTATAAGCTTAAGTATTACATTGTTAATCGCATACAAAATTTTTAAGACCAAGATAGTCACCTTGCGTGATGTGGTTGATCGATGATCGCTCTCAGAATCTCCTTTAAAGGCTTGTTGAGTTTGTTCCGTTGTTCGAATAAACCCCGCAAACACAGACGTGCTAGTTCCCACTGTCCGAGTGTCAGATGATCACAGAATGATATAAACAATTGTTGCAGAGAATCTTCTTCTTCCCTGTCAAAAGGATGCGCGACCAAGGGCTGATCATTCATGCTGGTATATGTTTTGTTTCGAAGAAGACGCCATTTAACAACAAAAAAAGTCTATCCTAAATGAACATATATCTAGTAGCTAAACATTTCCCCTGTTATTTTTTTCGGTGTTAAATGACTCACGTGACTGGAAACTAGTACATCATGTAAGCAGTACTGTTCAGTCGCGGTATCATTAGTCTCAGTGGCGCTCGAGAACATGTCTGAAAGGCTATTTTAGTCCTGTATGCTCTTTAACTTGATGTATAAAGTCCATGGTAGGTGACATCTTAGACAGTTTCCTCGGACTTACAGCGACTAAACTGAATCATGGCTGTAACTTTCACTTGTATACTGGGGTTGTTATAATGTGAAACCAGGTGAAACTGAAGTTTCACGTCCAAGGTCGATCTTAACTTTCAACTTCGATAACTAGTCAAAGACTTAACTTAATTTTGGTGGCTCTTCTTTGATTTTTTTTTTATGTTCTATGCCAAACCTCGAGCAACCGGTACATGTAGCATGATGTAAGTTGAAATTAACTATAAGGAAACTAAATCAGGAAATGTCTCTCAAGCCGCCGGCTTAATTGCTGCAGTTGGAAAGTGAAGTAATGTCTGCATGCATTGCCAATTCTAGGTGGGTTAATATACCATTAAAACCAACTGCATATCTAGAATGCTCTGGGGATCATGTAGCAGTGGCAGATGCAGAGGTGTTTCCCTTGTGGAAGAAGTGGAGGGGGGGGGGGGTAAATTAAAGTGAGGATAGAGTAGGTCCTGTACCATCATAGGGAGGGGCTGGGTAGGGAGACTGAAGGTTGTCCCTTTCTTGCTCTGGTAGACAGGGGTGGGGGTCCTTGGGCTCCTTCCCTAGATCAACCACTACTTAGATACAGCACTATTCCACAGATATTAATGTAATATTAATTATTATTATTATTATTATTATTATTATTATTATTATTATTATTACTTTTGTACGTAACAAAAAATAAAATAAAAAACCGTGGATAAAGTCAAGAAATTCTAATATTATAGACGATAAATAAAGAAGGCAGTTCTCCAAGTTTAAGGTGTGGTGTTGTCCCAAAGTTGAGCTGTTTGTCGAAATGTTCCGTGCAAAATTATAGAGCCTAGTATGAAGCTGCCATGTTGGAGGACCTCCTTAGTCCTCCAATATGACGGCTGGAAAACAGTGTAAACATTTGGAGCTTACTTTGGCCTAGATGACTGATTATCAGAACCAAACCAAAAAACATTTACAAAAACACTTCCTGATACTTTAACTCCTAAAATGGCTAAAAATCACGAGATAAGAGTATATTTTTCGACAAACATGACCTTAGCTTCATGTCACGCACCGCCGTAACTCCAAAATTCAAAATGCGCTGGTTTCCAAATGAAGGATGCCATTTGAGCTAGAAAGTTGCAAACAGATATAAATTTAGTACCTCTTATGCCTGATGAGGATAAAACCTTTAGGGGCTTTTTAGTTTTGGATTTGAGAATTTGATGAGGTCACGTGCACATATTATTATGATTAGAATTATTATTAACTGTTTAAACACTTAAGTATCATGCTCTCGAGAGGGGGGGGAGGACTCTCATATCAAAAGGACCTGGGAGCTCATTGGAAATTTTGAAAAGAACCTATAAGAGGGACCAAGATCCTGTTTTGAGGGTGTGGCTTGAAATATTTTTGTTTTGTAACAATTCTAAAATAATGAATTTTTTCAGTTCAAGACCCAGTACTGCAAAGCTACTACTGAGGACGTTTTGAGGCTAAACACCGAACAGATACCAAACCCGATTTTTTTAACTGCTAAAGGGTGTGACAAGCTCCCCTGTCCTTTCTATGTGGGAGGCCCTCCTAGGTAACACTTGATTAATTGAAAGACTGCCTTGTATTTCACACTCCATAATGGTCACTTTCAAGTACACAAATCCTGATTTTTTTCTAAATTTATAACTTAGAGAGGCTTTTCCTACAAAATGACAAACAGCATACACTATAATTTGATATTTTAACTACCACAACCTTGTTCCTGTTTTCAGACAAAGAACAGTAGCTGTGAACAAAATGGAAGATTCCTCAAGTAGAATAAAACTTGTGCCAAATCATCAACAGCCAACGTCGTGGAGGAACAATCCCCAAAGACTCCTTACTTTAGAAATTGTGATCTTCTTGTATGTTACTGGTGTTTTGTTGGAAATTCCAGTCATTCAGCAGTACCTGTATGATAAGGCTAAGGAAGATCTCAAAGTATTTGATACAGACAATGACACTGTCTGTAATCCCAGCTACAAGAACAGCTCTGAGTACAAGTAGGTATCAAAAATAGACCATACCACAGTTTAGAAGCTAGAGGCATCTTGATGGATAGGCCACATGCATTAGAATTTTATGTGAAAGTGGTGACAAATAATATCCATAGAAAGTTAATTCTGAACAATTTATGAATTCAATAGCACAGGTACATGTACAAGACAGGATGAAGGAATGCTTCTAATCAACAAAATTTGAGGGACATGCAACAGTATGTGTGCTAGAAAGTGTCTATTCATCTAGTCCTGTCTAGTCCAAAACTGTAATATATGGGCTATTGACCAAGCGTAAGGTCAAGATGGCTGGATATTGGCCAAGTTCGTTTTTGGCGTGTTTATGGACCGAGACGAACCAAGACGAATTCAAGGTCCATAAAAAAAAACAAAAAAAAAAAAAAAAAAACAAGGCCAATATCCAGCCATCTTGACTGAACAAACTTGGTCAATAAAGGATTTGTTATATGGGATAAAACAAAAACACCAAAACATGATAAATTTTCCTTGTATCACAAGCGAGAAAGATAGCTCTGTACATCTCATGAAGCAGTCTTAATGCATTCTATTATGAAGCCTTCCATTTTGTGACAAAACAACTTAACGCAAGTATTGTTCAATTAGTACTTCATATTTGGTAGGGTTATCTGATATTTTCATATTACTTCATATTTGACAGAATTGCGTGTGTTTTGGTGTCTTTTTACCAATGAGGACACTTTGTGATGCTTATCATAAGGAATTTGAATCTCATTAGCATTCAATCCTGGACATAATTTATCTGCCTAAATATGGCAAATTGAAAATTGGAACCTAAATGAAAACCATTACACCTGAAATAGTGGCAATGCTGTAATTACGATGAGCTGCCTTTCCAGAGTGTTTTGAATTCTTTCATTTCCTCCATAATATTCACAAGTCTTTTCTGTCATTTTTTTCTTCTGCAAATTAAGGGGGTAATTAAGGGACAAGCCACCCAATTTACCCCATCCTAAATCCACCCCTGGTTCTGTGATGAAATACATTCCATCCGTAGATTGGAATGGACTTAATTAAGCTATTAATGGCTCATACAATGTACATAGTTATTGCCTTAGTATTTGAACGCATCCTTATAAACTTCAATACAACACTTCTGAACCTCTTATTAAGTGGCCACTTATTAAGCCACCCCTTATACATGTAAACAACCAGTTGTCAAAGCCCTGAAATGATTGTCAGTAAAATACTGTTAATAAAACCCTGATTAACTGGCTGCCTCTATTAAGCAGCCATATACATGTATAGCCTCCTTTTGATCATTGGCTGATAAGGGTTTTTCTATTGTCTTTAACCCTTTTAAATGGCCACCCAAAATTTAATACACATTCTCTTAAGGTATTATACGTATAGTTGATCAGCAAAACATACCAAACTCATGGACAAAATATCTCTTCCTAGCATCCTCCTCTCAGTTGAGAATGAGTAATTATAAAAAAAATGAGAAGCATCCTGCAAGTATACGAGTATAGTGACCGATATACAGTTGAACCCCTATTAAGCAGCTATCCATGGGAAATGGGAGTTGGTTGCTAAATAGGGCTTAGTGTGCCTTGAATATTTTTTCATTATCAGGTTAATTCCTTAGAAAACATGGAGTCACTAAAAGACAGTCATGATAAATGCAAGTTTGAATGTTTTTATCACTCATCACCTTCTATTTTGGACTCATATCTGCCATCCCTTTTTCCAAAACAGTGTTATATCAAGAACATGAAGAATGGCACAAATAAAGGAAGTACCGGTATACTATGAAAGTGTGAATTAATGTTACTTGTCTGCTTTGATTGCAGCACAGATCAAAAGGTGCACAAAAAAGCCTCTCAGAGCATCTTACTTGTTAATATAGCTCTAACACTTCCTGCCATCTTCACATCGTGTTTTCTTGGTTCGTGGTCAGACAAAAAAGGACGCAAGGGGCCCCTGCTGGTGGCTTCTATTGGAAGTTCTTTAGATGCCCTGATAATCCTGGTAGCGATTCACTGGAAGCTTCCACTTTATGTCTTTATGATTGGTATGCATGACATCCTGTTTTCTTTGAAATAGGGTTGATAACAATGTTATTTTAGCCAAATCATGCTATAACACATAGATGTTATCCAGCGTCTGTAGCATGAATTGACTAGAAGAATATTGACTCCCTCCTGGATGTGATCCTAGTCCATCGCTGCATGGGTTGACCCCAGCGTTAAGTTTGCCAGTAGTTGTTTATATGGCTGGGTGGAGAGAGGCACTACAATGTCCCTGGCAAGGGTCAAACCCAGACTGCTCAATCCAGAATCAAGTGCACTAACTACAGGTCACCACACTTCCTCGCATACAATGGCTGATTAAGCAATGTGTTTTTATTTTTATGTGGCTACGTGTAAATGTAATTTAGGCAAAGTCTGAGTCAAGCCAATGCTGGCCAGCAGTCTCTTGGGGTGATCATGCTCAGTGGGGTCTCGTATGGGGTTTTGCAGGTTTACCTGTTTTGCTTGCCAGTTACTTGCAAACGTGCAGTTTGCTCTGTGTGCCATTCGTATCTGTTGAGTGCTTCTGCTCCCTCACCTCCTTCCCTTTCATTGGCGACAGTAGGTATATGGGGTGGTAAGTATTTCCACTGACTCTTTCAGAGTGACCGTGCCAGGTGGTTGCCGCTCTCAGGGTTGCCATGGATACCTGTATGCTCTGCTTGAGTCTCATATCGTGGCTCCTCCTTCCCTAATTAAGGCACCTTTCCCGAACTTATCAATTGGCAATGAGTTTAAAGTTTTATTAATCAATGATGATTTTTTTTTTCTTGCAGCTAGTGGGATGGCTGGTCTTAGCGGTTATTACCCAACTGTGGTTCTAGCAATACTTGCTTATGTTGCAGACACAACTAAACCAGACTCTAGAGCATTAAGGCTTGGCATTCTAGAAGCTATAGCCTTCGTTTGTGGGACAGGTGTATATTTTGGCAGTGGTGTATGGATCAAGTACTATGGCTATGAATCAGTCTATTTGGTAATATTAACATTGCATCTCCTGAATCTTGTGTACGTAGTCATCTTTCTCCCTGAGTCATTACCTCAAGAACTGAAGCAGAACACCACAGTCTTATCCTGTGATGCTGTCAAATCTATTTGGATTGTTTACACCAAGAAGCGACTTGGACGCTGGGTTCTTCTAGCTCTTCTGATTTGTTCAGTTCTCATATACTTAGCAGGATTTGTGATACAAACATTATTGGTTCTATTTGGTAAAAGAGCTCCGCTTTGTTGGGAATCATCACTTATAGGTTACTTTCTTGGAGCATCACTGTTTTCCAAGGCTGTCGGTGCTGTGGTAGGAATAAAACTTTGTTCATGTTTAGGAATCTCCAATTTTGGTGCTATTCAAATGGGAGTATTCTTCCTCATAGCAAGCTTGATAATGATTGGATTTTCCAGGACCACGTGGGAAATGTTCTTGGGTAAGATCGCTAAAAGTTCTTAGAGACAAAATACAGGTACAATGTGTTAAAATTTGGCTACAATCTTGGACAAAATAAATGGAACATCTGGACCACCGTACCCCTTCTCCCATTTCAATGATGCCCATAATGGCGCATTTTTGCTCCTTCACTCCTTCATCATTGCTTTGGGGGGAAGGGGGTTAACCGTTCCTTTTTATTGTGTTCAAGATTGTAGAATGAATTAAGGGGTTGAGAGAGAGGCTTGTTGAGCTTATTCAGGGGTGCAAACAGGATATAAAATCCTAGTGACTGCAGTCTACATGGCCAAATAGTGGCTTAACTCAAGCTGCCTTTCAAAGATTGCTTTCACTTGCAGTGGTTATGATGGCTGACCAAATGAAGGTTAATGGAAATTTTGTGTCTCCCCATCTGAAACTAATAGTCGCTATGGGGAGAGGTGGTTCAAAGTATGGATAATACTGCTCAACAAATAAAAGATATCCATTTATCCAATGGAGAGTCTGAATTATCAATGCTTTGAACAACTAGGTTCATGTTTTTCCTTGCTTCTTTTGAGCATCTATACAGAGGAGAAAGAGACTCTTTAACCAACCAAACTCTTTTCCATTTTCTAGCGACAGCTCTCGGTTTCTTTAGTGCTGTGCCACAGCCCTGCATTAGAGCAGAAATGTCCAGATTGGTTAACAAAGAAGAACAAGGTATTAGAGGCTGCTTTTGCAAGAAGGAATTCTTATTGTTAATGTTATTATTAGACAAGTCTGAATTGTTCAATATAGACTATATACAATATACAATAAAAAAAAAAAAAACATTTTTTTTATTGTCAGTAGGAGGTCACAAAACTTGTCAAGCAGTACCTTGCGCAGCTCTTGGTCTCTGTTTGATAATGTGTTATATTCATACTTACAGGCTACAATAAGCATTCTAACAAAAAATGTGGCACCCCTGGAAAAATAACTGTTGTTATAATACACCCCTACCTCCCAATAACAGCCACCTGTCTACAATGAACAGGTCGTTGTAGACAGTGTAGTTTTGTTCCTAACATTTTTTTTTTGTCTGTACACCATTTTTTATGTTGTTGTTTCACACATGCCTTTGTTGTGTTTAGGTGCTCTTTTTGCAATTCTAGCATCTGCTGAAAGTTTGTGCAACTTTTGCAGTCAATTGATTTTCAATCCACTTTACACTTGGACTATAAATGAACTCGAGGGAAAGTTTGTCGCTGGTATAACGTTTTTCATCAATGCTGGGATTTTGGTTATCCCTATGGCTCTTACTGGGTGAGTGAATATAAAAGAAGGCTGGGTCTACTGCATTTCTAAGGAGTGGAGGAGCCACAGGGCTCACCATCTGTTTGAGTTGTTTCTAAAGAATGATTCAGGACGGAGAGTATTGGTACTCCTCGTGGACAGAATGCCACCCACCACATAATGTAAAGCAGTCATTGTGCAGCGCACTGTAGCATTGCATGCATAATTATTTAAACAACAACAAGTGTCCTAAAGTTGGTTCAATCTCTTTTGAATCCACACCCCTTTGTGACCACTTCTACTATTTGATTGTTGCTATATGTACTAGGTATACTACTTTGACTATTTGCCCTATTTTAGATGTGCATGTACATTTGCATTACCATTCAGTTAGCAGCTACACAGTTAGTGTCAGTAATACCTGATGGAATGGTGCACGTGGCAGCAGGTTCAACTGTTAGGTGTCATGTGGTTATTTTTTAACGTGTACTCAGTAAAACTATAAATTTTACTGTACATGTAGTTCATGGCCAAAGGCTGTCAAGGTTGATCCTTTCATTTTAGAGAGCACTGTACATACGATATTCTCATATTTAATAAGCCTGACAAGTACACAGTGACTTGAAATATCATGAGCATGATTATCTATAAACAAATGCCAATGCGTCAGTTCTTTGTTGCTGACTCCTTTAAATTGAAAACTCACTATAAGTCTATTCAAAGAGTTTGCAGGCGCAAACAGTCTAAACACATTTGGCAACTTATTCCTACATGTGCTTCATTTAATAATAAAAGTACAATTCAGTGGTCAGGAATACAGAAGTCAGGTTTATTTTCTCTGTTTTTTTCTGTGTAGTTTGTTTCTGTTTGGTAATTACATTACTCATACCAGGTGTTCTTTGTGCAAATTTTGAAATGTTGATAACTGCTTATTAAGTTTACTAATTGATCTGTTTTTCCTTTTGTTTCAGGATTATTCAGAGGTGGAAACCTTCAAAACCTAAGGAATGTCCTCCTCTTATTGATAATGAAGACCCAGTTTCATAAAGATTAATGTTAGCAAGTGATGTCCTTGTATATATTATGCACCTGCACTTTGGAGCAGTTTAAACCAATTGCAGGTCTAAAAGGCGCTACAGTTGTTGAATGCACGTTTATTACAGACTCTGCCCTTTTCGTTTGCAAACGCTCTACACACTCGCTTAGAAACAGTGATTTTGTCTTACCGCGTTTTGACACTAAACGCTACGGGAAACATTGTATTAGATATCTTGGACCATTACTATGGACAAAATTAAGTAAAGACTTGAAAAACTCGCCTACAGTAGCTACTTTTAGAACTAAAATTAGAAAACTC
>Ga0126337_10000197_pt1 | contig 25913 bp, 12 predicted proteins | sample DipCmetagenome_FD_92527 | JGI IMG/M metagenome (GOLD analysis project Ga0126337, IMG submission 92527) | Coral microbial communities from La Bocana,Puerto Morelos, Mexico - Diploria C A metagenome | ecosystem: Host-associated > Invertebrates > Cnidaria > Coral | place: La Bocana,Puerto Morelos...
CATAGTTCCATTTCTTGTGATCGTGATCTGCTACACTCACATGTACATCACGGCCCAATCACACATCAAGAAAATATCAAGCAACAGGAAAAACATATCGCACAACACCCAGCATTCTCGCAAAGATTACAAGGAACGCCGAGCAAATATCACCATCATGATTGTGATTGGCGTCTTTGTGACCTGCTGGTTTCCATCTTGCTTTTACTATTTTTTGCAGAAAACATGTCCAGAATGCTTCTCAGAATCATTCCGATCCAAACAAAGCCTTGTCAATGCTTTGGTAAAGATCCTGACTTTTACATCGTCTTTTGTAAATCCCTTAATTTATTGCTGGAGAAGTCGTGAGTTTAGAAGCGTGTTTCTGAAAATTTGCATTCGCAAGAAGCAAGGTTTTTCTCAAGATATCTTTTCTAGAAGGCGAAAATAGCTCGTTTTGAGAAACTACAGTAACAGTACTTGTCAAAATAAAACTTCAATACCTTAAGATTCGATTTCCGTAAAAAACAAAACTTCGAAAAACTTTCAGAATTTTAGGTAAAGTCCCGCCTTAACAACTGAGTGAGGTACAAACCCTTCTGCACTGTGTGCTGCTGACAATAATATATACTCTGCCTCGCAAGATGACAGCGCAACCGTTGACTGTTTCCTCGACTTCAAGGAAACAAGAGGGCCAGCTTAGTTTAGGCTGAAACAGTACCCACTGGTACTTCGCCTATCATCTGTCGATGACGCCCAGTCAGCGTCACTATAACCAACCAAAGTTAGGCCATTATCACTGACATTTCCTGTAGCATAGCTCATAGGGGAGAGTGCCCTTCAAGTACCTTAAAACATGTTTCACTGTAGTCCAGTGTTCCTGAACCTACTTACAACCCAACATATGTCAGGTCTGGTACACTACCTGGCTAAGTCCACCCATGTCCTTCATGCAGAATCTCTCCTGCGGCATTTGTTTAACCTCAGACATCAGAACCAAGCCGCTTGCTGCAATAATGATGCCGTCAACCCAACAATAATTTTACTCCTGAACCGTCTAGCATACACACAGTTGTGAACTGGACTCTGAACAAACTGTTATCTAGTAGGAAACAGTGTAACACTGCCTGATTGCTTCAGTCCATACAAAGACTTGTTTAAGTCTTTGTATTAGTCTCCTATTAGAACTAATAGGACCTTCAAAACGCCGGAAACTGAGAACGGTGTGAAATAGGTACGAAAGATCCTACAGTCTCATAATTTCTTTAGCGCCAAAGATTGAATGCTAATTCATGATTTGTCCGTGGTGAGGCCTAAACCAGCGATGTCTCACTTACGACGGATATTCTCAAGTTTATTTTCACTGCGGTCAATACTGACCTATTACAAGAAATTAAGACAATATGAATCAGTGAATGGAGGAGTGCTAAAGAAACTCTCTCAGGTTTTCACTAGGCGGCACCCGTTCAAATGACCTTAACAACACAATATCTAATGAAGTTCATTCCAGAGCCGAGAGGTAAGTTGGTATCAAAGATAAACAATTGATGAACACTTTGAATTAAGGCGAAATTTTAAGAGACTTTAAAAACTTTTTGGGCGAATGTCTTAACTTGAAGGTTAAAATGACAGGCACGTAGCTTATCTTTGGTTTTCTATCCCAAAAAAACCTGCCCACGGCCCCGCTGATTTAGGAGTGTGAATTAGGATAAAATGATGATGTAATGATGTAACTTTAGTTCAACACGGTAAAATCATCAGGCCTTAAAATACATAATTTTTATCTAAAATTACTTTAATACCTATTTTACATAATAAATTTAAATTACATTAGTCGTCTGCAATAATATTAAGAAAGAATGCGATAATACTGATAATTAATGATAATAAAAGAAATGCCTGTTTTCTATGAATACCGTGTGTTGTTAATATTTACATTGATTCTAGCCAAAAACGAAACCGCTACAGCCGGATTTAAAGCTAGTGAGAGTTTGTGCTTGCCGCAGGTCGACAGGTAAACTGTTCCACAGCACTGCATCTCTATAGGTAAAACTGTTTTTAAGAAAATTAGTGCGGGGGAGCGGAACAGTTAGTTTCCCCGCGGACCCTCTCAGTGCATAGGTACACGTATCGCTTCTATTAGAAAACATTGTCCTAAGGTAGTCAGGTGCAAGACCATTGAGTAATTTAGAGACCATGACGGCTGTTTTAATAGTTGGACATCGAGTTTATTCCAGCCAAGTCTTGCAATAAGATCATCAGCATTGGCATCGTAGGAAGAAGAGGTCAAGATACGCGCAGCACGGTTTTGCAGTTTTGTAGTTTACTTGCCAGAGTTTAGTTGCAACTCCCCCAAACGACATTACAATAATCAAAATTGGGTTGTACTAAAGAGTTAAAGATACAAAGACAAAAGACCTGCTACGCTTTAGTATGACAATGCCAGATGAAATCTTTTTAGAAATATTTGTAATGTGTAGATTCCAAGTTAGATTCTTATCTATGTACACACCAAGGGATTTTGTAAATTGAACTTGCTTTATAGAGTCACAATTTATTGAAAAGGACAAAGGTCCACTCAAAGTACTTAACCTTTTCCTTGACCCTAGCAACATAAACTCAGTCTTAGACCTATTAAGAGTGAGTTTATTTGCAATTAACCATTCAGAAATAACCGTGTAACATGAAAATGTAGCATCTACTTTTTAATTTTTCTTCAATTAGAGACTGATAAAGTCTTTTTGGATGGATTGATTTATGCAGTACCTCACGGTTTCACACTTTACCATTAGAGTATTAGCGGCATGTGATTTGTGCTGATTAACTTGATCACTCATTAGGGCATTAGCACTAATTATCATTAATACCAAATAATTAACCGATTTATACATTTAGGTACAGGTTGGTCAAAGGTCAATGTCCATGGGCCTGTTTGTTTTGGCGCTAGAGATAATTCCTATGGCCGTTTTTCTGTTCCGGCCGGTTACTGGAAAAATCATCACTGGAAAGCTTGTTCACATCTCCGGTTAGGTGGCTAACTCGAGAACGATCGGAGAGAACTGGACACAATTTGAGAAAGTAGCCCTTTCGTCGGCCTCCTTAAGCTGTTAAACTCAACGGAAATATATATTTGAACCCGACTGAAACGCAAAATTCCTTCCAGAAATAAGCACTGACTTGCAACAATATTCCCAAGCAAGCCTATTACAAAAAATGCCTCTGAACAGAAGCAAACATGAGGCCTATTATCGTAATTTTAATTTAACTTCTCAAACTCCTTAACAATTCACCATGTTTAGTTGTTTTTAATTCCAAACACCTTGAAGGTCGTCAAAAATATTCCCATGCGCGTCCTTTTTCAGCTCTCTTCCAGGTGTTTGCAAATGTGATCAAAAATGGTATTTCGTGTTTGATATTTTTTATGACGGTAAAGTTGTTACAGTGGCATTGCTTTACAAAATTCTAACTGCCATGATCTCTCATAATTTAAATGTTATTGTTGTGAGCAAATAAATGAGCTAGTGTGCTTATGGGAATTATTTGCTTGTACTTGGTAAAAGGAGATCGTAACAATAATTGTAGACTTATATAGCCCACATGATATCAAATTTCCAGCCGGCGCACACTATAACTAATTTTGTTAAGCAAAATGCATAAATATTGGCAGAAATAATAAGTTAATTTATGCCACGAGATGAAAGCTACTACAAATCTGGAAAGCTGTTCCAAAGTGTCGATACACAAAGAGAAAACGATCTGTCGTAATGCTTTGGCGTGGACCGACGAATCTCAGTTCAAAAAACCCCTGCACAAAGATAGCAATGATAAGCATATATGGCTCATTTAAAAGTGTAATAAACCCATGGGTTGTCGACATATGTAGGAGTTTGGGTAAGTCATTCTTTTTAAACGCTAATTTGCGAATTATAGAATATAAATGTATTCACTTGAAACCGAACCAGTAAAAAATTAACAGGTTGCATTGTAAATACAAAAACTGCATGCAACGGGTACAGATCACAGGAAAATGGTCATGATTGGCTCTTTTCTGTTTGATTGTTTTGACTAAGGTTCACGACTGACGTTTAGCCAATGAAAGAGTACTACTTTAAATACCGTGAGGCAACTGACTAAAAACAATTATCTTTGGTCAATATATGTCTGACATATTTGTCTTTCTGATGAGTTCTCGTGCAAATAAACACCAGTCAAGGCTTTAATAAGAGAATCCAAGTTGCTTGTCGTTGTAAATGTTTGTGCAGAACAGCACAGTCACTTCCCTTCTTTGTGCTGAGTCAAATCTGTTTATCTAGCTCTCAAGCCGCGATTGTCTCTCAAAATGGTCTTTTTGTTTATCTAATGTAACGACATATGTTCCCACGTCCATGTTTGACGAATACATGTTGCACGCTTCTTTCGTACAGACGCTACCTATTGTGTTGCCTCTGGGGCGAACAATTTCAGTAACAGAGTCAGTTCTTTGCCCTCTAAAGACTCGCCCAGAAATTCTTGTCAAAATGCTACAAAACGCGTTCCTAAAATGTCGACTTCTCCAGCAGTATATTATAGGATTGGCAAAGGACGAAGTAAAAGTCAGAATTTTTACCAAGGCATTGAAGATGCTTTGTTTTGTACGGAACGAATCAGAAAAACATTGCGGACAGGTTTTCCGTAAGAAGTAATAAAAGCAAGATGGAAACCAAGAAGCTACGAACACTCCAATAACAATCAGTATTGTGGTGCTTGCTCGACGTTCGTTACTTTGTCTCCGCGTTTTTTTAGCTTTATCATTTTCCACGCTCTTTCTGTTACTTAATATTTTCTTGATATGTGACCTGGCTGTTAGGTACATGTATGTATAGCACGTTGCGATCAGTAGAAAGGGCAAAATAACGTTGGATATAATGACCATGATGCTCCACCATCGGGTTGGCTCGTAATCACATTCCTTGTAAGGAGAGTTTGGATCCCATTGGACAAAAGGAAGTGACGAGATAATCATCGCGTCAATCCACGCCAATGTTAAGCCCATAATCACTCGCTTATGCGTAACTACGGTTGTATATCTTAGCGGACTCTTCACCGCCAGAAGGCGCTCAACACTAATGACGGACAAGCTCAGAATGGAGGCGTAACCGGTGAGAAAGTAGGAGAAACGGAAGACGTCGCAAATTATGACATCAGTAGATTCTCCCAAACGAAACTTTTTCAGTATGTAGCTCGGCATGGCGATTATTCCAGCCAAAAAGTCTGCAATCGCCAAACTAAACACTGACAGATAGGTGACGCTGTGAAGTGCAGGGTTAATGAGAATAGCCGTGAACACAAGACTGTTGCCAATAACTGTGCCGAATGACAGAAACGACAGAATTGTTACCACTGCGGTTACAGGTAGTTTAGAATAACTTTCTTCCTCGAAAGTGGGATCGGTGCTGTTGTTCATGTTGATTTGAAGTTTCCTGTTGGAAAAACATGTATCAAAGCGTTAAATATTGCATTTCGTATCACGTCACAGCTAATTCAACAAAACCTAAGCGGTATGATTTAAACTCAAAATTGCGTCTAAATGTCGAGCCGCCTGTCAAGTGCTGTTGATTTTGGAAAAACCCTGGCCAGTGCTCTTTGAAGCTGAATAAATATACTTACAATAGAAACACTTAACATAGCTTGAGTGGAACATTAACCACAGGGTTGTAAAGACAGATGTCAAATTAAAATAAAAATGCTCATATTGAGCCACTTTTAAGAAAGTGGCCAATGAAAACGTTTTTTGAGAACAAATGGTGACAACCTTTTTTCGTATATATGGCACCAATAACATTAAGCGTCTTTATAAGATAAGTCCATGCACGAGCTCTGATTGGTCGAAAACCCATGATGTTTTATCAGAGTATTCAAAATAGAAAAGGCGTGTTTTATTGTTCTTTTTTTTAACACATTATCTCTATATCTTAAAGCAAATGAAGAAGCCCAAGCCGTGTACTACACTGTGATAAAACACTCCGGACATTCGAGAACCCTCGAGAAATATAGAAACCATTCACCTGCCGCCCGTCCGCCCGTGTTTTTCCTCGTGTTCTTAAATGCCCGTCGTGTTTTCTCACAGTGTAATACACGGCTTAGGCTTCTTTATTTGTCAAATAAAATATACAAGAAATGTGGCAAATACTTGTGAAAAAATAGTTCGTGGCTGACGCGGCGTTTCGTCACGACCAAGAGACTTTTCAGAAGCTATAGAAATTTATAAGCAATAGCAACTTTGAAGTTTTTTCTTGAAGTTAGTTTCGATACTGAGTTTAAACGGAATTAGTTTTAACGTAGGGTGTCAAAGCTTTGTCACGTAAAAAAATTTGCCCATGATAATTCTCCACCAATGGACAGAATGGAAGAAATGTAATCTTAAATAAAACATTTGTTAATTACCTGCACTTTCAAACCTTGAGCGAAAGTGATGCATTTTATGCCTTCTAAATTGGAATTGGTACAACAATAAAAAATTTCTTATGCCCATCAATCTCATTTGATTGCACTACAACCTTAAACGCACCAATGCTTTAAATTAAGTAATCGTGTATCTGAAAAGAATATAAATTCGATCTCAGAGCACGTTAATGGTAATTTTTAAATATTCCATTGATGAGAAAGATGACAATAAATTTTACTGTCTTTACAGTGGCAGTGATTTTGTATTGAGCTCTCTTCAGGAAAATCCAAACCCAGGAGATACGAATAGCCGGAAGAAACGCAAAAATAAATAGCTAGCTTGCATTACAAACCTGAATATCGAAAACATTATTCAAAACAACTGATCTGACCCTAGTAGTACATGTTTGTACGGCGCGTGTCACACAGGAACCTAGTTAATTTGTCTCGCATGTGTCTCTCTGTAGGCAATCCTGACATTCACGCTTCCCTTCGTTAATTTTCTATCCACTCATTATCACACATCTGTCATATTTGTATAATTTTGGAATTTTCACATCATTGATTGTGGGATAACCGACGAAGTTTGAAGTTCTTCGGTCGAACGTTTTGCTTGCTTTGCCAAAAGCCTGGCTCTTATTTCTCTTTCAATCATGAATCCTGGCCGGAATTTTAGTTTTTTTGCAGAAAATGTTTCATTGTAAAGTTTAGGCAAATTGAAGCTTTAAAATTTGATGTTCACACTGAATTAGAGTGATTCGTAGTTCTCTGTCGTAGCAGGTAATAGGTAAACAGAAACATAATTACGTGGAACTAAATATTTAATGATTTCTACTTCACATTTTTGTCTATACTTTCTAGCGGTATGAAAACAACAGCCACGACTTTTTCCGTCTTAAGAATTTTTTTCTTTTTATCCAATTTTATCTCCGATTACTTTAAAAACCCCAAGACAGAGCAATGCAGCTGAAATTAACCTTGATGTCATTTACATGTACTTAACAGATAAGGGGTTTGGCACAATTTGCAAATCAAGGTAGAAAAAATGAAATCGAACCATTATCTTCGACTTGTATTTATTATCACAAACTTCCTTTCGACCAGCTGAAATTACTAATATCGACTCTGTAGTTTACATGAATTTAGTATTTTGTTCTTTTATTATGATGTTCCTTTTACTTTTTAAACATAGCAACAATTACATTAAAGGGATCAATCAGAACTACTTTGAAATCATCTATATATGTATGTCACTTTCAAATTTAGTTTGTGTGAAAAAATTGCTTGGCTTAAACTGTATTTGTAACCAGGCGAGAAACAAATGCTGAAGCGAATTTTAAAATAATGAAAATATATCTTTAGACTTAATATATTTTTGTCCTCTTCAAGTTCTGAATTTCTAAATTTAATTCATTAAGTGATTCCTGCCAGTGTTCAGGTACCTCTTAAGAACAACATAAAATTTTACTTATCTTACTTACCTGTATTATTTTCAAGAACGCTTCAGTGAAATCCTTCTGAAATTCGCGGATGGATTTGCTTCTTAAAAAGGTGTGCTGCAATCTGTTTTTGGAAAGCAATTACAGTTCAATATAATATTTTGAGGAAACATGCAAATCAGGAAAGACAATAAACGCCTTCAAATCTTACTATTGCGGTCAATTTTCAGTGTTTGACTTTTATGTGCAACAATTTTCGCTCTTTGCGTGCTGTTTTACAAGTGAGAATTTGACTAAAAACTTTAAAACGTCTTGGTTCTTTATAGAAGAAAGAAATATGAAGCAAAATTAATGACTCCAGGTTATTAAAATATAGCTGCCCATTCCGATATTGCCTACTGCCCAAAGCTATTTTTCATTTGGTGGGATTGTCAACAGCTGTTGAAACTATTTCACCATGATGATGTGTTATTAAAATAGAGCTGCCCATTCCGATATTGCCTACTGCCCAAAGCTATTTTTCATTTGGTGGGATTGTCAACAGCTGTTGAAACTATTTCACCATGATGATGAAGCATGTCGACATAGTTTCCTCTTCAAATTGAGAGTCGACCCAACACAACCTCCATAGAATTTGAACACTTCTTTCTGCAATAATGGTACTTTCTGGCCAGCCTTGAAATGGGTGAGGAGTCAACTAACCTTGGAATTTTTATTTCTCTCTTATTTTTGGGGGGATACCGAGAAAATCCAACCTTTTAACACGTCGGACTATTTCGCACGTCTTATTATGGGCCAATCACGGAGCCCAAAAATATAAATGGTGGATAGACGATTGGAAATTATCATCTTATTAACTTCGAACGTTCGGTCTTTACGGGAAAATCTCAGACCGAGGCCTTGCCGTATTGAGGTCAATACGGAAAGGTCGGGGTTCGTGGTTAATAAGTAGTAGGCCGTATAATGAACTGTTTTAAATGCTTTTTCTTAAGAAGTTAAGACTCTCCCTGGATAGTCATATTAAGCCAACGAAACTGAAGGATCTCTTTGGATCTGTCTACCCACCCGCGGTTTTAATAATAACGCATGAGAACAATGACCTTATTTTGAATTTAACAGAAGGAAAACAATTAATCGTATCTCGTTTTACTGCTTTACGATAAAGGATTCAGCAGCATGCCCTCAGGAGACGCTCTCAACATGACGCCATGTTATTATTATTTTGCTGACGTCATTATTAAATTTAAGCTCAATTTTAGACTTCAGTTCAAAGATCACTGACAAACCAATTTCACCTTAATTATATTTTTACCTCTAGTTGAATGAAAAAAAGAACTTCCAGCCGAAAGTGCAATTCTGCCTAACTTTGTAAACAATTTTAAGCAAGTCGCCACCTCTTGGGCTTAATGTGTCGGTGGCAGTTAATTTTTGATTAAAACTATATTTAGTTAGGTATTGTTTTTTCAATTTTTGGCTGGTCAATAACTTTTATTCACTAAAAAAAGCTTTAAAAGCATTAACAAACTACGAAAAAACGAACATATATTTTGTAGGAATAGAAAAGCCGCAACAAAAGCATCGAGAGTTTTCTAAAACAGATGGTTCAGAAAATTATGCAAATGTTTCGCACAACAATAAGACTTTGAAAATGGTCATATTAAATGGACAAAATAAAATAGCGTCCACTTGGCAAAATTAAAACACATAACAACAGTCGGAACTACCATTAAGAAAAGTTAATAATCTTAAGTTTGATTTTGAAGACATAATGTCAGAGAGCTTTTGTTCGGAAACGCTTTGCATGAATGAGTTTAGACAGAGGGTTTGATCAATGAAGCTTTCGCTAGATCGGACAGAATAATTTCCTCTGATTGCTTTCTCCGGAGCAAAGCAAAATTATTCTATAAATCTGTCTAGAAACAATGAGAAAAATGTGCTTTTTAAACATATCTTTTGTATGGTCTCTTTCTGAGAATTAGTTATTGTTTTGAAATCAATTATTCACTCAACACGGAAAAGGAAATTGCCAAAAAAAGCTCTGTAAAAAGGAATAGGACCCCTTTATTTCAAGACGTAAAATTAATGCTAAAAAGAAGAGTGAGCTCTGCACTTGTCAACATTTCAAAGCGTTGGGGAAAGTGGCATCTGAGGGAAATGCGATTATCCGTTGCAGGAATTTAAAATGTTCATATTAAAAGAAAAGCTATCATTCTTTGATCTTGCTTTCACTTACCTCACAGAATTGTAAATAACCTGAGTTTCGTTTGGTGTTTCGCTCAGTCGCTTTACGGCAATCAACAATCCATCAAATGTGATCTGAATATGAAAATGAAAATACAAATTGGTGCTATTCGTTTGCAGATATTGACATTAACAAATGGCAATCATGCGCACTGACAAACGTTTTGTATCAAAGCGAAAGATAAAAAGAAGACTTAACTATCCACTTGTCATCATTTCAAAGCGTTGGGGGAAATTGACAACTGAGAGAAATGCGATTATTTTTATCCGTTGCAGAAATTTAAAAGGTTCGTATTAAAAGAAAGGGTATCATTCCTTGATCTTGCTTTCACTTACCTCACAGATCTAGAATTGTAAATAATCTGAGTTTTGTTTGGTGTTTCGCTCAGTCGCTGTGTCTTACAGCAATCAACAATCCATCGAATGTGATCTGAATATGAAAATGAAAATACAAATTGGTGCTATTCGTTTGCAGATATTGTCATTTACAAATGACAATCATGCGCACTGACAAACGTTTTTGTATCAAAGCGAAAGAAAATATCGCTACCAATAAACCTACTAAAAAAATGCATTATACGTATAAACCAATATTGGACATAACTGATTCTTTTTGGATTTTGAGATGTCTTTTTTTTCTTTTTGTTTTTTGCTTGTTGCTGAAAAAATGAATACTGTATTTTTATTATTTCAAACGTCATCCCGATGTTTTTGTCCGGATTATTATCAAATAGCCGGAGGCCCGTGTCAAAAACCTGTCAGCTGAAAGCTTTCTAACTTAAACACCAGCTCTCGACAAATTAAAATGATAGCTTTAAAAACCATCAAAACAAGCATAACGAAAACAACAAGACTCAAATTATACTCCTACAAGAAAAATTGAAGGTCCCAAATTTGAGAAATTTGCCTGCTTTTGTATAAGCTTCAAAAATTAGACTTTGAACATGAAACCTCGCTTAACTTTATACCAAACTTGTGAACATTCTAACCGACGCTTTGAACATGAAACCTCCCTTAATTTTTCAATCAATCTTGTGAATACTCAAACCGACGCTTTGAACATGAAACCTCCCATAACTTTGTAATCAAACTTGTGAACATTCTAACTGACGATCTTAACTCGAAACCTCGCTTAACTTTTTATTCCAACTTGTGAAGATGCGGACATGAAACCTCATGAAATCTCCGTCGTGTTTTATCTTTTGCTTTTGCTGGCTCACGATCAGGGGTCAGCCTAACCAAGAGGAACATCGACAAGTAATACTGCTAAGGGAAAGACATTTATCCTCTGCAGGCTCACGTGAGGGACCAAAATGTCATCAGTGAAAATTTGCCGACTGGATCCGACTTGACCCGAATCTAATTTCGCGACACCGACACTAAGAACGGACAACAAAGGCTTCAGTGTCTTAAAAAAATCCCTACCATAACAATAGGCAAAGTTTGATACGAAAGGAATAGTGTTAAAGAATATACTAATCTAACTCTTTTCGGCGTTATACAAGTTTTTGTATTTGGATGTCTGTAATTTGCATTATTACTGACTTTCTTAAAAGTAGCTTTCGACTTAGCATCAGTTGAAGATGTCCAGCGAGATATCGATTAACTTGAAAATGATGACGAAAAATCAAATCATCGTCATTGGGTTTTTGTTCGTTCGTTTATTTATCTATTTTTGTTCGATTAATTAAAGTTAAAGGAAAAACCATCCCTAGGTGTCTTTTTTTCTTGCTTTTACCAAATCAATGTAACTAAAGCCGCTGGCTTAAGAATCAAATGCGTAAAAATAACTCATTACTTCTATTGCTGAACGGCGAAGTATGTGTCATTTTTAATCACTTTCAGTCTAATTTAACGTAGTGTTGAAAAGACATATCAAATAAAACTAAACGCTCAAGGAGCACTCACTCGGGCTTCGTATTGAGCATTAGGGTCTTGCATAGGACTATTGCACTCGCAGTACGAGCAGCAGTCAAAACTTAGTTGTCAGAGCATAGTACACTATTTTACCAGTCAGTCAGTTTATACTGGAAGTGTTACGTTTAGCGACTAAGATTGAGCATTTGACACCCCTCATGGTATGGTATGGTATGGTATGGTATTTATTTTAAAGTCGCTAACGTAGGGAGTGGTTGCCCAATCTCCCGAGCCAGGGGCTCATGTTACAAACGCGCGACTATTTAACATCACAATGGATAAAGACCAGACCACAACACCGGGAACTACACACCCTACTCTTTGCGATAAGTGTGTGGGTTCTTTAACGTCCCCTGCTAACCAGAACAGTGAAGATGCAGGAGACGGGGCCTACGGTTTATCGTCCTTATCCAAGAAGACTAGAATATCTAACCATTTGCAGATGCCATTGCAAAGGCAGCATATTCTCCTCAGTTATTTTAAGACCCTGAGTGCAAGACAGTGTATCAACTTTTTTATGAGTTAGATCATTGCCTTGTATTCAGTTGCTAATATCTGAAACAGTTCAAGCCATCTTAAATGAGCACAAGATAATGTCATAAGCCATGTTGGAATGCCCAGTTTTTACCATTGCAATTACTTCGTACATTGAATTTTGCCAGTATGGTGGTGTTCCTGGTATTTGCCTCTGAAGTAAATAGGCTTGATCTCAGGAAGTAAGGTTCACTAACCTATGGGGCTTGGCTCTTAATTGAGAAGCAGTGACAGATTGCACATGAACTTTCTTTAGAGCAATATTTATATTATCTGATACTTTCTTTTGGTCGATTATGGACTGTGCAAAAAAAGGTATTCAGGGTTTGTGGGAAACCTTCCACTGTAATGTCAGAGTCTAGCATTTAAAGTATTTAATTGGTTAAATTGCAACTTCTCGTTCTGTTGTGTACCAATATCTGCCTCTAGGAAACGAGATCTGAATTGTTGTACTTTTATTTGCACTGTAACATCATTATATTATAGTCATAGTATATTTTTTTTGGACACCGTCCAAGGGGAACAAGCTGCAATGAGGTTAGCCCTATGTTAAGCAGCAAACCCGAACAACAACAACGAGATCAGACCACAACACAGGGAGCTACGTTCCCTACTCTTTGCGAAGGGTGTGTGGGTTCTTTAACGTCCCCTGCTATAACCATATAACACTGAAGATGCAGGAGACGGGGCCTACGATTTTCCTCCTTATCTGAGAAGACTAGAATGTCTAACCATTTGCAGATGTAAATAAAAAGGCAGCGCATTCTCCTCAGTTATTTTAAGACGCTCTACCAACTGACGGTAACCGGTCGACTATAACTTTTTCTAGTAGATCACAGTCACCAAGGGTATTCATCCAGCACATACAACTCCGTGCGAAGAGCAAACCAACATTCACAATCGCTTGTTCAATAATAATTGTGATTATGCAGGTAATACCAAATCGTGCATTTACAACTATCGAACCCAATAAAAACCAATAACAAGAACAGAATATTTAACGGAAGAGCAAAGCTTAGATTTTAGAACCTTACTATTGAAGTTGCTTCCGTCAATATCCTTATCCAATTCACTGTTTGCGCCACCTTCGAAGTTGTATTTACTGTCTTCACTAACATAATTTCCTGATTTTTGCAGCAAGTGAGGTGGTCGTCTGAGCATCATAGTTTGTTGTTAAATCAGCTCTCACAGTTTTAGTAGTATTTTCGTAGTTTAAACTCACTTATGGCACATTTGTTATCTGGTGAGAACTAGTATGAACTTTGCACATTTGGCGAGCTTTCAGGCTATAGAATTCGTGGACGGACCATTCCGAAAACGCTCGACATCATTTAGTGTGGAACTACCATGCACCGCGTGTGAGATTGTATGTGAGATGAGCGCACAAGACATCAATTTTCGCAAAACGGTATTCACAAAGCACCGCGCTCTGTAAATTATGTTGTTTACGAATGGCGAGCACATGCAAACACACCATCTCATCCCCAGTTTCTGCGGTCCACGCAAGGAACGCCTGGGACCATGACCCCACTTTTGGCGACCAAAACGCTAGTATTTTATGACTCGGGCTTTCCTAAACGTTCAATGAACACACAGGAGGGCTCCATTCCTATTTTAACAATTTCTCTCTAGCATTGGTCTATTTGAAATCAATTAAGTCACCTTGCTGAGTTCTCGTAGCTCAGTGGATAGAGCGCCCACGGTGTTCAGGAGGTCATATGTTCGATTCGTGTCGTGGACTCAGATTCTTTCTTTGTCCCATGACACTCAGGTCATGTTGATCAATTCACATTTCACATAGGAGAAAATGTTTCGATGAGAAGAGAACATATTTGCCAAAATAGAGAAAATACTTGGTTTGGGAACAGCAATATGACCGCAGTGACGACACGTAAAATTTTCGTTAACATTAAGAAAAGCATCACCGACTGACTAATTTCATATCGTAAAACATGTACTGTAATTCTATTGAGTTTAAGTCGAATTCTACTAGCATACTTACGCAAATAAATTATCTGATTGGCTGAGTACAGTATTACCCACTATATGTAGTTCGCCACTAATTTTTATAATTGGTTTAAATTGATCACTTGACGCGATAGTGTTCATCCCGGGAAAGACACTGTCAGCCCATAGTACCCGTCCGAGGAAAATACCCGAATAGAAAGTACCCATCCGTCAAAATTTTGCTGTAAATAAGCTGACTTCTATTCCAAACTTTTGATTTCAAGGCAAATGTGTTTATCTCAAATATGAGTTTATGTCATAACAAATTAATTATAAGTGGATCTAACGTAAAGGTGGATGCAAATAATATCCATGGGTTTGTAGAAAACAGAAAAAAGGCGACCAAAATTTGAAAACTTAGATATCGGATTTCTGGCTCAAAATCGTGTTTTTCATTGGCATACAAAGTTAATATGTTTAATATCAAGCACAAATTCATACATACATACATACATACCATACATGCATGCATAAAAAACTAAAATTCATAAAGTCGTTTAAGTGTAAAATATATTGCAAATATTGACCATGATTTTCACAACTTTTGCCATTGTGTGAGGCTCTTTCTATTGAGCCTTCCCCGCACAAACTGTAAACCTGTCGAGCTGAATCTCCTAAGGAAGTACCAAAATAGCTCCCAATATCACCAACTTGAATATCAACCTGCCTTTTACAACATTATCCTCTTAAAACAATGAAAAACAAGAAGCATTGGTTGAAAATGTGTCAATTCGCTTTTAACAGTACTGACAACATATAATGACTTAAAATTTACATTTTTTTATCTATCATTTTTACTTTTTTAATTTATTCTTTTGTTTACGTTTCTGTCGTCTTCAAATAACATGAGGTCTTTCGTCCAAAGATTTCCTGCTTAATAAAAGTAACGTACGTGTAATTCTTGAATACGTTAACAACTTCGTCAAACAAGCTGCGGCAATAACAAGAGTGGACATTATCAAATATTTTTGCAAAGGTAGCGGAAATTAAATAAAATTCATTACCTTTTAGTACTATTCAAATGCAAAGTTCTTCCATGGACGTTAATATCTAAAATACACATATTAATGTTTACTGTAGTGAAGTATTTTCTACTACGACGGTTCTTTTTCATTTTAATGCATAACGGTATCTAAATGTGAGTTTACTTATCGGAGATATTACAAAATCCGTGTACTCAACGTCGCGGTAGATCAAGGAGAGCTGTCATATAATAATATTACACCGGAAAATTGTTCTAAAAATGAGTGAGCCGTTGATGGACTAAAGGCAAACAACAAGCAGAAATGGCAGAAAGAGACTGTTGTCATTTTTACCGTAGAACCTTTCTTATATTTACATGGAACACAATTTGAAGTTATTTACAGATTCAAAAATTGTCTAAATATAGAAGGCAGAAAAGAAAGATAATCTACCTAAAGGCGAGTTCCACTTATGACGTTTGGGTCGTGATAAAATATCCACCACTTACCTCATTGCGACCTAATGAACAAGCGAAAATGGGCCGTGAAACTTTGAGTCCCTTTAGGCTTCCTTCGTAACGTCATGTAGCGAAATTAACAAAAAAATTGATTCCTTATGGTCATCAAACACAGCTGCCCAACCCGATATTGCAAAACCATCCGAAAACCTCATTCAATAGACAGGACTACCAATAACAGTTGGCATCCACAATTTGGTTTCATTGAAAGCTTTTTTGATATTACTTTTTACATTAGCATGTAAAAATGGGAAGAAGAAAGAAGATTCGACACAATAATAAATACTAACACAACAATTTTCACATTTCTGTGAAACATTCAAAATGAGTTTGAATTTTTAGATTTTATGCAAAAACATGAGGACGCATACATACTTCTGTTATATTTATAATATCTAGATATTGTTGTTATGGTTCAAGCGGAATTCGTACGGTTCTTTGCTTATGCTGTACCCCATCGCTTAACTGGTAGAAGAATTTGAATTTCTTGAAGCATAAAGGTTGGATTAAAAAACTTCATCACGTGTGGCTTAAAGAGATAAGTTCAATATTGTATTTTTGGTGTTTGCTAGTACGCTTTCAACAGACCTGGCGTACATAATATTATTTTGTTTCTTCCTGTTTCAGTGGTTTTTAAATCAATATGAAAATACGAAATATCATGAAAACATGAAATATCATCGCCGTTACCTACGCCACTAAAGCATTTGCGGAAACCCAAATATAAAGTACTGTGTACTTACAAAATTCGAAGTTTTAGCTTTCGATTGAGACGTCATCCCGATCAGCAATTTATGGAAGCATTTCGCTGTCAGCCAGACGTATTTATTTAATGGTTAAATTAAATGTACAACCCGGCGATGAAAGAGTGGTCGCCTGGAAAACCGTAATTTCAAAACCAACAGCTTTCAGTCTGAAATAATACTTCTATTAAACTAAATCAGTAGTGTGTTGATAAATAATGATATTCTGCTGCATCAATTACTTTTAAAATGGAAGAAAATTTTAAGAACAGAAAAATACACATAAGGGAAGATTTTTGTGAGATGATAAAACAGCACGATCCGTTCGATGGATTCAACGAAAGTATATTCACTCTTTATTTTCACCAGAATATTATAAAAAGCAGGAAGAACCCCTTTTTTGAATAATTGTGCATAAAGGATGCTTTAATATGAAATTCGCAAGATTGGTATAATGTACAATAAAGTAACCTAAAATGCTATGACTAGAGAGAATCGTAAAATTGGACATCAAGAGATAATGTGCCCCTTTCTTTCCAAAATTAATCAGTCCTAAATAAAAGTAATGCTGAAAGTAATTAAAAGAGAAATAATAGAATGGGTTTGTTTTTTTCAGATGTAGTCAGCTCCGACAACACTGTTCTGATCAGAAAGTAATTCACAAGCGTTGGTACCGTTGCTCACTCAAAGCATGATCGTTGAATCTCATTTTTAAAAACCAAAGGAACATGCTTTTTTGATATAGCTTTCACATACCTTCGATAACTGTAAATGGTCGCTGAGTTGCTTTTGGTGCTACGACTGACCGCTCGTTTGATCCTTCAAGGTGTAAAAGCTGAACTTATGGCCTATCAAATGAAACCTAGATTTTAAACTGAAAATTAAAATTATTGCTATTTTTGTCTAGAAGATAATGTCACTGGCATATGGCATCCTTGCTACCATGTCCTAATTGAAGCGATAACGTCGCAACTGTTACAACGCCTGTCAAACTCTACATAGACAGCGGCTGTGTTTTTCCTTTTTATTGGCAGACCTTTCAGGAAACAACAACTTCCTTAGGTTAAAAGATGACAGTTGGGTGTTCGTCAAATGTCGCAAATACTTAATAACGGCAGCGAAAAACGCCATCGTTTACTGGGTTTAATTTTGAATTTCCTTTCGCTTTTTATTGAGGGCACGGTAAGTTCACTCCGCAATTACAAAATTTACTTTCCTCCGTTCCAAAGTAGTTTTAATAAGTCGTTACATCAAACATTTACCCCCAACGAATTAGAATACAATTCATTTCATGGAATAAAAACCCTTTTGCTAATTGACCGAAGTAATTTAAATACGTCAAGATTCCAGGTCCAAAAAAACTGAGACAAAAAAACGAAGAATTACATCAAAAACTAATTTTCATCGCACCTTTATTGTACATTGAAGGAAAATATTTAACGCTACTAATAGAGTAGAAATAAAAAAATTAATATCCTACCCGCCTGGCTTCAATTGAGATTAAGCCTTTATACAAGACGGGCGTTTGTGCTGTTTTATGTAAGCATGCTTTTAACCCTGAATCTGGCATCATAATTTCTCTATTTGTACAGAATATTACTATAAAATTGATTCCTTAAAGTGATTAAATACAACTGCTCGAACTGGTATTGCCTCCCGGGGGTGTACTCAAAAAAGTTTTATACAGGGAGGCTCCGCCCCGAGGTCCAAACCCTCACCCTTTTATATACCATTTTTTCAGAAAAGGCAGCCCTTTCGTATACCTTTTATTGGAAAAAGGTACCTCTTTCATATACCTTCTTAAGAAGACTTAGGAATAAGTCGTTAAAACAGGAAGTCTTCTTGTCATTTTTTTCACGTAGCGCGTAGTAAATTAAAGTGAAACAGTCATAAGTTGCGTCTGCTTGATCTGTTTTAATTCAAAGCCCTTTATAATACCCGAAAGATTTTCCTACCCTTTCATATACCTAAACTTGTGAAATCCCTACTCTTTTATATACCTGAAGCCTGAAAAAGGCACCCCTTTCGGGCGGAGCCTCCCCGTATAGGCCATTATAGGGAGTACCCCCCCCCCGGGTATTTCCCCTAAATGTTTACTTCAGTAGCTAGGATTGCCAACAGCTGTTGACACCCACAGTTTCGTTTTAAAGAAAGGTTTTTAAATTAATTTATACGTTAAGAATATTAACGGAGCCTATTTGCAAAAGAGGAATCGAGAAAACAAGAAACTCTATGGGGAAATTTACACTTCTTAAACATTTAGAATGACTTTGTTTTTTTCTTGAAGATTATGCAAAAACATAAGGGCGCATAAAAGCTTCTAAAACATTCGTAATGTAGTGTTGTTATAACTCAACATAAAATTCATATGTACTTTACACTGACACTTCGCCCATATTTATTATTTTAACTATGTTACGTTTATTTGAAATAATTTGAAAGACTTGTTTCCTTTGTTTCAGTGGCATGCCTGTAAACTAGCTAAGCTTAGTGCTTGTATAGCTAAGTGCATGCATGACCACTATAATTAAGATTTACGATTTACCTTGTTATCACCTCGCTATCCCAGTTAGGGACAAACGCGAAAGATAACAAAAGATATCTAGCCGAGTCAAAAAAGTTGGATTAAAAAAGGTTCAACACGCGTGTGTGATCTGAAAGGTAAGGTTTACTATTCTGCCTAGTGATTTGAACAACGTTGTGAAAGGCTGTGTTTCTTACAATTAAGGTAAGCATTGCATTTTTTCTTCCAGTTTGACTATTTATGCAAGTCAGTGTAAAAGGCATCTTATAATCCACCAAATACTTTTGCTCGCATGCAGTCGCTCTAAACGTTTCACGTGACTGAATATTCCCCAACCAAAACTTCGGAATATCCTAGTAACATTGCCCAAGTTTCAAAAACTACAATAGCCTCCATTGGGCGCGAAAATATGCTCGAATATTTGCCCGCGGACATTATCTGTTCCGAGAAGCAAACAGTTTTCTACGAACAAAGCACGAGGAAAACTGTGAGCTTCGAGGAATCGTTACTGATGTCCAACAGATGATGTATAAGACATCATATATTTCTAAAAGGAGTCCGGAGATTATCGCAGTTCTGAAAGCAACTCACGCAGCTGCAAACCTTTTTTGACATGAAATTCTGCGGATTGGTTTAAAATAACTTAAACTTTTATTATCCATTCAGCGTGACCAAAAAATTGGAAAAAGATGCGCATCGAGCCGGAGCCCTTTTCTTTTAAAAATTAGTACTAGATAAAATAGTTAAAGTTCTGAAGTAGAAGGATGGATTTCATACTGAAATTCAGTCTCAGATCAGTTGACAATTTACAAGCGTTAGAAAAGAATGGCATGTGAAAGAAGTGTGGTTCGTTCTACAGACCTTTCAATTGTAATAATTTTACAGAAAATGATAACATATGCTATCTGGCTTTCACTTACCTTCGCGAATTTGAAATTGCTCCGTTGCTCCTATTTGGTGCTTTGATCGATCGCAGGCTCCAGCAAGGTGTAAGAGCCTATGTTTTAAAACAATACATGGCCCATCAAAACAATCATATAAGACATGGATTTAAACATGAAAATTAAAATTAGTGTTATCTTTGTCCAGAAGATTGTCTAAGTGACAAATGACATCCACACAGCCTTGCAAACGCCCTCGTAGTACCGATAATGTCGCCACTGTTACACGGCGCATGCACAACTTCTGCTTGCGTTTTTCATCTAAACAGACCTCTAAGGAAACAAATGTTGTTAAATGTTATCAACCTGCGTAAAACCTCCGAGTTCAATTGCAATTCATTCCATGAAAAAAAAGATTTTTGGAGTGATCAATGCAATTTCAGAGTCCAGACTGCAAGTTTTTTTTTTTGTCGGTTGTCGGTTTTTTTTTCTGCAAGCAGAAAAAAAAACCGACAAATAAAAACGCGAAAGTGCAAGGGACACCAAAGTTCATTGCGATTAAATGTATGTTTACCACAAAGTCGATGAAATATTTCACCGTAGATATGGAGTAGGCGTCAAGATGTGTTACCCGCCTGGCTTGATAACTAAACCCAAATTTTGTCTAGCTTTGGCCAAATAACTAACTTCCAAATTTTGACTAGCCTTGAAAAAGGCGGCGTTTGTTTGTTTTAATTTAAGCATGTTTTAAAACCATAAATCAAGCTTAATTGTACTTGTTGTTTCCTTGCTATTTCGCTAATGTAGCTGACTTAACCAACAGAAGTATTCCTCACTTAAAGCTAAAAGTTGCTGAGCAACTGCATGATGCAAATTTCTTTCCTGTTTATCCGACTTTCTCTAAGGGTTAAATTAAAGGTAATGATGGAACACGTTCTAAGGACGTCGCGCGACAATCGCATGAGATCCCACGTAAAATTTAAGCTGCTGTCCCTTACCTTGACCTTTATGAGCTCTGATGCTTAAAACTTTAATAAAAAATCAGAAATATTTTAAAAGAAAAATATCTTGCTCGGAAGAATGTTGGCAGATGATCATTTTTACCGTCGCTATGAAAATTCTGTTTTGAAAGATCTGCCTAACAAAGGTCATTTATATATATATAAATATACCTATGGGTTGAATATGGTTTTGTTTTATTGAAAATTAGTCATTCTGCATGACAAAGGTTAAAATGGCAAAATGTATATCAAAAAGCAATGATTTCCCCTTTCTTTCAAAAATTAAATATAAAAATGGTTATCTATCCAAAGATTCAAATACAAAATATTTAAAATCAAAATGTTATCATTTTATTTTGTTTTCCCTTACCTTAGATAAAGGTTTTACTTGTTCTCGATTTCGATCGATCGCTAGTCCCTAAAAGATGTAAAGGAGGTGTTTTAAAACTAATAGCATTTTAAATAAGACTTAATTTTTAAGACTGAGAAATTACAAATCAGTGGAATTTTTGTGTAGGTTAATTTTACCTGCGAATACAGCCATACACAACAGGGAACTCAATAACAGCAGAGATAACATCGGTGCCATTAAACGCGTCAAAGGGAAAATATCCGTAAAAGACAGATATTGTGCATATCCCACTGTGTTATTGACCTAAGGGTGAATAAAAGGCATTGCCTCTTTCTTCACACGTCATTGGCTGATGTGTTTCCCCTGATTACTAGGTTTCTTTTAAGCCGAATTATCACATCCAATGCCTTAGACTCGTGTCAAACATTGATAGTAGCTGTCAGATACACGGCATTCGACAAGTTAAATTAAGCTCTTTCAAATAATCCAGAGCGGTCACAAAATGGGTTTGTAAGAAAAATACCTTGCTATCAAAATTCTGAGAAAAGGTTTTGCTTACTTCTGCAAACTATAAAGAAAGAATAGTGCAAGTACAAGCGTATTAAATTAAACGCACTCAGTGTAATAAACTCTTTTCATCCCTATGTTTTGAATTTGCGTAATTACTTAGATTTCCAAACGCAGCTGCTAACTCGGGTCAGGTAAAAGGGAAACTGCGAAACACCATTTACTTGCAAATGAGGACTTCTTTTATTCACTTTCTTCATTCGTTCGTACTTTTATATATTTTAGGGAAATCTCCAGACGTTCCCTTTTTTTATTTAATCATATTTTTCTACTTTTTTGTCAAATGTTAGTTCCTATCATTTAAGGGTATTTGAATAGTCATGAGGCATGTTATAATGAATCGTTGCGCGCGAGCGTTAAACAGGACGATTTGCACCTGCAGGCAGTCGTGAGCTCGACTAGGGCGAGTAAATCCGACGCCTTCTGATGAGAAGAACGTAAAAAAAAACACTTAGAAAATGTAAAATTCTCTAGAAGACACACTGTGTTAGTAACTTCGAATTACCAAAATCATGACATCGGACTACTTCCTAGATCAGGAGGGCGGTGAAAATCTCCGTATAATTATATGCCTGTGTCTCAGAAGGACTGGGATTACCGAATTCATTAATTTGATTGACTATTTCCTTTTAGAACCATTTACTTATGGAAGTGACAAGAAGGCTGATGAGACAAAAGATAAAGAGTTCACTTTGGCAGATGAAAGTTCAGCTTATCACCGTTTGCAAACAAAATGTCAGCCAGTACTGACAAACAAGTTACATTAAAGGAATAAAATTTTTCTTGTTTGTCAATAAACATCTTATAAACCGAGATTCGTCGGTTTTTATGGGGGACTCTTGACCTCGGTTCTGTCTGCACTCACGACAACTGTCAAGATTTATTAACTGAGCACGAGGTCTGTACGGAAGAATCAGCACGCTAAATACACGCCACAAAAATAGGACTTTATTCATTGTCGCCACGTAGAGCATGTTGTATTTACACAATAATTACTTCCCTTCGTACGTCGACAAAAAATCTGTTTTACGCCAGTTTTAATTTACAACTATTTCCAAGAACGCACTGACTGAAAACGAAATTACATTTCACAATGACCTAAAACAGTTGTTGTGCTTTTGTTCTAAATTAACAACTTGCACAAACCCTATTTTTACTTGTTATTGTATGTTAATTAGATTCAAAAGCATGCAGTAGGATTACCGAAGACTTTTAGTTTTGTACAATTCATAATCCTAGGCTTTTAGAAAGCTATGAACATTTGTAAAGAAAACATTACGAATTTAGTTACTTACAAATATCATTGCCTATTATTCTCGGATATCTGTGAAGTTGTAAGAACCTGAGCTGTTTATACTCACTCATCACGTGTTATTTTCACGAACTGTGTGGCTGGATTTGAATCAATATTGCGACGAGAAATTGCATGTCAATAATTGCTGCAGTCAAATGTTAAAGAAAAACACAAATGCTTCTAATTACGATGTGGAGTAAATTTGTGTTTGGTTTGATTTTTTTTTTTTTCAAACAGCTTTTTTATTCTTTTGGTTGCTTTGGGATTGAGTTAACAAACATCTGGCAAGTGAAAACAAATACAAAACCTTTTAAACCAAATCCGGACCTCAACAAGAGATGTTAAAACAAAATGAATCCTGAAACACGAAGGCGCACTGCAAAAGATGGGATCTGGACAGAGCAGGGTTCATTTGTCAATTAAGAGCGAGTAAGTAAGAAAACAGCAAAAAAAGAGGAAAATATAAGGTAGTTTTCCTTTCTTTTGAATTTCACACGAAAGTGAATGATGGATGAGTGCTTTTTTTTTCTTTTCAGTAGATGACGAAATGCGATCAAACATAAATATTACATGTATCTTAACTGCCGTGCAGCGTATGTCAAATACGTAAAACCTAACACTATAACATTTTGTTTTATAAAAATTAAATATTACGAAACTGTTAACGTTTAAAACCAATGTAAAAGCTTTATAGCGCGCCTTGGTGTGTTTCAAAGTTTCTCGTTCACTTTCACCGAGATTTTCTTTTCTTCCATCGACATCATACACAGCAAATTTTACCCCCCTCCCCCCCAAAAAAAAAAACAAAAAACAAGTTGGAAACATGTATGATAAAGAACTATTTATAAAAGGAAAAACCTACTCAAATGAGTTGGAATATTAAAAAATGATTTACGGTTGACGGCCTACACTGAAATAAAACATTTGTAAAAGTACAGATAAACCTCTCATTACGGACAACTCTATATTAAGGACAATTAACCAAGTTCCACAAAACCAGATTTCGTATAAACTCTACCTCTCTAATCTGGACACTCAGATCTACCCAAAGCAAACCGACCACTGATTCTCCTTCCGTTATTTTTAGGTGTCGATATTACAAATTCTGGAAAAGCAGAATACAATCAACAAGGAAACCTTTTCCCTTTGAACGTCATTAATTAAGTCATCTCTGATTTCTTTGAACATTATATAATGCAGTGGTAATCCTTTACGGCTCTTTAGCCAATTTGCAACTCTTAGTAGCTCTTGTCCACGTTTTATGTACCATTCCCAACTTGACTGAACATTTGCCAATAATTTTTCCATAACTCGTTCCAAGCTCGCATAACACCACGTCTACTGCTGACCAGACTCGATGCAGTTCTAACAGCAGTTACGGTGCATGTCAAGAATCAAAGCGATCTTTCTTTTTAAAAATGTCCGCCATCTTAGGTCTCGGGGCATCTTTTAATCTATGGAATCCACTGATAAACGTACTTTTGATTTCTTGTCCTATTTTGCTACCTGCTGCAAGGCTGTGATAAGAAATAGAAAACAACAACAACAATCCATAAATTAAATTAATGAGTGAAAGAATCACCAACAATAAGTCAATACTCATGATACAATCCTGGCAAAAAGTCCTCGAGACACTTGACAAAGTGCCAACTGGTGACACATTATTTTGTGGGTGCGAAATGTGAAGTTTTAAGTAGGAAGTCATTATTCAATTTTCCATGGGCCCTTGTCACTCCCTCCCCCCCCCCCCCCTCCCCCCAAAAAAGGCACCGCTGGAACAGTGGGTCTACTATGGATGAATCATCATCAACATTGCGTTGGGGGTGGGGAGTGGAAGGGGACAGTAAGACTATACAAAGTGCAAAGTGTCTCAAGACTTTTGACCGGGTTTGTAGATATTTACTGTGAAAATGACTTCTGATCCGCTTTCACTTCACATTCTTTAAGAAGCAGATGAACTGTTTCCTGCCAAAAATCAAGGGAAGAATAAAGGAAGAAAATTACTCACAAATAAAAGTTGATCTCTAAGAAAAAACAAAAACTTCTTACCTCACAGTCAGGTGCCAGGGCCTCGATGTCCTCTTTGACCGCGCGGAGCCCTGGGATAATGTAGTCGTTTAAAACATCAATAGAAATGACTCAGACAATCAAGAAAAAAAACAGCAACGACAAGAATAATTTTGTTTTGCAAAGATCGGTCTAGACGAAAAACTATAGAGTGGAAATACAATGCACGTATTACAGATAACATGCGTAAGAGCTATAGGAGGGTATAAGAAGACTATGTATGGGTCATTGACCAAGAGTGAGGTCAAGATGGCTGGATATTGGCCATAAACACGCAAAAAAAGAACGAGGCCAATATCCAGCCATCTTGACCGAACAAGTTTGTTCAATAAAGGATTTAATATATGGGATAAAACACCAAAACATGATAAATTTTCCTTGCGGGACAAAGCCCGTATCCCGAGCGGGCAAGATAGCTCCATCTTGCCCGCTCGGGTAGCCAATCACAGCGCGAGTTTCGGTTC
>Ga0126337_10000204_pt1 | contig 25595 bp, 27 predicted proteins | sample DipCmetagenome_FD_92527 | JGI IMG/M metagenome (GOLD analysis project Ga0126337, IMG submission 92527) | Coral microbial communities from La Bocana,Puerto Morelos, Mexico - Diploria C A metagenome | ecosystem: Host-associated > Invertebrates > Cnidaria > Coral | place: La Bocana,Puerto Morelos...
AACTGTGACCTCGGGCTTGAAAATGCTGCCCGAGGCCTGCGGCCTCGGGCAGCATTTTCAAGACCTCGGTCACAGTTTTTCACGATACGGACCTCCCAGCCGGTAAATAACATATATATATTGTCCACTGTACATAGTCTCATAACATATTTTAACTTAGATCTAAATTTTACTATTGTAAAAAGTTATAGTTTTTTTTAGCATTTCTTTTAGTTTAAATCTTTTTTGTTATGTCCCTGTATTAGTTGGGGAGTTTTCCACCAGCTAGGTGGTTGATGACATTCTTAATAAAGTTTCTATCTATCTATCTATCTATCTACCTAACTTATCAATTATAGTCTCAATTATAGCCTCTTATAGTCAATGGTAACACAAAATTGAGGAACAGTCGATACTAGCGGAATGTTCCTTTGAAGTATAGGAACAGCCAACGAAACAGGCAGCAAAACACGCCATGATGAAATTTTAGGAAGTGTATAGAAGGAATAGTCGAAGGCAGAGGAGGGGGAAAAGAAGTTTATTTATCTATTTTGTTTTTTATTAATTTATTTATTGTGGGGCGGAAAGAGAAAGATAAGGAGGAAACAAACTATTTAGTTCAAAAGAAAAAAATATGTTAGAAATAGAAACTACATTAAAAGACCAGTAACCTGCAGTTGGTGTGAAGCTTGGGCGAGTAAACTCTGGTTCTGAAAAGACAAAAGGTAAAACAAAATTGAAAAAATGCCTTGCGCTAGTGCTAGCACCATGCCAGCACCAGCACCACCACTACTACTTCTATAACTGGCACTCGCATTGGCGCTAACACCATCACCACCTCTTTTACCACTGACACTCGTACTGGCAACACCATTGCCACTAGCGGAGGCATCGTGACCAGACCGAGAGCGCTAAGTGTTAGTGCTACTGCTGAGAGTGCTGCTGCGCCCACTACTACTGCTGTTACCGCTGCAGTTATACAAATTTTTACAGCTGCTATTGTTACTTTTACTACTAGCAGTTACAGTGCTACTACTGCTACTATTGTCCTTACTGCTACTGCTGCTGCTGTTTAGGCTTAAGAAGCCAAAGAAAATTTGTTCTCATTCACTGGCATCGGAAAAAAATAAACACTGTTTAAAAAAGAAACTGTTGAAAAAATTTCTATTTGTTCACCTGCTTTAGTACGAAAAGGAACTATTTCACTTGCATAGACCTGATGACTAGCACTATATCCCACTATCCTAGCCATGTAATCCGTTTCTGGCTGTAGTGGAAGCAGTGTAGCCTCTTGCCTTATGGTCTTCTTAAAATTCCAGATTTCTTTTTCAGCGACGGGCTTGTAAAGTACAAAAAACTCTTGAATCAACTCTGCGTCGTTAGATACTTGCCAAGTGATTTGGACCTCGTGATGCAGATTATCATCAAAATTAATACCTGAAAGATGAAACCACCCTTGAGTAATTAATTGTACCGAAACAAAGAAACAAAGAAACAAACTACTACAAACCTACTACTTATGATGACACGACAACAAGGAGGTATGTGGTACAGTAGTCTCGAGGTAAAAAAAAAATAACCTTCTAGTTTGTTCTGTCTTATTCGGAATTTAACCATAAGCCGTGTATTTTTTTTTAGTGTCATTTAATAAATGACCTTCTAATCCAGCTTGCTCAGGCCCTAATAGGTAATATTGGCTCCAGTTCGTTTTTGTACTACCACGATCTCGACCTATAAAAAATATCCCAATACGGCCCTCCCGCTCGGTTAGTCCTTGTTTGAAACTCTTAGTGCAGAGCAGGTTAAAAAAGAGGAAATGATTTGCTTGACTAACTAATCTTTGAAGTGTCTGTGACAGCAAAGTAGGTTGCATTAAAGCCTTTAAATGCAAACCCGCTGTTTGTACGCATGTACAGCACCGCCTTGCGGTTTCTCGATCCCCGGCCAATCAGGGCGAAAGGATTCGGGTGAAGTCCACAGAATGGACCAGCTGCGACGTGCAATGGATCGATATTAAATAATCCCATGAAATCAGCCACCCAGTTTCTACAAATAAAAAAACTGATTAGAGGAGACATTATATTAGATCAGTAATCACACAAACTATACAAAATTCAGTCCACCAACTCATTTTCGGTATTACTCGTTTAAAGTAATTTTAAGAAAAGAAAAGGCAAAATGATAGGAAAGCCTTTCCTCTTCAGGCCATTTTGTTTTGGGAAACGTCGTGTTTTTCTGACTTGCTGTTCAATAGGGCAATGCTAAAAAGTCGTAAAGCCACAGAAATTCAATTCATAACTCAATATCGCTGGTTCCTTTGGCATCAAGGGGCTCTTCTACCCACATTCTATAGTTTCTCAGATCCTCGAAGACGTTAACAAAATGAAACCGAGGGAGATTTACCAGAGAAGTAAAGAAACGCCTGCGAACAGACTAATGCACAAACTAATCCATAGGCTCATGCAGACTTACGTGCAGTTCGGTCCGCCATCAGATGTCTCCATGTGAAAGGTATCAAAGGCAACGATAACATCAAACTGTGGCAGGTCCAGCTCGAAAACCCAATAGCATTCAATGTCATTTGGATAGTTATTTGGAAATCCAGGACTCGACAAGATAAACATCTTTTCGTGAACACTGTTCTCACAACCTGAAGAGTTAAAATGCGTCATCAACCGTTTATTGAGTTAAAGTGTATTTCAAAAGGACGTAGTAAAACTAACACTAAAACAATTAAAGAGGAACGTCGCCAAAAAGAAAAAAAAGAAAAATGTTGGCATAGATTTACTTAATAAACATTTTGAGCTCTGATATTTCATCAAGACGACATTTTTGTTTAAAATAGGAAGATATATTTTTCTTCTCGTAGAAGGAGTATGGACATTTAAAGTACTGAAACGCGGTCTCTAAGCTTAAATGGTTAATAGGTAAAGTGTAAAATTGAAACATTGAACTGAAGTGTTTTTCAACAACGAGTTTGCGACCTAGGCTCGTTAAACCTTGCTAATCTGAATAAATTTAGAGCAAGTCAGTCTTTTGTTGGATGGAGTGATTTCAAATCCAACGGCAGAACATTGTTTCACAAAAGTTAATCCGTTGACCGACGAAGTGCTGATTTTTAAGCGATAGTAAGCACGCGATGCAGGTGGCTAAAAGTACTGACTCAGATTGCTTTCAAATCACTAACTAAAGTAAGGATGCAATAGTATATAGAGCTATGTAAGTCACCTGGTCGAGCATAAACAGCCTCACTGACGACTCCTACTCCAGCTTTTGTATAACCTGCAACTCGTATTTCATAAGTTTCACCATTTGTCAGACCCTCTATGCTTGCTTGTAAATCAGTGGGTCCCACAGTTATTTCAGAATACTGTGCACCATTGTTCTCATTACCACGATCGTCGGACATTGCATAGAACGCCTTGTATCCAATTAACACTCCATTGACATCCTCGCTTGGGATTGGACGCCATGTGACGTGTATAATGCCGACGTCTGTTGCTGTCCTAACGTCTCCTGGAGGCTTACTCGGAACTGAAACAATTTGAGGAGAGGAGGTTTTGATTAAAAATATTGCGCTTTTACTGACAATTATTTTGTTTTTCGAGCAAGGAAGTAAGAAAGGAATGTGCGATTTTGTATTTATCTATCATTTAATAGCCGAGGTGTGAGGCGACATGGCTTAGTGGTTAGGGGCGCTGGGCTTGTAATCCAGAGGTCTCCAGTTCAGATCCCCCTCCCTGCCTCTGTATGGATTTGTGTTTGCTGGCCCCAAATTCGCCTCTTCCACGCTTTGTAAATAGCCAACTGGCCAGCCCCACGCCAGTTAGAATTTTTAGCAAGTTTGCGTTCAATTTACAAAATCTGTTTACTCATGTCAGTGTCCCCGGACAACTTCATGGTAAAATTAGTTTAATGGCATGGAAGAGGAAGAATGCATTGTAAACCTCCAGTGTACAGGAAGTTATTTTACTCACCTCCCTCATCAGTCTGGAAATATGCTTCCTCGCTTACTTGAAAACTGATCTCTTCCCATGGGCTAGTTTTGACCAAAGCAATGACTTGGGCTGTATAATTAGTGTAAGGACGGAGACGTTCTACTTTTGAGCTATTGAGACCAGAATCCACGGTAAGTATAGTTGGTCCAGCTTCACCAAGAGTTGGCGTACACACCACAGCATACAAGAAGAGCTTCTCGTGTAGACTCGGAGAATAATGGGGCCATGTGGCGTCTACGCTAGCCACGTCAATGTTCGAAGTGTTTATCACCCAGTTTGCAATGGGCTCAGCTACAATTAGATAAAGGGAGAAAGAAAATGCAAATTTGTTTGAACTCGTAAAAGTTAGCCTACCTCAAGGTGAAAACATCATTGCAACTGGGCAAATACAGTAGTTTACAAGAAAGGCCCATTTCTTACGATCCCGGATTATTAACAACAAGCTTTAAAATGCAGCGGTTATCCACGTGCGTTGTGTTCAAACAAGGAATGTAAAGGAAAAGAAAAACTTCTTAAAGAACGAAAGATAATTCTTTTACCTATTTAGATAATTCTTTTAGAAACTTCAAGGCTACAAGACTAAAACACAACTGGATAATATCACAGTTCGCGAGAACCTCAAATGTAATGAGGCAATCTGATTGACCGTTTTTACCACTATTCCTCTGAACTACCGTAAACTTCCGAAAGTACCGACCGAAAGTACCGCTACTTTCGGGATAAATTGGTGGCCACACTTTTTAAACGTTACTTTCGAGTGAATTTTAGGACGCCGTAACTTTCGGAAGTTTACGATACAATATGATACAATGCACCAACCAAGGTGAAGAAAATACATCAAAGAATACATTCATGAACTTATCTTTATAAAAATGTTAGTTGTTTCTTACCTTCCCATACGGACTGGTTTAACGTTGAATAAAATACTCGAAATCCCTCGCCTTCATAAGTGTCTCTTTCAGCGTGCGATAGGAGGAGTACCTTGTGTGCTTGCATGAGAATAAAAAACTGACTCATCCTACCGCAGAGGAGTTTGGGTGCGATTCCGCTATCATCCCCTACAGCTACGTAGAATTCCCTAAGACAAGATTCAATTAAAGTAAAAGTCTATAAATTCCAAACATAACATTTCCCCACCCCCTCCCTTCCTAACAATATACTCCAAATGCCAGATGCAAAACTCCCTGGAATTCTTGGTTTTCAAGTGATGTCATCACTTTCCAAGCTAAAAAAAACATCTTTCGGAAGTTTAGTTTCATCAGATGTAACACCTTCTAATAACATTTCCAGCATTTAAGCCCGACAGGGTTCCACATTAAGCAACAGAGCACGTTTGAATTTCCAGGTTTGTGAGTTCTGTGATATTAAAATGCCGGCCCGATAAGGCTCCTGAGTAGAGCAAAAGATTAGTTATTGCTCAAGTTTTGGCTAACTAAAAAGGCCTTCGATTCCTCTAAAAGAAGGATTAATTTCGATGTTTCGGAGTAATAGCACCTTCGTTTCGATGGCAGAATTCAATGACAGATGTTTCTGTTACTTTTCAGCCGCCACGTTGGATAGGCACCAACATAGCGTCTTCATACAAAGCTCCACATATTTGAATTAAACACCCAATAACGTACAAAGGAATTTTCGCACAGTTCTAAATCTTGGCGGGGTTGTTTATATAACGATCATCTTTCATATCCCAGTTTCTTTACTTAATTTACTGAATGGTTACGATTTTTATTTTTGTCGGCGCGACACTGCAAATCAGCGATAGGCCCGTGAAATCATATTTCGCAATCCCTCTTTCTTTGCGCTTGCTTTTCTTTTCAGTGTTAGCAGATGGTAGGCTTTCGTGTCTAGGTAATTATATTCCAACCTCTCTACAACAGCCACCTTGGGGAAAAATGAAAGTGGCCGTTATAAAGAGATCAAGTTTCATGGCCTTTTTAAATATAGCATGGCGGCGGTTTAGCAAAAACCATTCGTCAGTCGTTGATTACTGACTGGCCTAAGTGGAGAAGTTATTTGGTAGCTTAGGAAACCCTTGTACAGAGGTGTAGGAGTGAATATGTGGACCGTCCGCCGGGACGAAACAAAGGGGCCGTTTTAGGGAGGTGAACGGTAGAAGAGGCTCGGGCCGTGGTTTTTTTTTTCCAGAGGATATACAACAAATTTCCTGCTTTTTTCGGAGGATATGAAACAAATTTCCTTCTAATAATACGGCTGTTGTTCTCCTCCCCCCACCTGCGAAAAATACCCGCTAACCTCTTAAGAGTAATTGTACCAAAGTTTACTGATAAATCCCATTAAAAACTTACAGTTTATAATAGGATATTTGCAGCAGATGATAACGGCTTACTTGCATTCGTGAGAGTCCGGAATATCGAAATGTTCAAAATGGAGCAAAACGCTTTTATTTTGGGGGTGAATGTCCCATACACAGTCACCATATTCCAGTCGATCGGGATAACCAAGACTCAGAATGGATCCCTCAGTGCCGTGTAATGGAGATCCGCATTCTGAAAGAGGAGAGCACGTGTGTTGGATTAATGCAAGCCTAGGTCACATTATCGTTTATCATATACGCTACGTAACACGCACTCTGTTTGGTCATACAGTCATGTAATATTTTCTTGATTTAAAATGGTAATAGGCCTGGGTCGAGTCCTGTTCGGTCTCTAGATACGAGTGATTAACAAAATCCCACAACCGTTAAGCGGGATTTCGATTTGTTAATCAGGAGTATGATTACAGACTGAATTGAACGACACATTACCAGTTAATCATAATCATTAAAATTTCCCAAAAGAGTGAAGTTTCATTTGAGAAATAGCTTTTAATTATAATTTCTAAATATGAAAATTAAAATATGGAGATATCTTGAAAAAAGGCTGTTAAGTCTCCTTGAAGTCACCAAAGATAAACCTCCTAAATTAAAGTCACTAACTTGAACTTGTTACTGCAGTGACTGTTATTAACGCTGTGATTGGTGAATTTAGCAGAAAGGACTGTATTGGCTCGTCCAATTACAGGTGTCCGATTACAGTCAACTGTTCCATTACACTGTCCGATTACAACTTTGCAGATTAATTTATAATGGTAATTGAACTGAGTGGAGTGCAATTTGGTCTGAAATCGTACGTCTAATTTTAATATCGAACTGTTCCAAAGCAGGAAAATATCGCAACTCTACTGAGGGCAAGCTCGCAGATTGTATTAGTTTTGCGTTTATACTTGTACAACGTCTACATGTAATGTGATCCAGGGAATAATTGTAGTCAAATGTACTACCTTTTCTGTCAGGGTAGCTCTATCGTTTAGCAGTTCTCCCACTCAGACCTGAGGCTCTTTATCAGCCGCTGTTCAGTAAATGAGCCTGCGAGCCGGACTGTGAAGTGCGGCGGAAATCTGGCCTAACTAAAACCCCGAAGGCTAAAAAAATATTCAAACCACAAGGGGACTGGCGATTTTAAGTAGGCAGCATCCCTGAATGCGACGTTTATATCAAATTTATTAGCTCTTTTCACTCATCATATCTTTTCATGTCAATTGTCCATCCTAAACACCAGTGTTCCTTAATAGGTATTATTATCTCTTTTTTATCTTAACAAACGATTTTTTTCAGGTTTCTTCAATTTAAAGGTAATTTTGTGTGGCTAAAATAACTTATCATCGACATGTGTGCGTCCCTTATAGCCCCACTGGGGCAATAAGTATTGATGATGATGACTGACATGTGTGTAGAGGGAGTGCTGACAACCTTACTTGTTTTTATCCATTGTTCATGTCTCTGAAGTCCCTCTCCAATGGATGTAAACGCCGCCACCCATATTCGAAATCTGGTTGCTGGTTGAAGGCCCGTGATGTTGATATCCAGTTGTTCAGGATCAGTAATGGTTATTTCTCTTTTGTATGGTTGCGATCCATGATGATATTCGGCCTGCAAGATATGAACCCGATATCCGAGCAGAGTACCACGTATGTAACGATCCTCCACTCTGTGCCAGGTAATCCAAATGGTGCTGTAATCGACCACACTATACCAGTAAATGTACGGGTTCTGAGATGGTACTAAAAGAGATACAAGACAAAATTTAGCCTTAGAATAATTTACTTGAAAAACACTACCAAGGCCTGAACATGGCATTTTGAATTAGTTTGAACACAATGAGAAGGGGGAAGCAAAAAATGTTGCAAAAGGTTAATGTACAGCGATGCTTGCTTTCAGAAGTTTCCAATTTCAAAAACATACTCAAAATAGACATAAACTTTGTTAATTTCAGACATTCTCATTTTGTTACTTCCATTTTTCTTCCTGCCAACTTGGGTATAAACTATTTTTATAAAAAGGGTGTTCAGATGTTTCTCTACGTAAAGCACGTGGGCACGTGGCTACTGAAGTACGTATCCTTGGTATACATGTGCGTGATCAGAATGATTTTCCTACATGAAATACAAAGAATCAGAACGCAAATGAATATAAGAACGATCATATATTTGAACTGTTGAGCAATACGTAAAGAAATGATGGATCATTACAGTTATCTACAGCCTTAAAAAAAAACATTCAGGGTCGGCATCACGTTATAACACTTCGCAGCTGCTTTGTTGTAAACAGGACTGCGATGATCATTAACGTCTTTACAAAGAATCAGAACAAAGGATTCTCATCTCACCCCCTTCCGTAGTTCGAAATTCCAGCCAACTTATGCTTCCCAGCATTCCATTTTCTAAAACTGCGGTTACTTTGACGGTATAATTTGTAAGAGGTTCCAACCATTCGATTGTCGTACTCATCTGTTGTGCGGGTAACCATTGTGTTCCAAATAGTTTTCTGTTTGGCCATCCGTAGATAACAAGGTAATTCTCTACAGCAGAATCGCCAACAAAGCTGGCTGGTGGACTGGGCCATGTCAGAGTGTTCGAAACGTTGGTAACTGTCATCTGAGTTACACTCCACGAACCTATCTCTTCGCCTAGGTGTACAGAAATAGAAATGAATAAATAAGCAAAATTATGGCTATTTAATTAAGGCTAAATTGTTCAAAACCATGCTTAACAGTTACACCTATTGATTATTGCCTAGCACACGACGAAACGTTTTCGTATTCAAGACAACTTCTTTTACTCTGTATACAACTGTATTCTACAAGGAACATCCAATAGATTAGCCTTGCTATTTCGGTGATCCTAGCTGACTATCTACATTGTAATCTGCGTATCACCGAACTCAAGAAGCGCGTGGTTGTCATAGAAATCTCAGGTCACGCACAAAGTTCAGAAATTCCACTTAACAAAAATCAAACCTTTCAGAGCTTGGTCGTTATTTGTTGAATACCAATTTAAGGTCAGTGCCTTTCTTGACCCTCAGTGTCATGGACATTCATGTCAGTGCATGGTTCTTGGCCAGGCGCTAGCCGAGGACATTGGGCAAGGCACATTTACTTTAAGACTTATATATAAGCATACGGCGAACCGGCGAATTCAATGTTGGGAAATAACTCTGTGATTGACTCATTATGGAGGGGGTGGGGGGTAGGTAGAAATACGACATACTCCTAGTCACTTCTAGTGCTACATAGAAACCGGAGATGATCTCCGGTCTGCTGGGCCAGTTGGCTAGTATGCAGACTTTACCTTACCTTACCTCAGCTTTCCCTTCAGTTAACCTGCAAATATTTCTTTACAGCTAACCTTACCTATCACCGTGGTGAGATCGCCAGGTACTGCTTTGTAATCCAACAAAAATCTTGTCCCATCTCGATACTCATCGTCGTATCGATGATAACCAAAGCCCCACGCTTTCAGATTCAAAACATTATCCGTTATAAGAAGAGTAAGGTTCTCTATCCTTCCGCAAAGTTCCAGTCCAATATCATCATCATGTTCCGATTGGTCCGGAAAGTAGAATTTCACTCCGCCACTGTAAACATTGAGAGAAAGAATGAAAATTAGAATCAGATGTATCTCCAAGTGAACGAGAGATATTGACATTCGTGATTTTTCATATGGCAATTTCTGCTTACTTATTTATTAATTATTTTCTTTATGCCTAGGTATTTAGTTATTTACTGATTTTTTCCGCTCCCTATTAAAGCCCCCTCCCGCTCCCCCCTTAAGCGTTATTGCCAATCTTACATACAAACATGCATACATGTATGATTGGCAATAAAACTTAAGGGGGGAGGGGTTGTATCCATAATATTAAATTTCACTCATCTCCATTAGCTTCTAGATGAACTTTTTCAATAACCAATTATCTTTTTTTAGTAACCAAGAGTTTTTTTGTTATTTTTGGTAATAGAGTATGTGTTGTTGTTCCACAATGACCTGTTTACATTTAAAAGCCAAGATGTACCTGCATCCACCCCAGTCTTGCCTACGACCAATAAGGAAGTCTTCGAATGTGATCCATATTGCCGACACACTGGGATCTGCCGGTCTCATATTCCAGTAGCACCGCGGGTTCTCATCATGTTGATCAGGAGCAATGTATGGAGTATAAGGATAGTTAGGACTTCGGATTTTTGTTGAAAGTTCCTCGATTTTGCGACCACAAACTACAAAAGTGATCACAGCAACTAGTGGGACTCGAGAAAATACGCTATACTGTGGTTTACAACACAAACGTGATTAATGTAATCCTGAATTCATCATCTCGTTTTTAACAAAATTTATAAATTTGCAAGCAGTAGATATATGATGTTTACAAAGCCCTGTCTCTCCACTCTCCCCCCCCCCTTCCCTCCACCTTCCTACCCCGGCGCAGAGGCTTTTATTTTTAAGTACACTTTTGTAATTTGATTTAGTCATCAGAGGAGTCCTGACCGTTCCCAATTGAAGAACTGCAGACATGAACATGGAGGCCGCTCATTTAATCTACTCAAGCCTACTGGTCGTGTAGGTGTACATTTGTTTTGAGGTATCTGAGATCAGCCAGGTTCAAAGAAATAGTGGAAAGTAATGCCTTATGCGAGGACAAAGTATGTCCTTAACTTCAACGCCTTCCCCCCTCCCTTCTCCTCCCCACCATGTTAGGGCAGATGAAATTCGACAATATGTGACGTCAAATCGTAATTAAGTAAGCTAGTACACAAATTTTAATTGCTTTTTTGTATCTTACTCAGAATCGTGTCCATGTATTTAGTAGGAATAACTTACAAGTTATTGCATAGATTCGAGGCTTGCCCTCTCCTGTGCTAGTGTATCCAGCAATTGCAAGAATATATGTTGGTCCTTCTGTTAGATTTACCAGGTTGACTATCCTAGTATCTTCGTCTACCTCACGTAGTATTTCCGTATTATTTGGACCACCCAATGGGGCATATCTAAGGATGTAGCCAAGTAATTCGCCTCCGTGATATCTTTCTTCCAAGGGACTTATTTGAAACGAGACGCTGCGTTCAAGTGTGTTTGTTGACCAACCATGCAAATAAGGCCCCTCGATTGGCACTAAGAAAAGATAAAGTAGCTAGTAATCTGCACAAGGAGGATGAAAACTAAAATAATGTTATCGCAATTATTATAAAGGACCTTAAGCTGAAACCAACGGTAACGGAAACGAGAAGGCTGCCAAAGAAAAGAGTCAATAAAAGGGAACAATGGCTATGTACGGGCACTATATATCTCTGGGATTTTTTGTCGTTCTCTGCAGAACAAGAATGCCAAATAACTAAGTCCTGCGTACAGTATTTTGGAGAATGCGAATGACGCCAGCTCAGATTTATTTTCTATCTCCATGTAGACTTGATCGCTGGCATGACATCATCAAGATAACTTGAGAAATATCTGGCACAAATAGGTGAACTAAACATATTTAGATAATTGCGAAATTCGAAGGTAAAACACAACTTCCTTTTTACTAGGTGATATCCTCGGTGTCGCCGTCATCATTGCTTAAGACAATAGTGATAATGCGAGTGTTATTAAAAATGATGGTGAAATTGGTTGGCATGGTGTAATGGTCTTGAAATCAAGCCTAGAGCGGAAGTCATCTTCAGTGAAGCCTCAGAGCCGACTGGCCCATAGCGCCGGAGCTTATACCCAGTTTCTGTAGCATGAAGCCGCTAGGAGTATTTCTATTCCCACTGGACGGGATGCTAGTCCATCGCAGGTCACTCCCCAACATAGTGTCCCCGGTCAGGGCTCGAACCCGGACCGCTCGCTCCGGGGACGAGCGCACTAACCATGAGGCCACCGCGCCTCCTAAGTTATCCAAGTCAGAGCTATGTGAAAAGTGTTTGTCAGTCGATGATGTTACCTGTCTGGTTACCTTATCTGGCAATAAGTGAGTTTAAGCCGTGATGGAAGACTCATGTAAGGTTAGTCAACAACCATTGGGAACCGTCACGAACCATGACGCTAGACTGACTGAAGGAAAACGAGAAATGCTAGTGCAACCGTCGTATTACTTTGAAACCTAGCCTACAGTATGGCTGCACAACATCAACTGACAAACCACAGAAGTAACTGGGACTCAATGCTTCACCTACAGCACAAACTCATTTCAACGAATGTCTCTGCGAAGTTCGTACGCTAAGCTAGAACAAACGGATCTCATCAGATATCAACAAGTACCAGCACCTTGCAAATGACTTTTTCTCGACGCAGTAAAAGGCCGACACACGGTGCTCAAGCAGACCAATTTACTTTGACTAACAATAAAAGAATAGAAACTTACAGTGCCTTGAAAGAAATAAATGTTGGCAAATGATTGTTGACAAACTTTACACGAGTATTACAGCCAATACCATCACGACTTAACGGACCAATATAATCACTTTTATATCACATTTTATACAATCCCCACCGAGTGTCAAACTTGTAAAGAAGTGTAGAAGGAGACTCTAAAGATGACTTCCGCTCAGGTTTTCGAAACATCCGTCATCAACAACAGTTCTTTTCAGAACTACTCTCACCGGGACGATCACACTATAGGAACTCCTAGTACTCCCGAGTCCAAACCATTTACAAAAAAAAACTTTTGGGTACTTCTCACATAACAATGATTTATTTGTATCATTGCTGCGTCGTCGGTATAGTCAAAAGGTAAAACAGTACCTCCCTCTTCTGTGTGAAAAGTCCTTCTTTCGCTTTTGATGATTTCATTATTCTTGTCCACGATGTAAACTACTGTTGTAAATTCCGTGGCCGATGGGAGTTCCTTCAGGATAAAACTCGACTCTGATGAGTTAAAAGTTCTAAGAATGCGCAGTGACTTTCGATCGTCATCGTCGTGATCATCATAGTATGGGCTAATCGTTGTTTGATTTACAGAGAGTATGAAGAAAGCGATGTTCTGGTCACGTGGGTAGTCATACCAGTCCAATGCAATACCACCGTCTCCTGTGCTGTACACCGATACGTTCCAGAGAGCATATGAAGGTTGAGCTAAGACATAAATTGAAAATGCACATCAATCTTAATTGTTAAAAAAAGATCCGTTATGAACATTTGCAACAACGTTGTCACAGACGAGCAGCATGTAAGGAGGGTGTTCTACAAGTGGAAAGTGTTTTTGTTGCCCGTGTTCTTTGCCACTGTTATTGCAATAGTTATTGTGCATGTTGAGGTCATTGGGGAATAGCTAACTTCAAAACCACGACTCCCTTTGAAAGTGCAAATTATCAAACTATTCTATGGGTAAAGAGGGTGCTTGATATCGTCGAGGATCCACTGGGTGTACATATACATTGTAACTCTTGCAAAAAGGGAAGGTTTAAACAATTCATCTTTATTTCAAGTACTTCCTTCCTTAACACTGGTCTTCCTTGAGAACCAAGTGCTGCACATTTAATGTAGGAAAAAAATCCGACAGGATGTTCCATTTAGAATACTCTATATTTTTTCTCCGTTTACAATGAAGCGGAATTTTTCCTACCTGAATGAAGTCCTCCTTTCAAAACAATCAATTCAGTTTCCATATAACTGTTGATGTTCTGTATGAAAATGTCGGAAATTATAACTCTTGAACTTCCAAAGGCCAATTCAAACACTTCATCTCTAACTTCTGAGCAGTCTTGATGACTTAAGAAGTCATTTTCTTCTGAGTAAACTTTTGCGTATTCGTGACTGTAAATGAAATGTTCAAAGGTCTGTAAGACGAGATGTTTAGTATTTGCTAATAATCTTACCCTTAATTGAGGGCAGAATGGAACCGTTGGAACAAGAAAACCTTTCGATGTGGTGGGTTGTCTCCGGAAGTGTTTTGAAATGTAACGATCTTCTGCTATATTCGAGTGTCTTCGTTCTAACTTAGGAAGTTTTTTTGTCATAATAGTATAAACACTTACCACTTTGTGTTACACTTTTCTATCTCCTCTTTACTCCATTCTTAGTCAATCAGAAAACAGAAAGTTTTTCAAGTGTAATATTGCAACGAGAACAAGCAATAGTGATAAATATGAAAAAAATAAATAAATAAAAACAAAGAACATGAATATATTTGCATTACCCGCATGATTCAAAATGCAGAACGTGTACTGACAGCAACAAGACAGCATTTTCGAAACCATTATCGTGTATTTTCCAGACGCAATGCCTCTCATCCCAGTCTGATTTGGAAAGTGTTATCAGTGCGGCTGTTTGGTTAAACCTGCCACCACAACCTATGTTGATGATAAACAGTTTCTCTGTTATAAATCAACTATGTATATGCTAGTTTGAATGGTGGTAGATTTCTTCCTGAATGAAGCTTTACGTAGTGGTTATTAATCGAGATACTGGAGACTGGCCTGGTTGCGTGTTTATGGACCAAGCCACACAAAACAAGGGGTCAATAGTAAACGGCACGAAGTGTGGTCAATAGACGACCTATTATTTTGTATATGAATTATACTTATTATTATTATAAGAGGTCTAGTTTCCAACATACGAACTGTTCAACAGATATTCCAAATGAGAAACTTTTTCAAATATTGTTCCATAAAGGAAAACGTCCCAAAATAAATCAAACCGGTTTTTATGGTCTAAAAGAAAAGCTCAAAGTGATTTGTCATCTGGTTATTGGCCAGGCCGAAAACAAGGTAGTTACGTTTATTTTCCGTTGTGTAGTTTTCTGCAAATGGTGTCCAATGATTTTGAGATTTATATCAGTGGACAAACCTATTTAAAACCAAAAGGCGATTTTGATTTCATGTAGTCTGCTTTGTATTTACCTAAGGGGCTCGTTTTGGTGTTTTTTCTCCGGGGTTTTGTATAAGGTGGTAAACTCTAAGAAACGACAAGAAGATTTCATGCAAAAGTAAAGAAACGAAAGCTAAAAATACACTGCAGCAAGCCACTAAGGGATTTGAATTCCAGCTAAGTTGTTATCAAAATCGTTCAATCTTTCAAGTTACCATGTCAAACATATTTCTAAACATTAGTGTAAAAAGGACGATTTTTCTTTTAATTCTAAAACCCAGAGAAAAGAACGCTATGTTATTTTATAATACTTTAAACTCTAGGGAAGGATAAATCTCGGGCACATGTATTCCTTAATACGCTTCGCGTCAAAAAGGTGTGTTTTTCAATTTAAATTCGTCAAAAGGCCCTACCAACTACAATTGACTGCGGTTCTGAGGGCGGTCCCTCCTCGCTGTTAAATGCAGAAACCCACACATAGTACTTTTCCATTACTTCTAATCCGTGTATTATAGCATGGGTGTCTGACAGACCGATGCTGACTTTCTCTCCCTGGTAGTCGTAGTCATAGTGATCCTTCTCACGTATGTAATACACGTTGTATCCTTTCAGATCACCTCCATGTTGACTTTCAGGAAGTGGATCAAAACGCACTATAACACTGTTTTGATGATAGTTATCCACGCGTACGTTTGGCGGTGCCATGCTAGGAGCTGAAAATGTAAGAAAAAAGCCTAGAAATAAACAGTTTTCAAACACAGGAGGTCGTTGATTAAGTTATCTGTTTTTTTTTTTTTTTTTTTTCCTTGACGATGTCAATAACGGAGCTATCGACTGATAACATCAAAATCCTGCAAACCCTGCTGATAGATGCTTATTTACATTTCCCTGTTTTCAAGAAGACCCATGGGAATACAGCCAAGTTACAAGTTTAACTCAAGTTTAGCTTGATCTTAAGGAACAACATACCTCCTTCCTTCGTCTTGACCAAGAAACTACTGCTCGAGTATGTGTCATGCTCAATGCCTGGCCCCGTGAATGCCACAACTTGTAACGTGTATTCTCGATCCGGGTAAAGATTATCTATATGGCGAGATCTCTCCCATTCGTATACTGGCTGTAGCAGGGATATGTTTTTATTAGCCTCGGAGATCTTCAGAAACATTTGTTCAATGTATATATGGCTTAGTGGGAACTCTGTCCAAGATGCCTCGGCCGTTGTCGATTCTATGTTGTTGACTGACACAGTCCATGATTGCTCTTCAATTTCTGATATAAAGAAAGAAAAATTGAGCCGATGAACAGCATTTGTTAAGGGAGGAACCGGTTCCTCGACGGTTTGTGAAAATGGTAAGCAAAAATACCTGATGACGATAAGTCTGGTTCGGAACGGCCATTTACCATCATTTCAAAAACTCCCACTCCCGAGGATGTGTTGACCTAATCATACATTTTCCACAAAGAAATTTCGGTTGGAAATTTTAGAAGACGTTATGATATTTTCAAAAAGTCTCGGTTAGTCAAGCCAAAATTGCCTTACAATTTGCAGTCTGACCAAATTTTTGGAAGTTTTGGGTAACTGGTAAACAACTACCATCAAAAACCAAACAAACGGAGAAAACAAAAATATGCAGTTTCGCGTTTTCGTAATGGTATTTGTCGGTTACTGCGTTTTCCCTCTCTTCATAATCCTCTAAGATAAATGTTTAAAGAATTATCGTTGAGCATTTAAGGATTAAAATGCACGAGCAACATGGTGTTGCTTGCTTTGTTCTGTAAAGTTGTTTTTTTTCCTTTTGTGTGAGTCTTTTTCATCTGATAGTGCGTTGATTTTAACCTCTCGTTTCTTTATTTCTAAGTGTATATTTGGACGCGGTTTTTGGCGTTTAGTGTTTTGTAAATATCAAAGGCCGCGAGCTTTTTCCATTGATAAAGAAATGCATACATCAAATAATAGTTAAATCATGTGATGCATCACTCGACTTTCGAGGCCCTATGCGCCGACTTGGCGCAAGGGGACAAGTTAAGTGAAGATCACTCGACTTTAAATGAAATTTCTTATGTAAAAATAAATCATCACCGAAGAAAAAGGTACACACCCTGTACAGTGGTTTCCAGACCATAGTAAGATGCGAAAAAGGCCTCTCCTTCTCTATGCTCTCGCGAGTAAAACGCTAGCTCAATACGACTACCTGAAACAAGCAGTGTGAATCGGTCCATGTCGTGGCCGCAAAGAAGAGTGTCATTATTATACTTCCCTGTTGCAATGCCGAGCCAGTCGCTCGTGCTGAAAAAAGTGTAAAAAGTATGATCTAAATTAGTAGGCGCTATAAAATGACAAAATTTGGAGAGAAAATAATGCTCGGTTATTAGTAAAAGATATAAACTAAGAAGAGAACGGTATTTCAAGAGCGTAGCTCGAGGAAAACTGTGAGTTTTGAGGAACATATTATGTCCGCGGGGCATTTTGAGTCACGCGCCACCTTTGAAACCAATTGCGCGCGAGCAAAAAAGAACCATCAGGGAAATTTATTTGTAGCTTTTACACCGAAACAGAACTTTCAATGGGAGAAACCATTTTGTTGTTAAATATAATTACAGAGAATGTAAATCCTGGAGATCAGTCAACGTCAGAGAGATCAACCCCTACATAGGACTTGATAAACATGCTGCGAGCTAAATTGGAAAGAGAGTGCTCCTTCTGTATTTATTGGGTAGTCTAAGCCAGCCTAGCAAATTCTCAGCTATCTCAATGGGACGATAGTTATCTATAAAACTCAATTACGCGAACGCTTTACCAAACTTCTGCATTCTTGGACAAATTACTTGACTACTGTTTTAAAGTTGATCGCTCCTTAGGGATTACTGTTGTCATCAACCACTGTATTGAACGCGAGCCACTGTGTTGAGGAGTAAGCGATTTTTGAAAATAATTTGATACATTACTAACACTGAAATCATAATTTCCTTCCTCCCAAACCCACCTTCATAGTAATCAGCTTATTACACTGTTTCTAAACATCAGTAATATATTCACCTGCAATAACTGTCATGTTCACGATCCAAACGAAAATTTTCAAATGACACCATTATGGTTGTGGTGGGCCCACTCGGCTCAATAGACCACCGACAGTACTGAGGCCCTCTGTAACGGCAAGGGTAGTTAGGCGCGTATATGGTCCCGTTTACTTCCGTCAATGTGCGAAGTCCTCCGCAAGCTTAGTAAAAGGAACGGAAAAGGTTAGGCACAATTTGAATTTTCTGTTAAGCGTTTTGGTGTCAGTTTTTTTTTTCTTATTGCCGGTTTTCATGTGACGTCACCATATTCCAAACTTTAAAATTGCCTTTCCTTCTAAGGTTTCATCCGATTATAGACCCTATAGGAACGTATCGTTTACAACGTTTTAGCTCGACATTGTTCTTCGTTTCGCAATAGGGTACGTTTGAATTTCCAAGCTTTTACGTTGCGTGCCTAAAATGGCAGCACGAGAAGCTGGCTGTCGCGTGGGTCAAAAATATGAGTAATCGCTTTGGTTTTTGCTAACTGAACAATTCTTGCACTAGAAGAAATATTTATTTCAACTTGTCGGAGCTCCAGAGTAATATGGTTGCGTTTCAATAGCACAACTCAACGACAGATGTTTCTCTGTCTTTACGGCAGCTATGTTTGTGTCCCTCCGAGGGACACAAACATGGCGTATCCATATGAAGGTCTATAAATCTGGGTAAAACACTCCTCCGAATAACTCGCGAATGAAAAACAGCCGAGGCCTAATTTTGATAACAACATTAGTTCGTTTAGCATTAGATTATAAGATACATTTTTGTTAATAATCCAGGAATATATCATGACACTAACTGCTTCATGCTTAATCTGCATCTGAAACACCTGAGGCAATAAAATCCATTTTCAATTTTTTTGTAATGCATGCTTCATCAACCAATATATAGGAAAAATAGAATCTGATCAAAAAATGGGAACTGGCACTCGGCATCTTCCGCATAAAACATCCAGGGCCTTCAATCGCGCATTTATATTGTCGCACGAAACAATGCAAGGAAAAGTAGGTTCTAATTCTAGAAATCGAAAATCAGATCCCCAAATTCACAGATAGCCATTGTTTAAAATTAATCCACGAAGTATCGTAATTCAATCCAATACTTACGCATTGTGACTTCCATATGCCTTTCTTCTCCAACTCCTCTTGATGTAACCCCAGCAATCTCAATGTCATACCTGGTTCCAGGATTAAGGCCAGTGAGAGTAAAACTTCTATCAAATAAACCAACACGTGTAGACCATCCTTCAGCGTCATAGCACTGGGCACGGTATGCAATATGAAAGCCAGTGAGTTGACCATTGTGGTGTTCGTTGGATATTTCTGACCACTCGATGTACACGCTGTCTGGTGAAACAATCTTGTATTCAACATGCCCTGGGCCTTCAATCGGAACTGAAAAGTAAAATGTTTGACATTTCGTCATATGGTTTTCAAAAAAAAAACAAAAAAGAGTCATGTGGGTGACATTAGTTTTGTTTGTGAATTCTTAACAATGTGAAATATGTTCATTTTTAAATGGAGATCATGTGACACAGAGTTGGCTAAAGTCTTCAGACCGAAATGGGAAAAAAAGATCTTCACATTGGAATAAGTCACGTACCACACACGCTATAATGGGTAGGGGTTAACTGTTAAATGCTATTTGACATTAAATTAATGATAAATTAACTTGAATTAATACGTGTTTATTATAGGGTTTGACAAAGAGTTATGTTGGACTTTGTGATCCTCAAAATCCGTGCCTTATTTAGCTAATTATTAATTATTGAAAAAAAAAACAAAATTCAACATATAGCCTATTACGAAAAAGTGTACTAACCACCCTCGGCGGTCTGAACAGAGAACATCTCACTGCTGTAAATATAATGATCTTTGTCGACGCGGTATACAACAGCATTGAATTCGCTAAAAACGGGGAGGCCTGACACCTCAGCCATGCCGTCAGATGAATTGACCATGTGTAGATATTGTGGAGACTTGTCATCGCCATGGTGATCTCCGTACTCGTATTGGTTTCCTCCGGTCTTATTCAGAGATACTATATAGAAAGAGGCATCATGACCATTGGGATCACTCGTCAAGTTTACCAGGATATTACCATCATCGGTGCTGATCGCCATTACATTCCAAGGAGTAGAAGAAGGTTGAGCTATATATAAAATAACATGATCCGACATCAGCACATCTCCACTAAATTAACAATTCAATTTGTAACAACCTGATCTGCAGTAACAACCTGATCTGCAGTCAAGTAAAATGTATTCTTCTTTTTACTTAAAAATCGTCCATAATATTACAAAGACTGAGAGAAAGTTAAGCTAAAATAGAGTGGCATGAACTAACATGATTAAGAAGTCCTTTTCTTCCTTTAACAAAATTAATTTGCAAATCTACCAATGCAATGTATATCTTTTTGATGCAAACTGTTGCATTGAGATAAAAAACATCGCAGTTTTTCTTTAACCCGGCGATTATCAACTAGGAATTAGTTGGGTGGATAGGGTGTTTCGGGCAGAATTACTAACAGGCCGGTAGGAATGAAGTCAGAGTGTTAGCAAAGATTTAGTAGCAAACTCACAAACCTGAATAGAGACTTTTCCCCTCTTCCAAGATACAAAATTCCGATCTCACACGGCTCCATTTGTGTTCCGTATGAAGCACAACAGTCAAAAAACTTGATCCTTCAAAGGACACCTCCACCAACTCACCACGCACATGCTCATGAGGATCACAGCCTCCATAATGAAATACCTCTCTGCCATCACTGGTAAAAACTCTCACCCAGCCCCTGAATGCATACAAGTACGTTAGCAACAATAACAAAGAGAACAGCACAATTATCAGTTTTTACGCTATACCCTGAGGCTACATAGTGATGTAGTTAAGGGTATGCATATGATTAATGGAAATAGGTTATCTTGCGAACTGGACCTGCAACAGCGAATCATCATTTGCACGTTTTTGTTTGTTTTTCACATTTTAACACTACAGTGAAATCAATTTTCTTTTCAATGGGTATTTTTGTTATCCAATTAACGAAACGGCACTGTTCACAGTTAAAAAGGTTCCCCAGTTGGGGTTCAGAGATACTAATATTCTCAGGAACGTCTGATTTTGATTCAGATAGTAAGCCATTACTGAGTGCCTTTGTTTCCTTTCACATGAAAATGAGTTTGATTTGCATTAAAAAGAACATACAGGCGAAACACATCTTCACACGAATGGTTTCGCACGAAGACTTGTTTTGACACAGGAGCAAAAGGCAACTAAGTAGTCTATTCTCCTCGCTTCACAGACTTTTTCTTTTCAATGGGTATTTTTTTTTATCCAATTATGAAAACAGCACTATCTACAGTTAAAAGTTCCCTAGTTTTGGGCTACCTAGTTGGGGTTCAGAGACAATAAAATTTTCAGGAACGCCTGATTTTGACTCAAATAGAACCTGTATTTAAATGGATTTTTTTCAGTTCCACATGAAACACATGCACAATAATATTTTATTGTATCATCCCAAATATTGTTTGGGAATATCATTTTTTTTTTGGAATCGACTAGTGCTAATCTTGGAAGTCAAGAAGAAAACTTGTTTTGTGAATTCAAGAAGGCAGATACTCTCTGGCAAGAGGTTAAGTGTTTCATCTTACTTTAAACGAGTTACATTTTGCACATGCATAAGATACTTGTCAAGCCTAATGAGTTCATTATTAACAAATGGAAAGGCAAAAGTAAATAATGAATTACTCGCAAGATCGCAGTTCCACTTCGTGGGCAGAGATAAGAAGAACTGCATTACTGAGGCCAGCATTGCTTATCGTCCAGGAGCAGTCTAGTCGTGTCTCCCAGTCCCACTGAGTGAGGTTCAATGCTCCAAAGTATCCATGAAAGCTATCACCACAACCTGGCAAAGTAAAGTGGATTCGATTGATTTGACGTTTTTGTTAGTTTCATTGGAGAGGAGAGAAGGGAAAACAGACTAAGAAAAAAAGAACAGCAGCAACAATGTGGGGGGAATCCGGCAGCAGCTTTTGTACGCCTGGGTCAGGAATTTAAGTGTTACACGTAAAGTATAATAATAATTATGGTTGGGTAGCTATATCTTTTGTTATATTATTTAGCTTTACCAATGCAACCTGAAATTTTCCCGGGATATAAAACTCGGCGTCCTGCCTTGCCTTGACATATTATTTTGATCATGTTATTAAGATTACTATTTAAGAGGAGGAGGAGAAGGAGGAAGAAGAAGAAGATGGAGAAGAGAAGGAATAGGAAGGAGAAAAAGTCAAGAAGGAGCAGAAGTAAGAGCCTGAGAAGTAAAGTTGGAAAAGGTGAACGTGAAAGATGAGGAGCTGTAGCAGCATGGGCAGGAGCTGTAAAGGGAGCTAGAGCAGGAAAAGGAGAAGGCAAAGGAAGTCAAAAATATATTGAATATGTTTGTCGCTGTTCAAGAAAAACCAAAATACCGGAAAATGAAAACAAACTTAAAAGTAAGATGTCAAGTTGTTATACGTGTTTGCATGATCACAATTTGCAAGAATGACTTAAAGCTAACTGTTACTTTGTCTGGGTATCTTCAAATTAAACTGCCCGATGTACTTTCATTGGCAGACGTGCTTCTGTAATTCAATGTGTAATAATAATGCACACTTACCAACGCTAATTGTTACCCATTCTGACAGAGGCCCAACATCTACAGTGAAAGCTGCAACCGAAATCTGGTATCTCCGACCCCCATCCAAGCCATGGAGGACAACGTGGGTCTCTGAAATACTGACATTAAGGATTTTTTCAAATTCCCCATCATCGTGCCATTCGTACTCATTTTTGTATGTTCTCGTGAAGATCAGGTATCCTTGTAGCTTTCCGTTTGCATATTTTTCGGGAAGTGGATTCCACATTACCAGGATGCTGTTGTCCTTTAAGCTTTGAACGCGTAGATTGGGAGGCGCCTTTCCTGGAGCTGAGTAAAGTTTAAATTAAATCAGCCCTTTGGTACCTTTTCTTTGCAGCCAAAAACACAAAGGGCTCAGTTATATAGTTTACATGCTTGAGAGTTATTGGAGCGCCAAAGAACGCAAAAGTCAGCATTCTGTTTTCCGAGCCTTAAAATTAGGAATTACGTTGCACGGATCACCATCAATGAATGGAATCGGGAAGTGAAGACAAAGATTTAATAATATCAAAATCTGAGTATTATAAGATTTTTGACTAGGTTCGTGGGTTAGGGTACCGTTGAAGAATAAATACTCCTTTAGGCTTACCTCCCTCTGGAGTCTTGATGGAAGCACTTTTACTGGAGTAGATTTTGTCTTGCGTAAATGCAACAACATCCATGATGTAATCACGGTATGGCAAGAGCAACTTGTCACTGTGGTATGATCTGTCGTGTTCTCCTACTGGCAGCATCACAGATATATTGTCTTGAGTAAATCTTACCGCATAGTGGTAAACTTGCTCACTGAGGGGAAAGCTTATCCAAGAATAGTCCACTGACAGTGAATCCACGCTTACTGTGCAATTCCACTGAGGCAGCTGGGTTACTGGAATAATAAAACATTAAAGCCACCTTAAGAAGGCCAAACAGTTTCTGATATCTGTTTTATTTACCATTTTTTTAAAACCCTTGTTTCAGTTGAGCTGACGTATATATCATTGCCAAGGCAACATAAATGGCTATAATGTTCAGGTTTTTAAAATTTGGGTTTTTTCAGTTGCAGAGAATCAATTCCATAAATGTTCTTCATCACTTGCGTGCAAGCGATAAAAGCATGTTAACAATAGTAGTTTAACTGAGAGACTTTCATCCTTTGTTGAAGCATAACTGGATTATTAGGAATTTCCTTTAAACTACATATAAAACACACAGTTCTAACAAAAATCTAAAACCTGCAACACACTGTGTCCTTTATGAAGAGACATAACAAAGATAAAGAAGGTATGGAGAAATGGTCACTTTATCTGTGCCATGCACTCTATTTGTTTTTTAATCCTTGACAGGTGCTTAATCAAATTAAATCAAATTAGAGTACCCGCAAAACTGGGTTTGGCCGCCTCAATTAAAACTCATTCCCATCCAGTCAAAACTGACTACATTTGGTCTTTATTAGGTCCCGGCTTCCGTAGAAGCGTGGTTTAATGTAATCACAAGACTATCCCGGAAAATCCTGATTGCTAGAAGTATTACAGACACTGATGAATGGTCATTTTCCGGTTTGCGATAATAACAAAGCGATCGATACCGATTCGAATTAGTTTGAACTGGCCAGCAATCGGTGGTTCGGAACAGCTTGGAATTGTCTTCGGAGTTTTCAAAGATGCCATTGTCATTACCTTGAATTCTATATAAAAATTCTGGGAATGGCAAGATACGCAGTTGTCTTCCATCATTTTGTGAGGCATATTTGAAAGCTTATGCTGAATTTGTGCGAACAATATTACTATTATTATTATTACTACTACTATTATTATTATTATTATTATTATTATTATTATCATTAATAATAATAATAGTAATAATAATAATATTAATAATGGTAATGAAGAAGAAATCTTTAATGAGAACTGTCCTACCTAACATTGTGGTTTACAGAAGAGTCTCCAATTCTGATAATATGGTAACGAACGGACCGCAAAAATCTTTATGCATTAACAACGTGGGCGTATTAAGGTAACTCTTTAATAACTAAATAACCGATTGTGAATGAGCTTTTGTTTGGGCCAGAATAAAGTGGCCATGATAACAAGGTGACCGCATTAACAAGGTGACTATAAAGCGGGATCAGGGTCAAAATTCACAGTTTGTAGGAGCAACAGGCAGAACGAAAAGCCAGTTAACCGTAATGGGAACAGGCACAGCGTATCACGAACAGGTACAGCATATCGGGAACAGCCACAGCGTATCATGAACAGGCACAGCGTATCGCGAATAGGCACAGGGTATCGCGAACAGGCACAGCGTATCGGGAACAACGAACAGGCAGACCAAGATTCCCACAAGGCCTTTAGAGAGGAAATTCAAAATGGCGAGCAGAGTACAGGTGAGAGGCAACTAATCTCTTAAATTTTTCCATTCCAATCTTCCCAAGTCATGTACTAAAAAGAGAATGTGCAAATGCGAAGTAAGCCTGTACGAGCAAATGGCATATGTGATGTATAGCTACACTAATTTTCTATCCACAATTGTCGAAAAGGATGTTTTGAAACGAAAGCAAAAAAATTATCAGTATTAACACCAGATAAACGTCAAAATCAGTTTACCACAGGCCTTGAAAGTATAATCAGTCCGGGATCGTTATCAGTTTTGATAACCACGTGACGTCACAAGATGGCAGCCATATCAAAAATCGGGAATTTTCGTATTCACTTCGCTTTGCTCGTTATTTGTTCGATTATACTCGGGCAATTTACCCATAACTCTATTCGATAAGTACCACAAAGGAAGGAGCCT
>Ga0126337_10000206_pt1 | contig 25497 bp, 8 predicted proteins | sample DipCmetagenome_FD_92527 | JGI IMG/M metagenome (GOLD analysis project Ga0126337, IMG submission 92527) | Coral microbial communities from La Bocana,Puerto Morelos, Mexico - Diploria C A metagenome | ecosystem: Host-associated > Invertebrates > Cnidaria > Coral | place: La Bocana,Puerto Morelos...
AACACCTGAAAAAAGAAAATAACCCTTCAATGGCTTTCAACCCATCAATAAACTGTGAAAATAACACCAGAAAAAAAAAAAAAAAAAAAAACCACAAAAGGAATCCCACCCAAAAAACAAATAAAACCATATCAGAAAATTTTTAAGAATATTAAACAAAAATTATTGGGTGGAATTACATTTTTTATTTTTTTTTTTTTTTTTTTTCAGGTGTTATTTTCACAGTTTATTGATGGGTTGAAAGCCATTGAAGGGTTATTTTCTTTTTTCAGGTGTTACTTTTCACTGCTGTGATTATCATTTGTGTCTGAAAATCTTTCTGCAGTTTACATTCAAGATCTGTCATCTAATCACTTGCATTCAGAGATGTATGTTGCAGAATACCTCCTGCCATAGAATAGCATTCTAATAAGAAGGAGATTAGAATGTAAAGAAATGTAAAGAAAAAGATAGTTTACCTCTTAGTACCCGGAAACGTCACATTTTAACAAATATTACCCCCCCCCCCTCCCCATTACAGCTGCCCTACCCAATAGAAACAGAAATCAGAGAGATGGCTAAACAAATATCGTAGCCAGAAAACTGCACTTTTGTAACAACTATGTGTAGAGGAACATACTATACAGTAAGGGAATTTCATATTAAAATATCTACATGTTGAAAGAAAATCATGAGAAGTTGTAGCAAACACTGCTGAAGAGTGCTCAATACACATTTGTGTAGAGCGGTGTATAGAATTGGGATACTAAATGAAAACACATGATTCACTGCGACTCTGAGTTTCGTGCTTACGCACTCATCAGGCAGATTTAAAGTTGAAAAAATCTTATTATTACAAAACTTTTTTTTGCCTTAAGATGGGCATTGTTTTTTTCTTAATTTGGCTCGAGGCCAGGCAAGGTTTCAACATCTTTCCACAAGGACCAAATTAATTGCAAACAGCCTGGTTTATATAAGTTATTAAAACATAATAATTGTTTTTTACACATGAAGATAGGCACATGGTAAAAAAGAGCCAGCCAGTCGGGCAGACACACAAATTTGATTAATGCCTGAATGGGAAAGATGTCAAAAACGGGACAGTTTATCTAGAGGATGAAAGGATGAGGAAAATCCGTGTTATTTTAAGAATCATTGTACTGGAATGTGTTAGCTCTATTTCAATCAATTACTTTTGATAAGTAGGAAGGATCAAAAGACATGCGATATAATTGACATAGGCGACAATTCTAACACAAAGGCGATACATGACAATTGGATTTAATGATGAACTGAAAAATTAGTGAATGGGTTAATCTCAAGAAGGCAGTTGTTTTTCTGGGTCGATAAAACAAACTTATCAATAAACTTATCTCACAGATCAGCCTGCAACATTTTGAAAATGTCTCATGAACATAGAATTCTTGTGGAGAATTTGACCACGACATGACTACGCGAACGTTAACTCTGAAAATTCTAGAATGGGTGGCGTTCTCCATAAGCTTTTGTTGAAAGGTTGTAACAGTTATTACGATTAAAACACAGAGGGAACAGGTCCAAAAACTAAATTTAACAGATCACTCTTTAAGGAAACCACAAACAATCCATAAATATTTTCTTTTAGAGGTCAACTTCCGTAGAAGTTTGGAATTGGAACAACTGATTGCAAGACGCCTGCTGTTCGGTTTATCATTTCAAGTGCTGTTCAGTTTAAGATGCAAATAGAACGTGCCGGTTAGCGCAAAGTCAGAGTCCCCCTGGCTTACTCCCTTGTGAGAAGTTGTCATCTTGTTTACGTATCTATGGATGATATCAGTGTGGCATTAGACGGCGGCATGTCTGGGTCACATGCGGTCGCTGTGGAACTAAGGCGTCCACGAGTATGAAGCGAGAATGGTCGGGTGACCTAAACGCGCGTCAAAAATGATAGCCTTGAATGCGATGGTCAAATAGAAAGAACAGGTGTTACGTTTGCTGCAGTAAAAATGAGACAAAATACTGCCAAAATTCTCTAAAATGCGTGGTGTTCAGAACTTAATTCCAAATTTAAAAGGCCCAAAAAGTTAGCAGCCTTTAAACAGCCCTGGTACAGAAAGACCGATTCTAACCCTTAGGCTTCTTCCAACCAGGATTCCCCCAACTCTTTGATCAAACACGTAGTTCTAACCTCCCTAGCACACATGTAGAGTGTATGCTAAGCATGTATAGAGGTGTAAATATTTTTCGCGTGTTTATTACTTTTGAGTGAAATTCAAGTGTCGGGGTAAAGCGAGGTGGAGGCTGCCATTCCCTCCACCTACTCTGTAGCTGCGGCTTCTGCACGGCACTTCTGTACACGTGCCGGCAAGTATACTAGGGCTTAAAATTGCAGCATTTTCATCACAGGAAATAATCAAAACTATTTTATAGACGTTTTTCGTAAAACCCGGAATAACCAACCCACATGGTGAAAGAGGGGTCAGTCGGCCTCACCCACTCCTCGTAAAAGAGGCACAGGACGTGGTGATTGAATGAGAATTGTTCTAGACAACAACAGATATGCTCCTAGTCATGAACGCATAATGTGGTTAAAATTCACAATGAAGCCCCATATCTGTTAAAGATGAAAGCAATTTTCGGCTGCCAGGAGATAATAGTCGATTATAGTCGAATTTAAAATGCTTTCCAAAAGCCAGGACCGAGCCTCTATTTGCTCTTCTAATCCTGTGTGAAAATATTTCAAATTTGGCATGTCATTTCTATCTATATCTTCTCAGTACTGTGCTCAGAAGTCACTTCTTTTACATAGAGACATTTTGAATGTAGCAACCGTACTGAAAAGTGCAGAAAAATTGATTTCCTCATGTACAAGAGAGGCCTTCAATCTTGAACGTACTAAAAATTCGAATTCGTCGGCCGTAGCTAATTTCAGAAACGTTATCTGCCGACTAATCTGATGGCCATTTTAATGATGATCTTTAAAGCACTGAAATATTCTCCTACGCTTAAGAAAAAAAAGCACATTCGAGCAAACGTGTGGATATTCTGAAATTTTAAACCGCGGATCAAATGTTCGACAGCCTATAGTGCGGAAAGCTAATCCCTTTCTAAACGCCCCGCTTCGTAGAAGGGTATTTGGTTTTACAGTCTGATGTCTTGAAACTAAGGGTCTTTGATACTAGCGAAGTCCAACTGGGCTGTTGACAAAATTTACTGAAAATCCGATACGAATAACCTTTCAAACAATTCTGCGAGTCCTTTTGACTGCCAAGGGGTATATATGTCAATTGGGATCTCAACGCGCGTGCAAAAATCTTATTAATTTATATGTGAATCAAAAATGTTAATTCAGCAGTGACTCTGAAAACGAACCGCTAACTACTTGCGATTTTCGTACACATTTTCGGTTATTTTTTCTTTTTCATCATCTTTGCCACGAAACCTTTAAAACCAACGCTTTAGTTGATGTTTTCGTCAAAAACGTGAAAAAAGGCAATCGAACCGTGGTAGACCACTGGGCTATTGTTCTCCACCAAAATATCGTTTTCAAGGCGAACCGAAAGCCATCAAAGTTAGTACCTCGTCCAATATTCGACGCCGCGATCGAATAGATGAGCTGCTAAATTTGGCAGATATTGGACTAACCTTTCCTGAATTAATACTCAGAGGGCATCGCCATAAACCGGAGAACAGCAGACATTTTTACAGGCACAATAATCTGAAATCACGCAATGTTAACGCGTGGTGAAATCCATGTTCTGCATCTGTTATTTGTAGGTACAGAAATCTTTGTTCTTGTGCTATATCGGAGTTCGAAAGAACTGAACGTACAAACATTATTTGATGTTGGGAAATTTTTTTTAAAGCGAGCTAGAATGGCTTAACATTTGCCCGCGTTCAAAAAGCGATTGCGGTTGCCATTGAATTCGCATCATTCGCTAAGCAATTTAGCCTAAAACGATTACGCGAGATGTAGAAGACGTTTTATTTGGATCCCCATTTCAGGCAAGACCGACATTTTCTTTTTCAAACGGACAAAATGAGCAAAAGCGGTTACCGTGTCAAAAACACAGCAATAGCAATTAAGCGAAGCTAATTTCAGGTTGCTTATTGAAATATAATTCTCAACCCACGAGCTTTCACGTAGCAACGCGAGACATGATATTTCATCGTATGCCTTCTTCGATGATTTCATCCATCAAGCATCCTTTATCGGAGTAGCAAATGGCTTTAAAATGAAATGGCCGAATAGGCCTACTATTTGCGTTCGTGTAGTCAAGTATTGTTTACAAAATTATCAACTCGCCAAGGCCTCGAAGTATGAAAGTCATTGAAGTGGAATAAGATTTACGTTAGAGTCATTCGTTTAAAGATTCCCGAAGGGCAAATGAACGTAAAAGCCCATTGAAGAAATGAAACAATACGACTGCTGCCAACGTTGTGACTAATTTATGGGTATTGTTCATCAGAGTGAGCTGAAATTACCATTAACCTATTTGCCAGTCGTCTTTATAGGAAACGAATGCGAGAAAAACGGAAGTCATCGGACCTAGATATAAGCTTTTTTAAGTAAACATCTTTAACGCTGCTTACCTTCACCCTGGGCGAAATTCAGACTTTGGATCGTCCAGAATAAGAGCATAAACCACCCACATCTAAGGCAAAATAATTCCATGTCGATTTCAGTGCTGATATCAACCACATAGAGTAGTTTTCAATCTGCCGCTTGTTGATTTCAGCGTCGTCTTCACGGCTTTCCCCAGCAGTTACTTGGTTCTTCGAGAAAAAGATCAAAGAAACTACAATTGGTTTTCGAAATCCATCGCCTTAGAAAAAGTTAGTTTGAGTTAAATTGTGCGAGCGATCTACTACAGAGGGCTTTCTACGAGACAATTGCCCGTTTTCCTGCTCTGTTTAAAATTTTCATGACAGATGAGGCCGAGTGATCTAGTGAGGACCACGTGACTAACGCCATTGATGCGTGACTGACAAGTGACAAAGGCCAAGCGCTCGCCAGGCAAATACAACTGTGACACTCACTAACAACAATGGCATACCAAAAATTCTCGTGGATTAGATCGAGTATTGTGTTTAGTTTTGTAATATAAACAATTATCAATCCCAAATGACCTTCAGGCGCAAATTTATCAGAATATTGTTTGCCGACTCGAAGAAAAAATAGTCATATTTTGCTTGTGGCGAGCTTGGAGGGGGTCCGTCCCTTGTGACTTTGAAGAGAATTGTGTACAGCAACTTAAAGTTTTCAAATTTTAAGCGTTCCAGACCCTAGCATAGTTCGCCACGGTCTTTTCATATCGTGGGAAACAAATTAATTACGCCCCGCGAAGGACGCGTGAATCCAAAGGTAAACTGATAAACAAGCCCGCGAAACTCCACTCTCCCCCTGTCTCTAACTGCTGTTTCACTTGGCTGTCTTCTACAACCGTGCCAAGAGACGACGAAAAAACTGCGTAGTGTAAAAATTTGACAAGCTTTTGGCTTTCTTTCTTTCATTCTCTCTTTCTTTCTTTTTTTTTCAGATTTTAGATCCTTTTTCGTTGTTACGCAATCACAGAATCGAAGGAAACCTGTTGCTCAAATAAGTGTTTTGCTCGGCTTGGCCGTGAGATCCTAATTATTAACTATAAGTTTAGTGTCTAAATAGACTCAATAGTATTCCATTTTTACTCCAAATCAACGCAGTTTCCTGGAAAAAGAGCAACAACGACAACAAAAAGACTTCGATTTTTGGATTCTTTCTTTCTTTGTTCTACTTTTGAACAAGTCCACAACCATATTAATTTAAAACACTTCTATCTCGTACTGGGCCGAGAGCCGAAGTGGGAAAAAGTGTCGGCTTGGCTGTTTTTTTTTCCAATATCGCTCTAGTGCATATTAAAGTTGGCGAGCCTATTTTTTTCTCGTCGTTAGTTGTCCGTGTTAATGTTCTCCAACTTTACCCGATCCTTGTTCCTTTATGGCTTATGAATATCTTTTTGGTGTTTCTCTGTCCTAGTAAGCTATCATTTTCAAGTTTTCTTCAATTTAATGGTAATTTTGTCCTACGCCAAAATTACGCAACATACCGTACCAATGCTCCTTTGAATGATCACCTGTCCTAGCACAGAGACTATGAATTGTCACTCTGTGTTACGGCAAAAACACGAAAATGAATTTTTATCTCTCCCTTGCAGAAGTACGCCGAGTTTCTTCCAAATAGAAGTGGAATCTTGTACCTTTCTTCAGTTGTTGATGTGGATCAATCTGTTCTTCAAACCTTTTAGCTTACTCGAGACCCAGTGAAACTGAATGCTTTCCAAGCCCAGCGTTAAGACGTGACCTTTTATAACACCTGCCTGGAATATAGAAATCCATACCCTTTTTCTTAATTGAAGCGTAATCAGACAGTCAATTTTCCTTCATGCCCTTGCGTTGTCCGGGCCGGAAGAAGAGTAATGCGCCCGGCTAAATCGCCCGAAATTGAATTAAGGTGTATATTTTAAAAAACTTTTTCAAGATATCGAGCCGCCAAAAGAAAAAAATCGAAAGGAACATAAATCGATGGAAGCACACACCTCATGATAGAAGAAGAAGTGCGACTAGCTCAAAACGTCTTCTTGATAGACCCACAAACTTGTAAAACGGAATAATGCAGGTGTGATTTGAGTCACTTAGCTTAAAAGAGGTTTTTAAGATTATATATAGGGGCGACGCCCCGTTGAAACCCTTAAGCTATGGACTGTAGATTATCTAAGGCAAGTGTCAGTTCAAGTCGACCTATCAACGCACTGGTTAGCTATAGGGTAAATTGCGTCTCAGACCAGTCGTTTCGGTGACTACCTCTAGGGTTTCTGCCGGTCCGGGTTTAATAGAACCCGCGACAGACCACATGAAAACACCTAATTTTCAGTTTCAGTCTCGTAGTATAAATTGTGATATTGACTTCAAATCTTAGGGAATTTGATACATAATCAGCTCGGCGAACAAGGTGTTGCATAAATGTACGCATGTGCAAACCGTATTTTAACAATCAGAACAGTAAACCTCAAGAAACAAAGAGTAGCATCAAGAATGTGTAAGACTGACCCGAGACAATCTCAGATTTAATTTTTTTTTTTTAACAGTTATTTTTGGCCAGAACAGCCATTATCACTTGACACCGCATTAGCGTAGTCCATGGAGGAACGAGGTTGAATGGGTTTCATGTCAAATGGTTTTCCCAACAAACTTCAAATTACTTAAATTTGTATTAATTCTCTTTCTAAGTCACGCATGGGTATTTCTCCAAACAAGCCACTAAGTCGGCTGAATTCTTTTCACTTTTGCAATTATTTAAAATATTTTGATAATTTAATGCACATTTGCGGCCTAAGTTTTGAAATACGCAGGATAGAATAGCCGGTGTTCTCAATTGCAATGTCACTTGATAAGCAAGCACCTCACAGATTTTCAAAGTTATAGAATTTTCTTATTAAAACAAAAGTTCTTCTATTCTCAACTTACCTTTTTAGGAATCAAAACCTTTACGATTTACCTGCAAGAGTGAAAAGAAATTAGTGTGTTTTTTTTTTTTTTAAAATCTAGATCAAGTTTTAAACAATGGAGGTCTTAGTTATAGACCAAAAAAATAATTTGATGGAACCAAATACATACAAAATGTGATTACTGGTTATTTTTGACATTGAGCCAAAATATTGACATTTCCAACTCAGCAGTGGTATTCTATTTTTTGTTTGCTATTTCTAGCACTTTCATAGTTTTTCCTTCATGTTTACGGTCCCAACATTTGAGCCAAATTACATTTCCATCTCGGCCGTTTGGTTTCTATTTTTCCTTTCCTTCTCGATAAGTAAATTTAATCTAGCAGGTCTGTAGCTAGTATGAAGCAAATCGAGCCACTGTTTTTTTTGTTTTTTGTTTTTTTCGTTTTTGTTGTTTATCAGTCGTCGTCAACACCCTACACTAGAAATATAATTTAAGCTGCCATAGACGTTGCCTCAGTCAGTTTTTTTATGAGTGATCTTGCGTCAATCACATATGTTTTTTCCCCGGCTACCTCCCTGCCTAGCACATTGATAACGTTACGCCATTTTTTGCGCCAACTTTTTATCAAACTACATTTTACATTACTGATTTTCGTGGTTTTATATTTGGACAGACTTTCAAGTGAATAATATTTGCCCATAGACTAGAGGTATAGTTAGTTATTGTTGACCATTATTTGGCCCTGATTAACGCATGTCTGCGTCCACAACGCCGGTGATAACTTGGCGATGAAAACCAACCATTCCTAGTGGATTAAAGTCAGTCATCGTGGTTAAAGTTGCTTCGAATTCTATAACAAAGGAAATAACCTTCCTTTGGGTGAAGTCTTGGAGGGTTAATCATTTAGGGCGGCATGTTCAATTGTATGAAATTTCTGCAGACGATGGCGCTCCGTGGTTGCAGACAAGACATACACAAAACAAGCGAAATGTAAAAATAAAACGCGAACTTTGAGTTAAGCCAAAACTGAGTACATTTCAAACTCAGTAGTGTTTCCCTTTTTTTTTTTTTCAATACTTGATCTAACATATTGATAGTTTTCTGCCATGTTTTGTCCCGATCTTAAGATCTCAACATACATTTTCAATGCAGTTTCATTTTTCGTGTTTTAAATTTTAAATTCGGACTGCTGATATTTATTGTTTGCCCGTGGTTGAACGCTATGCCGTCAATAGTGGAGAATATTCCTAATATAACAAGTCTGTCATCAGTAGAATAGCTCTATATTCAATAAGGAAGGAAGTAGCATTCCACTGGATGGAAGGGCTTTCATTTTAGTTAGGGAGCCACGCATGCAACTGCAAGAAAACGTTTTTATTTTAGTTTTGCAATCCGCGATGAAGTTTTATAGTAAACTCGAAGCATTAACAGAATCTGTTAACTGTGGAGCGTTTACACAACTTACACAACGTAAGATGATCTTACGTTGTAAAATTGAAACGACTTTTCTTAATTAAATATATAAACTTGTTGGCACGATACGTCTGCTGTTAAGCGTGAGCAAAAGACTATGATATCTTCCCCTGGCGTGAGAAATGATTATCTTCGTGCAAAGTTTCAAGTCGTGCTTTTAATATCGCTTATATATAGCACCGTTTGAAGACTTATGGTATAGCTTCTCTGTCAATGATGGCGTGCGCATACTATGTCCTCAAAACACATTATGTGAACTATTTTGTTTTCCACGGTCTTACTACAACGTTCTGCGGCAAGCTTCAGATGCAAAATGCTTATTAACATTCCAACCTTTGTTAACTTTTTTTTTATCCAAGCAATTGTTTAGTCGTTTTCTGAATAGTTGCTTTTTTTTCCCTTTCGTGCCAGCATTAACAAAATCAACATAGTTGAAGACGCTCTCAGATTGCTCATTTAGAAATTACGCACCATTTATCTTCACAAGCTCGTTATAAAAGCTCTTGACCGAAACTGTAGCCATTGCGAAGTAAGAATGTCCTCGACTAAATACGTGCACAGTCATTGAACTTGAGTAATTGCCAGAAGGGACAAGGGTTTAACACTTTTTATCTGCGTGCGTCAGAACTGTCAATGCTTAGGCAGGAAGTACGTTCTTCAGAGAGCCAAACATTTAAGACCGATGTTTACATTTCCTGTTACAATCGAAGTTGTGGACAGTCTTGGGTGAAATGTTGATACTACTGGATTTTAAATGTCACAGTATACTGAATGTATAGACAAAAACAACAAACAGACTGATTTAGAGCCCAGATAAAACCTGTTCTTAATTAAAAACTGTAGCGAATGACGCTTTTTCAAAGCTAACGATAACTGCGCGCGATTTAAAGATTGAAGAACTCGTGTTCAATTGCAGTCGGCAGCCTTAAATTTTGAATAGCTGTCATACTCGAGACAAACTTCAATTGTGTACCTTGGGCAGTTGGAAAGGGACTACAGAACTAAATCCTGCCCGGAGAACCTGGAGGCCTCGCATGTACAGTATGGCATGCGAGCGCATTTTAAAAAAGCCTTATGAACAGGGCGCTGTGAAATTAAACTTAAAAGATAACATAACAGGTCAAATGCTGGGGTAATGTTACACTGAAAAACTGAAAAAAACTACACTGCAACGGTTTAGAATCAACAGGAAGGTAGAAACACAATGCGACTTACAGTAACGTAGTTAACTTGATAGTGGCATTCCTTCGTCTGAAACTTATTTGTCAAAAGAGTTCTGAGATTCTTGGACAAAGAATTTTGTGAGCGGACCGATTCAAGTATTTGCGAGAGTTGAGTGTACTATATGAAAATACGAGCCGTTTTGTTGTTTTCTCAGTAACGTATTTGATGATAGAAGTGCATGAAACGCCCTTCAATAAACTGGTTTGCTCGTTTCTTGATTCAGCCAATCAAACAGTTGTGTGACGTACAGTCAAGTCTCCTTGCTATTCGAAATTGAGTTAAAATGACATGCGGAATTCCATTTACGAGAGACAATCAGTAAGCGCTATTAATCCCAAGCCATTTTACCAACGCAGTCTCCTTGATCGTTTTCAATGAAGAGCTATTTTTCTCCGCCAAGCCCCGTGTAACGGAGAAAGGAAGTAACAAAGCACAGGAAACAATAGAAATCCACCAAATAAGTGTTCCATATCCACGAAAAATAGACAAACCGGCTGCAACGAAGACAAACAAAAGAACTAAGCAAACAACTCTGTGAATAACAAAGGCTTGGTTTTGATTTGGGACAATCAAGTTTTGACAATCGCTGTGGCATCCATTTATTAACGAATCACTTTATAGATGTTGAGTTACCTTGCGTACAGATCGATTAGCCGTCAACGCTCAAAAATGGTGTTGTTTTCTCGAGTTAGTCTAGACCATACTTTGTGGGACCGATTGCTGTTAGAATCTTCTTCATAATCGGTTCATTTATATCCAGGCTGGTCGTCTCAAAATACAATAGGCCTCTCGCTTTCTCTTGAATTTATGTGATTCAATAAAAATGGAAATTTTAACCGTCAGTCTTATCACAATACAATTTTAGCAACTGAAAACTCACTTATACTACAAACATGATGTTAAATCTTGGAAACTGGGACAAATGTATTGCCATACAGAATGATTTGTGCCAATAAGCTGGGCGGTGAACTAATTTTCCGTGAAAGGTGGCGCTAATAACAATGTGATCAACCGAAGCGTATGTTTGATTTGAATTGAAAAGACCAACGTGACGCCTCAATGTAATTTCTATACATTGCCCAGTGGAACAAAACTGTTCTGATTTGACCTTGGCGTGTATTACGACGGGAAAGAGGAATTTAGTGGAAGAAAAACAGCTGCAGTGTTAGTACAAACAAATAGCTGCACGATTTTCAAACGACGTCAATAAATTATCTGACCGCAGAATAAACTGTAATAGCAGTATCCGTTTCGTCTTTGGACCGCCAGGTCAATAACAGTATCATGCTTGTAAATTTTACAACAAAATATCTTGTAATGTAACATAGTCAATCATACATTTCACTGGTACATCATGTATATGCCCTGGATCATCGCCGAAAGCAACTGGTTTCCACTTTGATTACAAAAAAAATTCAACCAATTATTCGAGTAATTAAGAGATGCTCACCTAGTCGCTTTGCTCTTGTGGTCGGATTCTGTAGTTTTGTAACCATGTGCTTGAGTTTATCCCCGTATAACTGATGACACTTTCTTGGAATGGAGACTTAAACGAAATCGCCTATGTATTGTTGTACCTCTTCGTTTCATATAGAATACGCTATTAGAGAATTGTATTTACAATCTAAATTGATCATGTTATCTCTTTACATATAGCAAATGAATTGTACTTTTTACATTGTTTACAAGGTTGAAGCTGATTGGGTCTTTGCCATCATACCCATAATCCCCTTTGGCATTGGCGACCGGGTGTTTTCCCATGAAATAGTAATGATTTCTGCCAAAAAAGAGTTTCTTTCCTTTTTACATTTTAGCATTTGGTATATAACTGGGAATACATTACATTGGAAGATGAAAATCTATCATCAAAGTAATTTTACACTGTTCATGTGTGTTTTTGCGTGTGGATTTTTTGTTTTTGTTGTGCGGTTATCTCGTTTTATTTTTAGAGATATACATTTCAAAGAATGGTTGTCACATTATTTTACGCACATTACTGAGCATCGTCAAACCGATGGTTGAATTATTGGACCAAAGCCCGTGGCCAACAAGTTTCTAGAACAATTATTGACAATGAAATAATCATGGAGAATCCATCAGGAAGTGGGAATCACTTCAAGAACACTTACCCTCCTTAACGACATTCCTTCATTTCCAATTTTACTGAAATCCTTTTCTTTCAAGTTTATTATGTTTTGGCTTGATTTAATTTTAAAGGCGTTTATTACAAAAATTCCGCGAATCGAGGAAAAATCTGGTAGCGTAGTATTGTAACTTTGACTCAAAGCTAGCTGGAGTCAGGTGCCTTCAGGCTGGCCTTGACATCCAGCTACCAGGGTACCTGGTTATCTACAAGGATAAGCCGGAGACGGAGAAAGGAAGATTTGATTAAAGTACTTCCTGTTTTAATTTGGATTATTCCCATTATCATCAGTACATTGGCCTTACAAGGTCACCGTTGTTGTTGCTCGATACAAAACTAATTAAACCGCGTGTATAAGCTGAAGTGTGCAGCGCGTGTTTCTTGTTTTTGTTTCCAATTTGGCGTCGCCACGATTTCTTGGTGTTGTTTGTAGAATTAAGACGAATTCTTAGTATTGGGAACGTCGTTAAATCAGCCGAATAAAGACGCTTTCGGATTGCGGGACGTTCAGGAATTTCAGTAATGCAAAAAAGGAGTGCAGTGGCATTCAAAATTGATGGACTGGAGAAGGACATCATGTCGATACTAATTCACTTGGACTTTCTCGAAACGTTGCGGTCTTGTTCCAAAATATCACAAATTTTACATGATTGCAGAGCACTAGAAAGCGGACAGCGTTATTTAAATTTACTGTTCAAGAGCTTTTTTAAAAAATGGCCACACACAAGATCAGTTTGCGTTGACTTAGTTGGAAGTTAGATGTACATGTACCATGTACAGTATAATAAAGAGTAGCGCATGAAAGAACTGCTCAATAGCTTTCGTTTCATGGTCACACCCAAGGGGTTTCATTCACAGACTTTTGCCAATTATAACCACCTTTTGCAGAACAATAAACGGTGAAAGTCAGTACCACTCAACAGCTCATCATTTTCACCCACTGGATAGTTAAATCCACAGACTTGCATGGAGAAAGAACATTTTACTTTGGAGGTGCTTCCTCTCTCTTTGCGCTCCCTTTTGAGTCTAAACCGCATTTTAAGGCATATCTTTGCAAGAAAGAAGCTTAAGCCATTCAACAAGGATTTTTAATTCTCTAATTGATTTTAGGTCACATGGTGCGAATTACACGCGCTCGCCTTTGAATTATTGTCAGTTCTGAATTGAATAAAGTAGTCAAGTGACCCAAAGGTTACCTCAACAGGCATAGTTCAAAGTAACTCACTCAGTCAAACGCATGTTAAGCAACAAAAACAAAACTTAACTAGATTTGCACTAATAGCGTTCGAGTAACGCGGTGAAAATTGAACGAAAATACGCTCGTCTTTAAATTATTGTGAGCTCTACAGAAATTGATTAAGTAGCGGTGACCCAAAGATTACCCCAGTAGTGACTGAAAATAACTCGTTCCTTTAGCTGAAAGTTTAGCTACATAAAAACAAAACTTAAATGGATTTCTCATCAGCTTTAAGAGCCAAGTTTTAGACAAATTAACTTAAAGGATTTAAAAAGAGGTTTCTGTCAAATCCCAGAGACGAAATGTTTGCCCTCTGATCTGTACGACTTCCTAATTAATTACCTGTTATCGTTCAGAATAATTTAATTAGGAATCCAATTCCATTTGAACGCAGTGTGGATGAAAATCCTATGGTTTTCCCGCCATTTCCGCAGCACGTTCATTTTGTTTTTTCACTCTCGAAGCCGGATGAATTACCGAATAGTCTTTCTGTAGCCATGGAAAAGCTCAATGAGCATCTCTTAGACTGAGATCTCCCCAAGGAATTAGCCAAACTATCTTTCGAGAGAAAGAGAGTTGCAGACTATTTTGGAGTTCTACCAAGGCAGTAAGTTACTTAAAGGCGCTAGAGAGAATTAGATAAAGCACCACTGTACAAACAGAGAATGAAGATCCTTAACATAAATCCTGGGCTTAACAAGAATGGGGTTTCCTCTTACCATATTTAAAATTTCTTCGGAAAGAATTGAAAGGCAATGCAAAAACGAGGAAAGGCATATGTTTTTGGCTTTCGTTCTTCACAGATGAAGCATAGTCATGATTCAGATGAGGCGCAAAACGAAGACAATTTAAGCGCTGTTGTCAACAGAATCTCAAAATGTTCAATTGTTTCATCGACTTGGAATATACCTTGCATCGTAAAACGATAAATCATGTCACGGCAAACCTCGGATACCTTGAACAAAGGATAATTAGTTCGTCAGCACCTTGGGTTTGGTGCAGAAATCTTGACGGAAAATTTTTTGCAACAAGGCAGTGAAACAATGCACCTTGTATGTCAGAAACATTTACAGAATATCAGTTACCTCGAGTACAACAGCGTTTGGACTTTCGAAATCACAGCTGGTAGTAGCGTGACGTAAACTTTACCCTTGTAGTATTAGTCAGCAGGAGTTTTAAACCGGGGGTACCTCCAGAAGAATTGGGTAGGTCTGTGTGGCCCGCTTCTTAAAACCCTTAACCGCTGTTAAGATCAAAATATGCAATTTTTGTTACCCGTCATTCTATACGGCCCATATACAAGAGAGTGCCCCCCCGGACGCTTTGAGCACAATGATTACCTACCTATCTGTTCCTCTTCCTTGGAAGAATGTCAAGAAATTGCCAACTTTGCTCTACTAGTTAATTTTGCGATTCATAGAAGTGTGCTTCAATATGTGATGTTTGCCGATAATTGAAAGAAATAGACTACTAAGCAGAAAAGCGCGAAATTGAATTAAGCTAGTGTAATTTAGGACAATACATTGCTGTTGTGGTAAAACTCGAGACACGATCCTACGAGTTGTAGACAACGAATTCCGGTAACTGCGGAAAAAAAAGTGATTTGGACATTTCACCAAAGGGTAATTATTTAGAAATCTCTTGACTCCAGGGACACATGTCGAGGCTCTTTCTTGAACACTGTTGTTGTAAGGGTGTACATTGACAATGTCACCTGCTTCACGCTCAAAAAAGGTCATTCATAAGCTTGGTCTTGCGAAAACACTTTCAATGATGGAAGATTGTCAGTTTTGGTGTTTCTGAGGGATTTTAATTTACACCGATTCCACCGAAGACCAAGCTACAGATCGCTATCTGAAGGTCACGAGAAGTTTAACCTGCCTTGCCGTCAAGAATCTAGATCTAATAACTTTAGGTTTCTAGACGGGCAATGCTCTGATACAAGACGTGGCATTGTGCACGAGATTTAGGGCTTTGACTGAGAACCGCTTTGCTCGGATAGCTTTGACTTAGACGAGACCCTTGTAAAGAAACGGGTCTGTCCATGCTGTGAAAATATTTTACTGGCCTAAGTCAGTAGACAGTTTTTAAAGCAAGTCAAAAGTGAGCAGCAACTTAAATGAAGTGTAGAAAGACATGGAGTTTGAGTTATAGGTTAGGTCCATAGCCAGGTTTCCAATTAGCACCTCCGCGCAAAGTCATGTCAAATGATTATCTCTGAGTACACTCTGCTTAATTATCAAACAAAAACATGAACTTACTCAGGAACTGGCAGACGAGACTGCAGGACTCGATGTAAAATAGCCCCGGCTATACTCTGCTATGACGCCGTTTGATTTCCCTCTTCTGGCACTGATTCACTGTGTCAAAGTCCCATCTCCTCTTTTAGAGAGAACCCATTAGTTATATATTAAAAGCTTTTCAATTTATCAAAACGTGAACGCATCAAACTCGAGCAAGCCTAAGCCCCAACTGCATACAGCCGTATCTGTTTTCTTTCCGTAATCCGTTAAGTGACTGACGCGAACTTACGGTGGCCCAAAGCATTCCTGTCAGGGGTTTGTTCTGTTTTCTATTCAAGCTTTGCTTACTTCATAAAGGAAACCCTGCGTAAGAAGATTATATCTCGATTCTTAACTAAATCTCTGCGATACGGCGACGCCATTAGCCAAGTCGTCGAAATCCCACCTTTTAAATAGGATTATTCCAAAAGACTTGACTCATCCTGTTCTATTATTTTGTTTTGTTCTATAGTTTCTTACTGCCGCCTTCCAAGTCTAATTAACAGAATGCGCAGTTCTTGCTATGATTTGAAGTGGGCCTGGGTGGAGCGATTAAACGTGAATGATACGAGCGATAAAAAGACACCAAGGCCGGTTCAAATGGTCGCCTAGACAATACTGATCCTTAATCGGAGCCTGGTATGAAAAGCGCAAGCATTTGCTTAGCACGTCTCGACCTAGTTCCTTGTGATGATCTCATCTCTCGGCCGCTAAAGCGTCGCCTGATTATTACCGGATTGAAAATACCAAACAGCATGCACGGATAAACCACAGTCGGTTTCATCTAAAAGAAAGGCTGTAGAACACGGAGAATGAATCTGTGATAGTGCATGTAGGAAACAGACGTACCACGTCACTACTTTAATGTTTTGATAACTTGCAGCTGCGCATGTCAATGACCACCATTTCGAACCTTCATGATATGTCACAAGCTACCGAGACACGATAAAAAGATTAACTTTGGAGATTACAAAAATGTGCTGTTTTATTCCTTTATCGCAAAAATTTCTATTTTCATCGAAAAAAGCGATGTGCGAGGAATGATCTACCCGTGTGGCCAAGGTCAAGTTAGAACGGCATGCAATTTATGGATTCCAAAATACGCGGCAATTTTGACTTTTACCACCAAACATGGCCATCCTGAAATTATTTTCCAAGTCACGATTTAGTTGACTTTTGTATAGGATAAATGAACTACGTGTTAATAGGCAAATATAAGCAAGAGAGTGCAGGAAAGGAACGCTCAGTCAGAACTGAGCGACTTGTGTTTATTATATTTGTGTACTTTGAGTTTATCCAAAGGTCTTGGCGTAAGAGAAGCAGATGCTGACCGACTACTGGTATCTACTATATCGTAAGCGATCGTAAGTGGACCGTGACATCGCAGTTTCCACTCCGTATCTAAACTGAGCTGTTTCAGTCTGTTGAAGATCAGGTTCAGTTGTGTCGTTGGTTGCGTTGTGTCGTAAATTCAACGAGTCCTTTGCTCGATGAAAGGTTGTAAATAGAATAACTGGCTCTAGAAAATTCTCTACAAGAGAGGCACTTAATTATTGGGTCAGTGAGAGAGCAGCTTTTAAATAGTTTAACCCCTTTCACTTCAGAATAAAACCCATCCATGAGCCTCAATTAAATCAACCTTTGTATATGTATGTTACCAATCATGATGAGCCGGGCTAACGACTTACTAGTCTAACTAGTGAGATTCTTGTGGTTCTGTTTATTCAGTATGTTGTGTGAGATGGGTCAGATGTTATCATAAGTTATCAGTACTGCCAGTAATGTGTGACAACTTTATCAAAATGAAAAGCGCTTAAGCGGTTTGTTGAGTTTTGGTCTCGCGATGTTGTGAGAAATTAAAACAAGAAAAGATGTTTCAACTTTGAAGCAGATTTAGCAGTGAAAGGTTAATCGGCCAATTATCTGACTAGATCAAACCCTTTAAGAATTGGATTGTGAAAACTTTTGCTATCAGCTAGACGGATCTAAAGCAAGGCTTATCTCGTTCGAGTTCAACTATTTGCATTCTTCTGCTAAATGACAGAAACAACGCAGAAAGCCAAGCTGTTCGGCTATCTCAGGATAAACGGCATTGCCGGCATGGCGAAATAAAAGAAGTGGCGCGAAAAAAAAACAAGGATGTGGTGGCAAACGCGGTGATGGACTCTCTCGAGCTCTAGTCTCAACTCGTTTTCAGTCTTGCTCGTTCGCGCCTGGTTTCTAACTGAGCCTTTTCATGTATCTGTCCTGTTATTGACAACGAATTTCGACATTGGATCTGACGATATTATGACGTCATTCATGATCAATAACAGGGCAGACGCATGAAAAACTGCAGTCAACTTGTTAAACTTGTCATGCGGCCAAAATATTGGACGCAGTTCTTCGAGAGATAGTGGTTTGTTACACATACATATATTATAAACGCCTTACGACAAAACGATTCTCAGTACTAACTAAATCTGACAGGAATCAAAATGTATGGTGAAAAAGTAATTTCCAGTTGCTTCAATTAGGCTATTATTAAAGCCGGAAAGAATTAACTAGTTCTTTTTTTGTCTACCCGCGTCGCAATTAACTTCGCCATTTGGCCACTATCGACTGCGTAAAGTGAACTTTAAGCTGAAATGACTGGGTGCGCTGTTAGAAGGAAATTGAGGTGAACGACCAGACGTATAACGCGATTTACTTATTTACGCACGGAGCGATTGCCAAATAGTAGAGTTTAACTTGAAACTTGGCGAACAGCCGAGCTGCGAAACACCTCGCAGGAGACACTTAAGCAGCCCTCGGGCTGGTTTTATAAAGGTGTCGCAGACATCAATGTTTTTCTTGCTCAGTTATAACTCATTGCATCCGTCCACATAAACAAAGAACAAACCGCGGCGGCGAATAACATGTGGACCGCATACATGAATAAACACTGCGATGCGCAACCTGTGGTTTTGGGCGCGAAAAATGCGAAAACAACAGCAAAACACACGAGAAAAAGTCTCGGCAGGAGTTTTCTTTTCATTGATAAGGTTTCGCTTTACTTACGTACGCAAAACAGTTGGAAATAGGAAGACTAAGGCCAGCTTAGATTATAATTACTCCGTACCGTGTTACGTATACCAATGTCTGGGTCAGTAGAACTGGATAACTATCTATGTAAATCATAAGTTAAGAGAATTGTGTTAACGCAACCGCTCTTATGACCAATATGCCTTCAAGCGAGAGTTAACTCCACTGTCTAGAAACTAGTACTGATTTTTTTTCTTTCTTTCTTTTGACTAACTGATAAAGAGCTACTTGACAGTTGATTTATCACCCGAAAGACGACTCTTGCAAGATTTTAGATCTGCCCGAACGAAAACAAAAACAAAAAGTCCTACCTGCATCAAATTAAACCCGCGCTGGTGAGAGAAAAAAAAACGCCGGTCTTATTTGGCGATAAAAATCTTGACTGGCTAGTTTACGACGGCGAGAATGTTCTCTATCGTGTGGACTTGACGTAGTTATTCCGCTCATTCCCATGAGAATTTTCACTAAGCTAGAGTTTCCTTAGTTTAACACTGTTAATGATAAAAATAATTCATTCGTCACTGTACACACCTAAAGGCTTGCCAGCAGGAATCCTGGCGTTTGTAATTTGTTTTTGTGCATATTTTGGCAAAAACAAAGCCCTCTCTTTTGACAGTGCCCATAGGCTAGCAAGATGACAGCTGTGAGAGTAGGAGAGCACTTACTTTACGTGCATGGAGCCTGACCTTGGATGACAAAATTTTGATGGGAAATGCTTCCGAGTTCTCAGTCGCACTTTCGCATCTGCAGAAACAATCCCTTTTATACTGATGTGTTCTTCTTTCTCGTCGCGGGGCTAGATGATGGAAAAAGCGTGCTAAAGGCGATCTCCTTTTCTTTTCTTCTCTTCTTTCTTATCATTTTTCTAGCTTCTCTCACATTCTAATAGCCTTGAGCAGGCTATGGCTAATCTCGGCCATATCGATACTATGCTACAGTATTTTTACCCGGTTGCAATGCCTGTCAATATCTGGCAAATTCTCCCATACCGCTATTCACTGTTTACAGTGAGTACCGATATTCCAATGATTTGCAACCTTCTGCTGTTCTTAGTAATAACCCAGAATTCCTTAAAAAAATGTTTTACTCATTACTCCATTCAGTCTAGCTTCATCGCTTATTCATTTAGTTAGTTTCAATCAGCTCGGGCTAATACTGGTTTCCCTCGACTCTGCACACAGCTAAACAAGGCAATCATATTTTCTCATTAGTATTGAATTCCCAACGTTTCGTTTTAAATATTGTTTTTCCCCTATTTCGATGATGTACTTCATGACCTCTAGGAGTACAAGGAACCGAGCAAATCTTAAACATGCCGCGTTACTAAGTTCCACTTTATAGTCTAAATGATCATGGTGTGTTTGGTAATTGAGGTGTTTCATTCAGATAAACAGAGTTACCTTAATCCATGGATGAACTGAAGCGTGGTGTGTAACCATTTAAATAAAAACTATTGAGCGGTACTGTCTTGTGATGCTGTTTGTTTTTCGGCAATATTTTGCAAACTTAACTTTGATATTTTCTTTATATAATCTGGAACTTTCCGAAGCTCTTACTAGGTCTTACTACATCTATCGAAACTCATATCGATGTCTATCTTCTTTACTGAAATGTTGCGTTCTTGGTCTTTTAAACTTGTAATTTCAGTACGACAACGGATATTTTTCAACAACGCAGTTGGTGAACCTATTATTAAGCTTTCGATCCAAGTATCTCCCTCATTCAAGACTGAGTCACTAAAAGCTCAATACAAGATCTGATAAGTTCGCAACGACACGAGGCGAAGTAGAAGTGCCCGCGCACGAGATGTTCATTTAGTTGCGTTCGCGCCAAGAAAGTTTCTTACATAAGCTGCGAATTATTGCGCATCATGCTAGCCTGATTCTATATTGCATGCCATATTGTCTCTTGCACTAGTTTGGAATGAAATATCTCCATGTGAAAACGTTCCAGTGAATTGACTGAAGTTCACAAATACTAAAGTTAATTTCAATTTTAGTGATTTGATGCATGTTCACAATTTACTGCCAGTGATTTATTGTCCATTATAGCTTAATGTACATGTAATAGTCTAGTTTTAAAGAATTTTCAATATATTTTAAATTAGTAATAAAACTACGTATACATGCTATTAAGGTTTTTATCCCGGCATTGAGGAAACAAGGCCGCAACACGATGGCTAAAGACAAACACTCGGCGTGCCTTTAACTCTTATTGTTTTGTGTCAGCAAACTGTTAATGAGCCAGGTAGGCTCGCTAATGAAGAGCTCAGTACAAACAAGAATGATACGGTTGAAAAGATGCTGAAACAGCCCGCACGTACTGGTACTGTACTTAGACTGCAACTATATCACCGTTTTGAGGAAAACAAACAAGATTTTCGTGCTTGGTGATGTGATTTTTATAGATGCACCCTAATTGTTCTTAAATAAGGCCGAAGCCCTAAAGAAGAGCTCAAGGATTTAGAACTAAACAAGAAAGCTCTCAGTTGTGTGTTTCCGCGCACTTTGACTACGACAAGATAGATATTGTCACTCCATAGTGTCGCATGATATCTGGCCATTTTACTACAAAGGCTGTATTACAGAGTCACTGGATATCGTGGCTACAACATTTCCAGGACACATCAATGATTCTTGTGATGTTTTCAAAGAAACAACAAGTTTATTTTCTGAGCAAAACAGTTCCCGCGGTTTGAGATGAACAGTTAAAGATTGTCACATGACTCGTCATTATCTAGCCTGACTAATCTTCACAGCACGATCAATAACAACAAACTGAAGGCAAACCCAACAGAAACAACGGTCGTTTGAATTCAAATCATTGACAATCACGCATTGAAAGAGAATTAAATGATCCTCTATACACGTACAAATAATGCAAACGAATTTGAACACTTAGAAAGTTATGAAGTTTATGAATACCCCGTTGTCATTAAAACGTCGTGGTTTTATGGAAGTTGAGCTTCTAAATTTGGCGATGCGTAACTTCATGTTGAATTCGTTTCAAACATTTAACTACTTCAACGAGGTCTCTCGTCAATGTGATTATAAATTTTACTTCTTTTCTCCTTACCCTGTGTTGTAGTCAAGGAAACATCAGATTTTGCTCTTTTCAGCCACCATGTTCTGAAGGTAGACTTGGATCCACTCACTATGAACTCCTTGATTGAATGTATGCTCAAAACAACTGTAGTGGATCGGATCTACACTGATCGATGTGCATTAATCAATATAAAACAATAAAAGTCATTTGCATTAGGTACATTGACCAACTGCGGGGTCCTAAATCGAATTGGCCTACTCAGCCCGAACTTCCGATGTATTATTCATGAATGAATCAAACTGATCGTATCGCTGGGGTAATATCTTAGAAACAAAGCTCGTTAGTTCAAGAACTGGGTATCCTTTACGTTTTCAGTCATCATCTTAAGGGAGGGTTTCTTTTGCGCCGTGCTTTGGATAACAGTCAGTTTCAACTGGTGGATTTGTAGATCAAAACAAGTTGCTTTGCTCGCGGGCATGTTTATCATATGAAGTGTTGCTTGAAATAAACCCAAAGGCAATTAATACTGTAAAATGAAAAAGCTCATTAAACGAGCTTACTACAAACGTTGAGATAATATTTGCTTTATTGGTTGTGACAAGGTTTGATTTCAGCTTGTTCTTTTATTCTCGGCTGAGACAAATTCAGGACTATGCGATTTAAGGTCAGCTATAGACTTTTCATTCGTCATCCCACGTGATTTGTAGTTATTACTACGTTCATAATGAGTTTGTCTATTACATGCAGTGATTGAATTGACAAACAAGATTAGCCGGTTTACCAAATCAGAGTTTAAAGTTGTTTTTAGCGGCAAGACGTGGATAAAATCTGTTTTGTCTGTATTACCTCAGTATGAGGTGAACCTAGCGTCAAAGTTGAATGAATAACAGCTATTGATATTGAGAAGTTTATCAAGATTGTAGATCTTACAGCATCCTTTTTCTTCAAGGATGGTTTCCTTAATTTACTCAAAATTACTCAACAAATATGCATGCCCCTGAAAACTTGGTTTTGGCGCGCTTCCAGTCAACAAAACCCAACGTTATTTTCTCCGTACAATGTAAGCTGCAGACTTCGAAGCCTTCAAAAACAGTTGTAACTTTGAAGCTAGAAAAAAGATTTAGTTTCAACGCTGTAGATATCTTGGTTACGTCATAGGCCTAGCTGATAACCAATTCCAAAACTTAAACAATTAAGTGTTAAAAGTTACAACTTAGTGTGGGACCATTCAAATGAAAGCTTATGAGCAGTTTTTTCTCACGGTTCTGTTTGCTACATGATTCCTTAAAACATTAGAAAAATGTGACTTTTTTAATTTGTGACGTTTAAATCTCATTGGAGCGAACGAGTTAATTAACAGTTCACGTGTTTTATGACTAAAACTACGAACAGCTTCTGCTTCTTAAGTACCGTGGGTCTAACTTAAACAAACTGTACATAAACCGAGTATCCAGTATTTAGGGTATCTTGCGAAGTGTTTACTTTGCCCAGAGTAGATTCAGTGATCTCAATGATTGTTATTCATGCCGTTCTTGTTCAACGTTCGGATATTGGGTAGTAGTATTTTTAAAATACAACTCAATGGCCCCCTGTTAATCACAGACAAACGTTATCTTTAAAATCTACTGATGTGATAACTCATACAAAAATCGAGCAGAGAGTTTACAAAATCGTTTTCCCGATATAGTGCATTTGACGAGATTTAGGCAGATAAACACTTCAGGGTCGACAACTGTAAGAGGACGTGCAGTGACGAATCGGCTCGGCTGGCTAAAGTCATTTATTCCCAAGCCATTTTGCACTTGAATTGCTGTCGAATTAACAATACCCGTGTCATTTATTTTCAAATATACAACTGTGCCTGAGTGTTGTACGATATAGCGCCTGAAACGAAGTAAGAAACTATATTAAGCACGTTCATGATGAAAGCCTTACTGCGTTTTTTTCATTTAAAACGCCGAAGAACTAGACAGCGGTGCCAAGCTTCTATGGTCTCAAACCCGGCGAACTGATTAGCATTTTTTCTCAATCACTGCCTCTCTGATATCTGAACAAAACAACAACTTGTTGTTCCTCGACCTGCCCGGAAAAAGGAAACGAAAGCTTTGCTAGTGAACTGCTTCGGAAATAAGGAGTGGAATATTGTCATACTTAGATTAATGCACTGTTTATGTTGTATTTATGCGCTAAAATTGTCAGACTATATTGATAGATGTTTTCGGGAATTGAAGTTGTCGCACTAAGAATATTAACAGCTAGAAAGAACAATGAATGGGCGATTACAATAAACCGGGTTTCCAGAGTAACTGCGCATTCTACTGCTTCAGTTGCATAACAGAAGCATAGTTTAGTAGGTGACTTTGATGGTTAAGTCCTTTAACTTATGACGTTAAGCATTCTTGATATATAAGCAACAATTTCGGTAATCAAAATTCTGTTTCGTTTTCGTTATGGTAGGCATCTTTACTCGAGTGGAACGTATTCTAGTGGGGCTGGGGGCGGGGGTATGGGAGTAAACGGGGAGTAAAGGAGGCGGGGAGAGATGGCGGGAAGTGGGGTCAGTTCCCAAAGGAGCGGAAACAGGAAAGAAATAGGGGAAATTTTTTGCAACGTTACGTAATACTTAAAAAAAGCACCAAGGGATGGGAACCCGAACTGAAGGTTAAGAAATACGGGAAATTCAGTCCACCAAATCTCCCTCTCCCCCTCTCCATCCCCGATTGTTTGTTGTCCGAGGTATTTTGAGTTATTTTGGCCACGTGCAATATTACCTTTAAATTGAAGAAAACCTGAAAATAATAGTCTACTAAGATACAAAAAACACTATAGAGAAAATAATTAACTACAAAGGACCAAGGACGGTCAAGAATGGAGAAGGATTACAAGCAACTAAATTAAGTGTAAACTTCTCAAGATGCGCAAGCCGTGAACTAGCTTCTCTTTAAGTGCAACTTGTGTATTGATTTGTAGTCTTTATCAGTTTCATCATTTCTTCAGGTTTAATTGCGTTTCCAAAATTAAAATTAAACTTTTTTCAGGCTAAGTATCTGGTGCAGGATCTAACTGAGAGTGTTTATCAAGGGATAAGTCGTATCAGGACTGAGTAATTGGAAAATAAAATGATGCGTACATCAGTTTTATTGATGGCTGTGTAAACTCATCCTACTATGTTAATGGCGCCCGAGTTGTGAAGAGACTTATTGTTTGATTTACTATGAGAATCTCATCGAGAATTTATCTGTTCTCAAGACGATGTCGAGGGGTGCGAAAATTGCCCCAAAACAGTTAAGAAGTTGTGCTATTTACTTTAGGTTTTTTCAATGATTTCAATTATAATTGCGTTGCAACTTCTGCTGGGCTACAAACATCGACTTGAAAAATGAGGGTCTCCCAGGGGTGTCCTTGTTCCCTTGTTCCCTTCCAATATTGCCCTATGTTCCCATGTTCTCACACATTTTCGTACACACATTTCCCACACATTTTCGTATTTTCCACACATATTCGTACTGTAATTTTTCGAATTCTGTTCCCTTGTTCCCAAAAATTGGCTAATGTTCCTTTGTTCCCTTCGATATTTTGCCAATGTT
>Ga0126337_10000208_pt1 | contig 25346 bp, 23 predicted proteins | sample DipCmetagenome_FD_92527 | JGI IMG/M metagenome (GOLD analysis project Ga0126337, IMG submission 92527) | Coral microbial communities from La Bocana,Puerto Morelos, Mexico - Diploria C A metagenome | ecosystem: Host-associated > Invertebrates > Cnidaria > Coral | place: La Bocana,Puerto Morelos...
TAGATTGACCAGCCATTTTCCACAAACACCTGGCAACTCTGCGTGATTGTGACCTTTTTGGGATGGTAAAAAATGACCCTTTTAAAAGTTGAACAAAAGGTGTTTTCTCCAACTGGGATTTTTTTTCAGGTCACGGCTGGTCAATCAAATCTTCGTGAATTCTCATCCGCAAACCATCCAACAACAGTTGTGATACGGAGCCACCTCCCAGATTTCCAAAGGTATCAACAAAAACCACATTGAGCAGTGCTCACTCCACCCTGGTTGCTTGGGTTTTTCTAGGATTATCCTACCCACTTACATACAGTTTATACCATTTCATATATGGATCCCCATTAACTTACCATTATAATGGAATCTCGCAAGCGTTTTGATCACAGGTCATCAATTCAACCTTTTTCGCTAGGCTGCGATGTTCCATGTCGCAACTGAGCGCACAAAAAGGCGAACAAATCAGATGAGATGAGCCAAACGTACAACCGGGAGAATGGTTGACATGAGACTTTTGTTTTTGAAAACACCTGAAAACACTGGGTTTTCTTGGGATTCATATGGTGGATACACCGTTTTTTGTGATTGTGATGTTGTTGCTTGGAAATTCCAGGTGTTTCTATGAAACGTATTTTTTGCCGGCTTATTTTTTAAAGATGATAAGATGTGAAGTTATCCTTAGCCGCCCATTTTGGGCTGAAACTTTTTCAGGGAAATTTGTCGCAATTTGTTGGTTCAGAAAACATCTTGGGGGGTAATTTTTCCCTTCGCCTGGATTGCATTCCTACAAGTTGTGCACCCGTTTTTACCGTGAGAAAATTCTCAAACAGTCAAACTGGACAGACCGACCTCACCCCATACCATCCATGGGACTGGTATATGTACCTACATTTACCATACAAATCAACCAAATGTAGATAAATATACCAGTCCCATGGATCCCATTTGATTGATTTTTATGGTACGTGTAGGTATATAAGTATACCATACATGGATGGTATGGGTCAAATAAAAGTTGCAGTGCACAAGTTTTTTTGAGGAGTTTGCAAATGAGTTTTTACCACAGGATCAATTTTGGAATAAGGTACTCCGGAAAGACATTGAGGAATAGAAGATCATGTTTTTTGACGGAAGGGATTCGCTTTACTCCTTTTTTTGGGTGAGTTAAATCCATGGGATAGATTTGCTTTCCTAGATTTGGTAGATTTTTGTGTCTCCATGTCATTCCAGATCGTGGTTCAGCACTTGTGGAAGCACTGGTAATCGTGCACTCCGCTTCCATTTACATTATTAGTGGAGCAGGTTGACAAGAAGGGTGAAAACTTGATTCTTGATGCTCCTGCTCCGCAAGAATCCGCATGCAAACCCGATGCGCACCCTGGAACCGTCGGTTTTGGAATGTTTGTAAAGGATGAAATGTCGAGATACATCTTAGATTTGAATACATGGTGAATCATGTGGGTTAGATCATGTAGAACTGCCGGCTTCATTTTGTTGGTGGTTGAAATCTTAAAAGTTCTTACCTGGCCTGGCCTTGACTAGTGACCTTGAGATGTTGAGTTGACCCTTTCAACGGGTCTGGACTTAAATCACCTGGTACCATGAGCCCCCAAAACCTACATTTTTTCAGAGGTTTTTATGGTAAATAAGCTTGGTTTTTAGGTGGCCAAAACCTTGATTTTTCCATGCGTTGTTGGGGGCTCATGGTAGCTATGAATTTTATTCGAAATCCAGTGGATTTGGTAGACTTTGTAGAAACTTTCCCACGGTTGCCACCTTTAGAAAAGGGGGGGGGAAAACGGGCCCCCCCCCCCCGTTTTGGAAAAAAATCACCCCCTTGGACGCGTTTTGGACAACTTAAAGGCCCAAGGTGCAAGGCGTTGGATTTTGATCGGATTTTGCTTTTCAAAGCCTAAGAGTTGTTAAACCTTCTGGCGCAGCCGAGGTGAAGCTACTCCCGAAAGTGGCAGCTCAAATATTTGTGAACTTTTCATCCCATTTTGACGACTCATATGTTTCAACTGGGTTGAAACCACCAACTAGTTTATTTAAGCAGTTAACCTTCCTTTTTATAGGTTACAACCCATATTTTGGGCTTAAAACCTTCATTTTATTGGTTTTGGATTTCCAAAGGATTGTTTCAAGTTGTGATCATCGATTTACCAGCATTCTTGGCGACACGGGCGCGTTTTTTCACTGCTACGGGTTGACAGGAAATCGCTACCGTTCTTTTGATGCATGGATCCATGAATCCAGGTCAGAACAAAAACTCTGTGCTTGTAATGCAAGAACTTCACAGCTAGCTCCATTCCGGCAATCACTACAAACATGCAAAAACAGAGGTTTTTCTTTTATTGTTTTGGTCAAAGATGTCCAGATGACCGACGGTCTGAGCATGCTTGGAGCCAGCATGGTATGAGCTGGTCCTGTTTTCAGGCATGACAAGATGTTGAGCAATTTGTGATACTGTTGATGGCTGAAATCCTGCACCACCTGGGATGTATAAAACCCTGTAAATGCTGGGATATTACCATATCAACTGGTTAGCCGGATTTCAGCCAAGTATCAATCAATAGTTAAGAGCCATCCCAGATAGTTGCGCTGCGAGGTGTGCAGCTAAGGAATTTTTGAATGGAGGTGTAGCCAAATTTTGCACATGTTTGCACTATATTGAGCCAGTTGTACGATGCTTCATCATTACTGGTCAAATTGTAGCAACCTCACACGACCTCACCCCAAAAGGTAGCTGAGGAAGGGAAGTCCCCCTTATTTCAGGGAAATCTAGCTTGGTGAAATATTGTAATTTGGCCAGATCATTAGTAGTTTCTATGCCCTACAAACTGCCAGGCACAAGTTGTTTGAACGTTGTTTTTTCATCTATGAAGTACTGTAGATAGTCCTGTCGATGTTCCAAAGAGTTTAGAATTTGGGTCTCCAAATTTCATTTTTTTACATCCAAAATATATAACTTGTTAGAATGCTAAATATGACCTAACCTTGTAGTCCAAAAATGTCCTGATTGGAGTTGTTTTTTCATTTCCATTGTGTTGCTCCTGTTACTTCTAGCAGCAACCAACTGGGATTCTCTGCTTTTATGATCTTTTATGCTCCACTGGCTGAATGCCTGGCATTGTCCCAACGGGATGTCTGCGAGATATGTGAGACGGCAGGTGATTAGGGAAAGCAAAGTGCGGGTGTCTGGCTGTCAGCTCGAAATGAAGGATCCCGAACAAAATTGATGCTTACGGGAATTCATACTGTTTAAGTTTCAAAGATTCTTGATCAATTATTCTAAAACAGTCTTTCTGCTTTCCCGGATTATGACCTATACCATCCCTGTATGGCATATTTACCTGCATTTGGTTGATTTTGATGGTAAATGTGGGTGAACATACCATACATGGATCCTATAGATATGATACGAACTAACACAAATTGCCATATTTAAAGATTTTAAAGTCATCTCATTTCATCGTAAAGAAACCACACACTTTTTTCTCAAACTAATTCCAAAAACATCCTTCAGAAATCTCAAAGAAGTTTACAATCCGGCAAACTCGGCCCACGGCCGGGGAGGAATTGCAACCTTGGTAACTCTAGAAATCGATGAATAAATCACATGGCCTTTGCCTCGGTCCTCACATATCCATTGGAAACCGATTCAATCGGTCGGGGTCGGAGCTTTGTCCAAAAAAAAGCTTTCTAAAGCGAGATTTATTGATTGCATTTGATTGCTATGTTATTCAAGAACAACCAGCTAAAACAGATTCAACCAGCTAAAAAATAGCTAAACCAACCAGGAAGGTCTTTATAGGTATATTATTGTATATATTATATATATCTGGACCTTCCAGTTTGGGTGCAAAATTTTTCCAGCTTCCGTAACAGACTTGTCATTTTTCACTATGAACTGCTATATTCCAGGCCTCCCTGGGGTGAAATTTCACCCTACCAAAAAAACCATGCTTGTTAACCTGGTTCCCCGAAAAAGGTGGGCTTGGTAGCATATTCCATCACCCAATTGGCAGTATATACCACATATATATATATTATATACCACTTATATAATCCCTACCAGCTAGTAGGGGAACCAGGAAACTCCATTGACTATAGGGGGCCCATTTCACCCCAAAACTGGATCCGAAACGCCCACCTTGTGAGTGTGGTTGGTCACCCCTTCAGTCGACTCCAAGTCGACATCAAACCATTCGATCTTTTCACTGCCAGTGACGATTCGATCGAAATTTTAGTAGGTAAATTACTAGGTAAATATGCAGGTCCCATGAATCCTATAGGAAAAAAGGAACCTGCCTGATTTTTGTCAGGCTCCAAAAATTTCTAGGTCAACATCGATTTCTCCGAAACTCGCAAGAAAGCTAGCTCAAAAGCAAGCTGGACAGATCTTTTCCGGCGCTCCGGTGAAAGAAAACGGTCTGCAGGCCTAAATGCTGGCTGTAGCGTGGAGAGCCAAGGCAAAGGAGCAAAAAGTTTAAAATTCATGTATTGTGAAAACTAATGTCAGTTTAACATCAACAATGAAATATCGCTAATTATATGGGATCCTTAGATATGGTATATTTATATACCTACATTCACCATTAAGATTTCAACCACATGTAGGTATAAAATCTAGCATATATGGTTCATATGGGTTGTAATAGCTGCTTTTAATGTGGCATTCTTTTCGCATTTAAGGTTTTTTGTATTTCTAGCCACTTAAAAGGGCGAAACAGATAAAACGAGGTGAAGTATGTTCCATTTTCCCATGTGGGCCCAAGTAAGTTAGTGAGAACCTTTAAAGAAAGGGTTGCACTTTTGGGACAACCAACCATTAATCACTGGGATTTGGGGACATTGATCATCTTCAACACAAATCGATGCTTTCGATAAAAGCTGCAGGATCAATGTTATTACCTGGTCAAAAGCCGTTGCTGCTAATTTTCATCAACTTTACCCCTAGAACCAGCAATCCAGTTTCCTAAAAGGCATAGTACATGATGTTTTCCAGGGTGCAATGAATGTTTTGTTCTTCTTATTTTTTTTTCAGTGTTGCTTTCCTTTCAAATATGCAGATCTGCCTTTTCCTCATTTCGCTCCTTTTGTTCCTTGGGAACAAAAACATCGAAACGTGCCGTCGATCCCTTCTTTTCCGCCTTTTTTTTTCCCGGAGGCGAAACCGAAACCAACTCGAACTCGAAGTTGTCATCGGTGGAGGTTTCACCCTCCTCGGGTCTTCCCGTCAAAAACCTCGGCTTTCTGAGGTACAAACTCGGTGACTGGGTTCATCCACACGACATGCCATACAACCAACGTCTTCAGAAAATCCGGGGGATCCAACCACCGGATTTTCGGATAACTTCCCAAACCATGGTCAAACGAATTGGGATTTGAACTACCTTTCCCTCAATTGGATTTTTGTTTTCCAACAATACCTCCTAGCGCCGAGGTGAGTTTGATGTTTGATCAGGATGTTTTTTGGGGTCCAAATGACACCGAACCTCAGTTGATTTTTAACCCCTGCTAGGATGTACTAGGAAGTTGGTAAATGGTTCTTAAATGGGTTATAACCTACTTATAAATGGGATATATTCGGTTTATAACCCACTAACTAACCATTGATCCTAACTTCCTGGGACATCCAGTCGTGGAAGTTCTTGTTTCGACAAAAAGGATAGGACGTTTTCACCAAAGACTTTAAGCAGAGGATTTGTGGAAAAATGATCCAAACTTGAGGACCCAGAGCAATTATTTTCATAGTCGTTGGCTGACTTCGAGGGAAAAATGATTGGCTAAAGGTTTGGTTTAAAAAACATGTTCTGAAGTGACATTTCTCTGCAAATGTAGGAATTTGTATGATTGTCATTGTTTTAAGAAACAGATTGAAGTATGAAGTGTTGTAGTTGACGTAAGTTGTTGCCCAGCAAAATCTAGTGCCTTGAGATGTGAAACTCAAACCCAACAGTAGACCTTCAACTAAAGTTGGTGGCTGAATCTTTGGAGACTCAAAACTCTGAATTTCCATCGGGGCCTGATGATCCCAGCAAACCTTAACCCATACCATCCCACATGAATGGAATGGTTGATTTTGAAGGTAAATGTCGGTAAATATACCGTTTGTGTTCAAGGTGTGTGGTTTTGTTGACATATACAAATATGTTGTGTATTTTTTTTAGGGATTATACATTGAATCATACATGATTGAACTTATTATTCATGTTCAAAAGGTTTTTCTATACATGAAAAGCTCACTGAGTTTGACCTGTCAAAGCACGGGGACCAGCCGTGACAGTCAACACCGCCAAAGCGTCCGTCATTCTGTTTGCCCCCAGTCCTCAGCAATTGTAATCACTAAGGGATTTTTTTCGGTAGTGAAAGATGATGAACTAATTGGGAAGGAATTGGAGCACCCAAAAAAACATAATCCTGGTGGTGACTGGAATGAGCATCACAAGATATGACGGTATGACTCAATGACTCAAAAATGGACTCCTAAAAATCATTGATGCATTGAAATATATCTGGAATTAAATTTCTAGGTGGTGGTTTCAAATACTTTGTTAAATCTTCATCCTTACCTGGGGAGATGATCCAATTTGACTAGTATTTTTCAGATGGGTAGAAACCATGTTGAAACCACCAAGCAGATTTGGTTGTTGTTGAGGCAGGATTTGCTACTTCATCCATTGAAATAAGATGATTTAGGCTTCAAACACCACCTCACGGCGTCGGAGATGAAGTTTGAAATCCCTCCAAAAAAGCTTCCTTTCACCTAACTTTCCTTCGGATTTTCGAGAGAAAAAAACCATGTTGGTTCAGATTTGTGCCGGGAGTTTTTTCGTGAATTTCGGGGCTTGTGTATTTTTGTTGGATGACTGGGGGACAGAATCTTGGGCCATGGTGACGAGTTGTAATGCACCAACCTTTTTTTCTCCAACTTTTCGGAATCATCCTGGAGAGACAGGATGTTTCTAACATCAAGATGGGACCCATCTTGGCCTCTGGGGTTGTTGTCTAAAACCCTTGAGACGCCAAACATTTCCAGTCCACAAGTCCACCGAAACCGGGGCAAACGAGCTTGCCCCGTTTCTCGAACGAAACGTGGATGCGCAGCTGCGCAACGCGTGACCAGAGGTGTTACAACGCGTTGTGCTTGCGCAGGGTTGAAAGGGTCAACGAGTCGATGAAACATGGTGAATGAATTTTTGGACCCAAAAAATGTGGGTGCCTGAAAGGACCCTTCCGAACCCATAACCAGGTAAAAGGTTTTTTTCGCCCCACAAATTATATATGGGTTATAACTTAACCTATTTTTATAGGACCTTTTGTAGGTTCACCATGGTGGTCGGTGGTCAATTTGTTTTTTTTCCCCACCTTTTTATCAAATCGTTCATGAACAACTTTTTGACAACCAGCATCAGCTCTAAATGAGCAACTAGAGGCGGCATCATGAGTGGATTCTGATTCCATACGATGTCAGTACCCATTACGGATCCATGTGACGGACGGTATATTTACCTACATTTACCATACAAATCAACCAAATGTCGGTAAATATACCATACATGGATCCTATGGGGTATGGGGATGTGGTTTTCGAACGTTTTAGTTTTTTTCTAGACAAGGTGGGCAAATTTTGTCGTTTCTTTTTTTCTTATGTTTTGATGACAGTCAATATATTCAGCACCCTCCAAAAATTGCGAGTTAGGGAATAATATGGTGAATTGTGACACCCTTTGGAGGGAACCACCCTTGGCACCCTTTGGGAGTCCAGGATGGAATATACTTGGATTTGTTGGTCCGGTCTTTCTATCATAGAATTCAGAACATAATTTGCTTGGAACCCTTTTTCAGGTACTTCATTACTTACGGACCATTTTTCTGTCAGTGAATGGATTGTTCATTTTGTCCAGAATGCCGTTTTAAACTAGGTGGTGGTTTCAAATGTTTTATATTCTAACCCCTACCTGAGGAAATGATCCAAATTGACTAATATTTTTCAAATGGGTTGAAACGACCAACTAGTAAACCAATGGACTCAAGTTTTAGTGTTACGTGTTTCAAGTTTAGTCGATGTCCAATGCGGTGTACCCAGCTTACCCTCAACGCTCCAATGTTGGGAGTTTCACACCTACCTATTTTCAAAAAAAAACACGCTATTTTCAAAGCTGCTGTGTACCTTTATACTGATATGATATGATATGATATGATATGATATGATATGATATGATATACATTGAACATGTGCATAGATTACTCATGACTCATCACTCATGTTCGGTTTCGTAACTTGAAGCTCTTGTTTCTGATCTATATAATCCTTTCGGCAATGGCTAGGAGAGCCTTGCCCAGTGTGCATGTGGTAAGACGTCAGATATCCCATCACTGAAAAGATTGTGCTTTTGTTGCCACACAATCTTCCCTAAGAAGCATGGGATCTCAAAACTGGTGATTTGGAGATCCAAAAGAACCCTGCCAAAAAGAGAGTCAAACCCCCTCCTTTTGGAGGGTCCCAGCTGATTCTTAGGGTTAATTGATTCATCGGATTTTGTTCATCAACTATACCGTACCAATATATTGATTAGTGTTCCTAACCTCCAAGTTCCTCGACCCTTTCAATCGCTTGCAGATTCATACTTTGCCGTGCAGCCTGACGTCTGGTCAACATGGAAGCGATGACTGACTTCAGTCGAGTCGCTGTCGACGACCACCGGACATGGAATGGTCTGTTGAAATCCTGGTCTCAAAGTTCCAGTTGCTGTATTTTTCTGTGATGTTCTGAATGTCCTAGATGCTCATTCATTCTCTTTGATGACTAGCTATCTAGCTACTCCTTGCTTTTTTTTGGATGGCAGAAACCACAAAACTATATTTTACCCAATACTTGTGATGCGTTGGATAAACATCTACTGCTATATAGCTAGGATCAACGACTAGAATCATTCTGAAGACCGTTTCTTTTATCATGTTTAGACTCCCTAAAACTAGCATAGCCCCTAAAAAATGGTGGTTCAAATAGGAATCTCCTTTTCCAGGGGTCTATTTTCAGGTGCTACGTTAGTTTCAGGGAGGGTATTTTCCCGCATTTTTGTAAAACTTGACAGTAAAGAAATCCAACTACTGTTGATGGTTCCGAAATCCGGCTAGCCAGTTGATATGGTAAATTTCCTTTTATTTACAGGGTTTTGTACATCTCAGGAGGTGCAGGATTTCTTCCATCAACAGTATCACTGTTCAGGTCCAAGTATCCCTAAGAATCCACACCCTTTGCTAGGGTGGGATTAAGGGTTCCAATCCCATCCCCAGGATATCTCAGAATAGTCCTGGATTCTTAGGGTATAGTAAGCTTCATGATGTTTGTGTGTGCTTTAAGCATCCCCCAGGGACGTGGTATAGCAGCCCCGAGTGCTGGTTCCATCGTGGGACTTTTCCAACTTTTTTGGAGATGGAAATCCCTACTAAACATCAACACCCACACCATCCATGTATGGCATGTTTACCTACTGTACATTTGGTTGATTTTTATCGTAAATGTAGGTAAATACACCATACATGGATGGTATGGACGTAGAGTTTAAACCTTTTTTTACCAAGGTCAACGAATCGCTGGTAGGAACATGTTGGTATTTTTTGGGTCAAAAAAACAGACAGATGTCGGAGTGCATTTCTCAATTTTTTAAAGCAACTTAACTGGTATGGGATTTCCGAAGAGATTGATGGAACAAGTGTACCCTGGGAAATTAAGACAAGCGCCAACGAAAGATGGACGCTTTGGAAGATATATTCTTATGCACATGGCTTTAAGATGTATCGGACCTATATTCTTGACATTTGGGGATATGGTATGTTCTTGTTCTTGTTCTTGTTGTTGTTGTTATTGTTGTTGTTGTTGTTGTTGTTGTTGTTGTTGTTGTTGTTGTTACCTTCCAAGTCTTACCTCGGTCAGGCAAGCGAGTTTGGAAGACAGGAAAATTTCGGGGGCCAAGAACTTAGAACAATCGTTGGCTTTTGGGTGGGGAATGCAGATTTTATCCCCAATATCCCTTACCTTACACGTATGAGCAGTGACCAAACCCTTCATTTCCTTTATGGGTTGGGGGTCTTCACTATAAGGATCCCTATTAATCAACCAGGATTCAATGGAATGTCACAAGGGTTTGTTTCACGTTGCTCATATTGATCCATGTGACGATTGTATATTTACCTACTCATTCACCACACAAATCAACTAAAGCCATAGACTCAGCGAGAAAAAGGTCCGGACAATCCGGGTTTGTTTCATGTTGCTCGGTTGAATTTTTGGCTGAGATCTTCCCTGGCTGATTTCAACAACCGGTCTTTGCACTTCGCGTGTTCCGCGCTCCAACCGCGGTCGTAACTACGCCCAATTCGAGGTTTTCCGCGGCTGCTCGGGTCATATTTAAAGGAAACTTGTGAAACAATTTAGCAAAGCTTTTTGGGAAGAAGGGTTTCATTAACCCACAGGGATCATAATATGGGTAGATTTGAGTACTGACTACATTTTTGGTGGATTTTCTATACTAAAAATGTGTTTGCTTCGGTATAGATTAATAGTACCTAATTCAAAATATCGTATATAAATGGATCTACCTTGGGTGTGGCCCCTTCCCAGTATGCCAGTGGCAAATAAAGGTTTAGTTCGGCATTCCCTTCTAAAAATGTAATAGTCCTGGTGGTCACTGTTACTGGGAAGGGGCCATACCCAAGATCTACCGCTTTCCAAATTCTTAAGCTGTGAAGTTTCCGCAAAAAATATCATGCAGCGAACATTTCTTTGGGTCCCAGAGTCCGTGGGTTGAGCCAACGATTGATCCATGGGTTTTTCACATGAGACAATTGTGCTATAGGATTCACATCAGATTTGTTTGGTATATTTATGTTATATGAATTTAACATACAAATCAACCAAATTTAGTTGATTTCCTAGGTTTTGCTTCCATTTAGTTGATATTTTCTGGTGAATTATAGTAAGTATACCAAATTCATGCCAATCGGAATTTACCGGGTAATGGGTTGATTTCGATGTTTTCTTATCGAAATCTTGGGATCTCATTTCCTCAACATGTCCCCGTTGACCTGAGCCGAAACAGTACAAAAGTTGTTCTCGCGCGAACGGTGTCAATACTGCAACAATGACTTGACAAAAAGGTGTGTGTGCCTGGTGACGGTTGGCTACTCTGATGTGAAAATTCCATGGCAAATTCCACTTGCCAAGTGGTTCACATTGGGATCATGATATATTGCATGCATTTTAGGCGGAGTTGCATATATCATGAGTAGTCTACCGGGGAAGATACGTCCCACTTGCTAAGTGGATAGATTGGGTGGTAATCTGGATTTCTTTTCTATTCTGATATTCTGATAAATTGGCAGGAAGTCACCATTTGGGGCGTGTTGTTCAGTACTTTTCCCAACCATTATGGCCTTCTAATCCCCCACAAAATTCTACTTATGTGGATTGCTTTCAAGTTGAATCAAGGGAAGTTTGATCGTATAGATTCAAAAGATTCAATTGTTTTCACCGAACCAAACTGACAGGGAAGCAGATCCAAAGTTTTTGAAATTTTTGGGTGTTCATGGAGGTCTCATAACGAGGTCCATAGATGGATCCATGGTGGGATTCTTTGAATTTCACTAGAATGAATTGTTGAGATTTAAGAATGACCACAATTTTGAGACACACCGAACTATAAATGCCGATTTTTCTTGAAGTGAACATCCAGAGATCCTGTTGGTGAATGGAATTCTTTTTTGACTACTGATGGTTCCTACAAAATTCGTGGCTTTCTTTTCAAAATTCCTGGAAGTTCCACCAAATCAGAATCTACCCCATGTGATTTTTGATTAGACCAGGGTGATGAATTTCAAGAGCCCATGAATTTCCCCCATATGTATACCTCTTAAACATATGTACAAAGTACACCTACATATTACCCTACTCAAATGACCCTTTATTTTGTTGCGTGATTTCAATTTGTGTTAATCGAATTGATCCAGGACTTATCCCTAGACATCCAAAATCCTCCAAATGCTTGGTGAGTAGGTGTTTGGAACGCTGAAAAGCCCTCAAAACGGAGATGTTTGGGGGTTCAAACACCTCTTCAATAGGTATTTGGATGTCTCGGGTATGATCCATCTGTCATCTTTCATTCATTTTTCAACTCATTGGCCCTGCCCACATCTTTAACTTCCATACACACGTTCAAGCTCTGACCAAGGGCCCCTGGTTGGTTGGGTTATGGGTTATAGGGGATTATGCTATCCAGAGTGTATAGGCATTATAATAAGCATAAGGATCCCGGATGAAACCCATCAGTACTGTTGATGGCTGAAATCCCAAACAACCACCTGAGATGTATGAACTCCTATAAATAATGGGATTTCAACTACCAACCTCAACCGGTGATCGCCGGATTTCTGAACCATCAACAGTATCACCAACCTGAAAAACATCCTTATTATAATGTTTATATACAAATTTAATAAACCCCCACTATTGGGTTGATGATCATCCCCTATTATATGGAAATTTAAGGATCCCGCATGAAACCCATCAATATTTCATGCTTCATGTCAGGGTTTTGTTTTGCTCACCTGACATACCCCCGTTGAAAACTAACATGACATTGAAAAATCCCCCATTTTCAATAGGAAATTCATCCTCATTCATGGTTGATTTTCCATGTCATGTTAGAAAATTGGGGGGGGTTTCCACGTCGCTTCAAATCCCCCGAGGCTCTGGCACTTCTATTTCAGCCAGCGAGAAAGTGGTCAGGGAATCTCAACGGTCAGAACCAACCTCCGGCGTTTGAAGGATTTTCGGCCGTCTTCAACCCCAGCCCATGACGGATCCGTTGGGAGGAACGGTATATTTACCCTGCATTTACCATACAAATCAACCATTCATGTAGGTAAATATATTTATATATATATATATATATGTCATACATGTTTTTATCTATGGGGCAAGATGCAATACAATGGCAAATCTCTGGTGTTGATTGTTACTAGGGGCCACTCACAATGAATTGCTTTTGACCATAAACAGTTTGGTCACGACTTGCTATCAACCAGTTATAAGTAGGGTTATATATAGCTATCTCCACTTGTAGGGGCTATAACTCCAGACAAACTCATTTATAAGGCCATTTATAGGGGTTATAACTTATGACCCCATTTATAACTGGTGTTTGGGCCCACTTTGTGGCTTTGGGAAATACGTAGGTATGGATGTTTCCGAAAATAGTGGTACCCCTAAACACCCCAAAATGATCATTTTTTAGTAGGAAAACCCATGGTTGTTGGGGAAACCCACCATTTTAAGAAACCCCCATATATTACCATCTTTTGTCTTTCTTCGTTCAGGGACTGGATGTTTGCCTCGCATCTCTCAAATCATCCCCCTAAAAAACTGTTACCAGGTGAGCTGTGATTGAAACCCTGGTTATTTGCTGTAGATAGGGGATGAAATCCTACCCGGTTTTATAGGGGTTATGATCCTTATGAACCAATCAGAATAGTGGAATGTCATAAGGGTTTTGAACGTTGCTCAGGTGAAACAGTAAATCTTTTAAATCGCCCATGAATTGAGCATTTAGATCTAGGAAGATGTTGAACAAAACAAATTTCCAACAGTGCGAAATCCAAACTTTGACGAAGAATGGATGGTAACAAAATATGTTGAAATTGGCTCGGACATACAGAACGCAGAAATTATCACAATAGCATCAAGAGAAAGATGAACAAGATGGCCCCCTACCAGTTATGAATGGGGTTTTAACCCCTACAAGTAGGGTTTAGAACCCAAGATACCAATTTTTACTGGATCCGGGGCTCATCTTGAAGAACCTATCAGATCTATCAGGATCTTATTGGTAAAAATTGGGAGGGAGGGGGGGAAGTGAAATGAATTTAGGGGGAAGTTGGATGAATTTTTGTTGCCCTACCTTTTTCAAGTTGGACCCTCCGTTTTGGATGGTCCATTCGCTGATTCTTAGGGCCACGAAAAAACATGTTTTTTCATGTTTTTTCAGCATGACAACAGCTCCCGAATCTTGGGGACTTGCGGCTTGCTTTTGAGGAATCTCAACCTGGCCCCAACAATGATTGGTTGCAGCTGGCTGTGACTCAATAAGCCTAAGGCACATCGAATCTAATCATCTAATCTTGAGTTTTCACCAGCAAGCTGATGTCAATTCACATGAATTTTTAGTCAATTTTAGATCCGAATCTCCTTCAGGTCTTGTTTTGTGGTTACCTGGAAAACAGCCGTTGCTGTTAATTCTACCGTCCAGCTTGAAACCCCGCAAAACCAGCCAAAAGCAGTTGCCTAAACAAAAATGGTACTTTCCCTATGGTTTTCCAGGTGCCAACTAAAAGGCTGAAATTAATATAAGTGACAACCCCCACTTCTGTCTTGTTATTGATGATCTATCTAGACTGCTCGACTCTGAATTTTCTGAGTCAGTAGTGGCAGAGAGATCTGACTCTCGGCAAGGAGGAATGATATTGATGATCTATCATTTAGCACTGGGATAATAGTCAGTTTTGAGTCAATTTTTCGGCATTTATCTATCAACTACCGCAAATTATAGCGACCTCACCTGAGGCCACCCCCAATCGTGGTTTAGTAAGGGAAGTGTCCTCCCCAAATCCCCGAAAAATTCAGGTTTAGGAACTACCCATGACAGATTCATGGGACGGCTGTATGTTTACCAACATGAATGGTTGATTTGTATGGTAACTGTAGGTACATATACGTACAGTCGTCCCATGGATCCGTCATGGGTTGTAATAATTTGATATGATTTGCCCCGATATTTAAAATCTGTTCATACGGTTGATGGAAGAAATCCTGCACCACCTGGGATGTATAAAACCTTGTAAATCATGGGATATTTACCATATCAACTGGTGATCGCCGGATTTCGGAAGCATCAACAGTATGGCATTTTTGAATCTCCGAAAAAGACCCATGTCCGTCATTCTCAGCCTCCCAACCAAACGTCCCAAAACTCCGTTCAAAAAACCCCAGATTTCAAGGCCGTGAAAGAGCAGCTGCTCCGTTTGGTCAAGGTCGGGATTGTGACCCAAACGTTCATCACCGTCAGTTGCGTCTCAGATGAGGTTGTGAACGATCCACCTTTTCCAGGGGTTGGGCCCCGGATCCAGGGAAAACCCAGATTTCCATGGCCTGGGTTGAATGGGTGGGTTTGCCTGGGGTTATAAAAAGCCCTTGGCATTCTGGGTGGTGAATTTTTTTAAAGTTTTTTTTTTGGAATTTTTCACCTTTAGATCCCGGAGATGATCCAATTTGACTATGTAATATGATTCAAAAGGGTTGGTTCAACCACCAACGAGTTGTGTTGATGTTCCGATCCACATGGATCCACGACCTGGATCCTTGATCCTTGAAATTCACCAGGTTGCGACAGAGGGTGGCTTGCCACATTTGGTGGAACTGACTCTAGCAAGGAGCCTCAAAGGAGCCAAGCTCTGCGTTTTGAATCCGTGGCAAGACTGGCATTTTTGAATGAAGCCCTAGACATCCAAGCACCTGCTGAGAAGAAAATTGGACCACCAATCGATCCCTAATATATACCTGAAACGCGAAACCTGATGAGGTATTTGGACGTCCAGGGAAGGAATGGAAGAAGACAATTATTGATCTTCAGGACAAACAACAAAAACAGGCATCTTTTGGGGGTAAGTTTCATTTCTGGAGACATTAAGGACCAACATTTTATTCAAATATACTGTAGACTTGTATTTGAGCGATTGATTTCTAAATATATATATGGGTATAGATTTATACATGGCACATGATGATTATATAGATATGTCAATACACGTTTCTGTTTCGGGGGATAATATATATATATATACATGTACTCGCTGGTGTTTGGAAAGGAGCGATGAACGGAGCTGGGGAGTATCCGAACCATAACAGAGAAGCAATTCCTCCAGGTTTCCAATGACAGCCGCTCCCCCAAACACTAACATTTTGAACCCCAAAATGGAGGTGGATTAGTCCGATTAGTTTCCGAAATTCATTTCGCGGTGATTTTCAGGTGAACCATCTTAGTTTTTCGCGGGAGTATATATATATATATGCCCCTGATGCTCCATGTATGGATTATTTATCTATATACATGGAGCATTTGGGCCCTTAAGTTGAGTCCAGTTGAAACTCAGTGGGTCAATGCCCATTAACTGCAACCAAGAAAACGGCCAAAAACTCGAAAGTGAGGAGGTATTTGGACCCCACAAATCTAACCAAAACACCTCTTGAGCAGGTATTTGAAAAACTAGGGTATCTTCAACCCCAAAAAAACACAGAATAGGGAGCAACAAAAAACTCAGCCCCAGTTGCAAGTTTTGTTGGGACCTTTTTTGATGTTGGTGTTGTTTTTAGTTTTTTTCCCTCAATAGAAACCCCCGAAGGCAAACGGTTCGAGGAAATTGAAGGTTTGTTTCAGCATGTGATGTTGGGAGTGGAGGAAATGTTGACTGCAAGTTCTGGACTGCCAGGAAAGACAAGGTTTGGTCTTTTAGGATGTGTTTTAGGTATGAATTTTTAGGGTCCAACTATACCTTGTCAGGGTTCAAATACCGAACCTCAGGAGGTGTTTGGATGTCTAAGGTTTGTTGTTCTTCGTTTGGCGTTGTTTGGAGGATCCATTTTGCAAGTACTCACTATGGTGTCATCTATTGTCTATCTCCATATTGTAAGCTGTTCAGAGAAGCACAACCCTTTCCTTTGAAAAAAAATGGAGGGGGGGCCCAGGTTCACTTCCCAAAAGGGGCATTGTGAATTTTGTTGATTGAGGTTCTTCGGCGCGTTTGCCGCTTCGACTTTCCTATGAACTGGGCGGGAAGCCCTGGACAGGTGACAAGTGCCACTTTGGAATAAAAGTGTGAGGCCATGATGATAACTAGGTGGTGGTTTCAAATATTTCATATTTTCACCCCTACCTGGGGAAGATTTCCAGTTTGACTAATATTTTTCAAAGGGGTTGAAACCACCAACCAGATGATGATGATGATGATGATGATGATGATGATGACGATGATGAGGATGTTGTTCTTTGGGAGTGATCCACCCCCAACAAATTTCCAGTGAGAAGCGAAAGACATCTCCATGTTTTTTTCTGGCAAGTACAACCGCCCGTTAAAACGGTGTTTTCCTTCCACGGCTTTCCCCCCACCATTCTTCTGGTGGTTTCAAATATTTTCTATTTTCACCCCGAACCTTGGGGAACTGATCCAATTCGACTCATATCAAAAAATGGGTTGCAACCACCACCTAGGTTTGTTCGAAAACAGTTCTTTCAGGTAAACATCATCTACCCAGCCATCATTTGGATCTACCCCCACCCATTAAGAGTCACCACCAGGATGACATTGCATTTTATGCTCGGGAATCCCAACCTAACCTCTATTTGCCACTGGCATCCTGGGCGGGTGGTAGTTCCAAGTCATGATATATAAGTATAATGTGAAAAATTGTGGGTGGGAACCTCTCTTGCACTCAACTTCACTGAGAAACTGGGTGAATTCATGCTGTTTTGCCTTTGACGATTCAAATATTTGGTCTTGATTTGTTGAAGGTGCCTGTTTTATCCTTCACTTTCTACCTGGAATCACCATTAGCTCAAAGTTTATTTTTTTCGTGAAAATTAACAGTGGGAAGTGCAGGTTAATGATGGTTCCGGGAGCCCAAACATGACAATAGTCACTGTTGGACGGGGAGCACCAGATCATGTATGATCCCTAAGAATCCAGGACTATCCTGAGTTGGAGGATATGATTGAAGGTAGGTGAAATGAAATCTGATCAGATTTTGTCCCTTATCCAGCAAGTTGAATTAGAGCGGTCGGTGCACGTTGCAACATCCAAACAGCAAACTTTGGTGATATTTGGATCTCCCCAATAGAAAGAACGACTGAAAACACAGGTGAGCAATGAAACACAACTTGGTTGTTTAGGGCGGGATGAGCAACTACCCAGTTCTGTGAGGATTATGATAAGCCATCAAAGGATCCCTATTAAACAACCAGGATTCAAAAAGCATCCGAGGGTTTTTGGGATGCTAAACCCCTCCCAACATTCATTTGCTGCCGCCGGGACGGCTTACATTTTTCGTGGATTTGGAAGTAAACCTTGGTTTGTCACGATTGCGTCCTGGGTTTCCCATCCCAAGTTACATATTATATAAAATTAACCCTATGTACCTTAAACACCCACCCATTTGCAAAGGAAAATCATCTTCCAAACCACCATTAATTATTGTGTTTCATGTTGATTTTCCAGGGTGTACTGTTGATGAACATTTGTTTCTTTTCCCTTCTTAGCCTGAACCTGCTACAAGCATTCATTGCCAATCATTGGATGTCCAAACAACCGGGAGCCGGGATGACACCTTTTTTGTTGGTAAGGAAGGTTTGACTCGTTTCCTCGTCGAGGAGCTGCAGGCTGGATGGGGTTGAGTTGGATTTAGTTCTACCACAGACGTGACCCTGAATAGCAAAATCTTGTAAGGCAGGATTGGCATGGTAGCTGTCTAGTGTACATATATTATATAATATTTCATCCATCCCAACCGATGGGATCAATATATGGATCCTATGGTACCATAAAAATCAACCGAGTGTACAGTAGGTAAATCAACCAGTCCCATGGATCCTATTAGGTTGGGGAAGTCACCAATATACAGGGTCCACACGCATGAAATGTATGGAACAACGAATCGTGAACGGTTCGCCGCTCGCTTCAGGCTCAACGTCAACGGGGCTTCAGTGAATCCGTTCCTTGGTTTTTGCGGGCGCCAGGACTGGAAGTGGAATGTGGGAGGAAACGGAAAGCTGCAGTTTTTGAATCCCTCAGATCCCTCAAAACATATACACAAATATATATATATATATACATATACCCCTGAAAACACAGGGATTGGAAGATGAGTTTTTCTTTTGGGCCTTGGAGCTCCTACATCCTCCTGCCAGGTGCTATGTCTGTTAGTTTTGGGGAGTGTAAGTCTAGTAGATTCTAGTGGGTACCGAATAAGCATCGAATATCGAATTCTTGGAGCGGTTGATAAAGGATGTTGGAAAACGTGGTCTACTTGGAGGATCATACCATTTTGGGTTTTTCTCTTCCAAATGGACTACTGAAAATTAAATGGCTTATAAATGGGGGTTACTAACTACTTACTAGGAGTGGGATGATCCTCCAAGTACAGCGATAAATATCTACGGTAAAGATATAGAGGCAATGGGTATGTCTCAAAACCAGGGGCCCGCATATTTATCAAATTTCATGATTGTTTCCGACCCTCAAAAAAAACTATTCCTACAAACAGATTTTGGGGGTGTCCTTTTGGAGACACGCTACTGGGATGTCCATAGTTACTTTGTAAATGGATTGTAGCCCCTATATAAGTAGGTGATTAATTCCGTAAATAGGTTATAAACCAACTTGCGAACCACTTACGATCACTTCCATGAACACGCTAGTGTATATTATACCCCATAGGATCCATGTTTGGTATATTTACCTACATTTGGTTGATTTGTATGGTAAATGTAGGTAAATATACCATACATGGAGTGTATGGGTACTTGGATGTGTTTCCAAATTATTTCGTTTCTGCCAAGTTCTTTCTGCCCAGGGATTCACCACCATTATTTTGTTTTCATGCTGTTGGGAAGGTAAATATATACCCTCCCTGACACTAACTAACAGCAAAAGCATCTTGAAAATTGAGGGTTGGAAGATGAGTTTCCATTTGGGTTTCGGCCTATTTTCAGGGGCCATGTTAGTTTCAGGGATTGTTTATACATACATATTCTTATTCAGAACCTTTATCAAACCATTGGAACTTGTGTATAGCCATCCAAGTAGGCCTCACCTTCAGCAGAGGTCTATTTTTTCACATCATTTCCAAGTTTGGATCCGAATTTTGGTGGGCTTTTGTCGCAGGTTTTGGCTCGGTGACGTGTCGTTTACCATGTGGTTTAACTACCCTGTGATAATGGGGGAGCGATAAGGGTCGCCAGGGATGATGTATTTGCCTATTAAATGAGGAGTTAAAGAACCCCCAGCGAATCCTCAAAATCACAGGGTAGTTAACATGTCGTCCCTGAAAAGTTCCCGGGCCCTAATTAGGAAAGGATCGTCTTCCAGTCCCGGTTTTCTGATACCTTGGATCTACCCCCCCAAAACCCAGGATGCAATCGTCACCACCAGGATGACATCGGGATGGCTCGGGGGATCCCGAAGTGACAAACTTTCATTTGCCACGAACCAGCATCCTAGTGGGGGGGTTAGATCCAAATTCTATAACCTGCCCCAAGAATCATGAGGTCCCAAGTCATTGCTGGTGACTGGAGATCTAAAAGATCCAAAAGAACCCGAACCCACCCAAAAAAACCCGAGTCAAACCGTCTCCAAACTCCTCCTGAATTTGGAGGGTCGATTGTCGATTCTCATCCCTTTTTCGGCTGATTCTCTCCGGGTGGAAACTGAGGCTTTAGCTTTGGTGTTGGTCTTACACCAGGCTAGGTATTTATGAAAATTCCTCTCCGGCACTGAGCGGTTGTTGCTGCCTGCGGTTGGTAGACTGGGTCATTTTTCCCTAAGAATCCAAACCTTTTGCTAGGGTGGTTTTTTTCAGGGTTCAGATCCCATCCCCAGGATATCTCAGGATAGTCCTGGATTCTTAGGGTTTATTATGGTTTATTTTTTTTTGGCAACGCATAAACTATTTGTTCAGTTGTGTTTCTTGCAACCGGCAATTTTTTCATGTTCCATCACACATTTTTTGTAACAGAGAGAATTCAATGGGGTTACCTGTAAATAGGATATCTTGAAAATGCCCCCACCTTCACGACAACCCAGTTTGAGGTGTTTCTTTTCCTGTTGGTTGGTTGCTTGAGTGAAATTTCTTCATTTACGCTCCAACCACAAATCGAAGTATTTGTTTGGATGCCACAAAGCCTTAGGAATTTTCACAGGATTCCATGGGACTGCCAGTTAGTAAGTGGTTAATAACTCTGCATGGTTAGCAAGTCCCCTAACTGAGGTTAATCCCCTTCCAAATGACCTAAATGGCTTATAAATAGGGGTTACTAACCACTTACTAACTGGGATGATCCTCCAAGTGAACAGCAACCCAATGGTATTTAAATATACCATAGATGGCTCCTACAGGTTTGAGGTTTGGCTGCTACAGGTTTGAGATCTGGGCAAATTATAGTATTTTTTTAGCGACCTGGTTTTTGTACGGTACTGGTAGCTTTTCCCAGATAGATCTACAGTAAGTGAGTGTCGTTTGGTTGGCAATCTGAGTCTATTACCCATACAATATGTAGGGAGAAAGGACTAACTTCAATTCATTGTTTTTCAAACCCCAGACATTCAGTGCATCCTATGATGTTGGAAACAATGGGAAATCTCAAAAAAAAGAGGATTTGCACACATCTTTGGGTAAACTTCAAAACCAAGCAAAACCAAACGAATCCACCAGCCACACTTTTAGGCGGAATCCCTGCCGTAGACCTTTGCTCCATGTGTTATTTCACCACCGATCAGATTGATCAGAGAGGGTGTGAGTTACACATGGACTGAGGATTGTTCGCTAAATCAAAACGTATCAACCATGCTTGGCGAATCGTTTGCACCTCTTGGGTAATTCTTTTGGGGGGCTTACCTTACTGTTGATGAAGAAAAGTGGCAAACCACATCGTATATACTTGATCCCACTATTTAGAGGGATTTTCTACCTCCTTTAGGTGAAAATCGCTGAATTTCTGAACCGTCCACAGTTTATGTTTAGACAAGCTTCACCAACCCTAAGAATCATTGGACCGGGTTTGACTCTCTATAGCAGGGTTCTTTTGGATCTCCAAACCACCAGTGACTTGAGATCCCATGATTCTTAGGGCAAATAGATTTTGAACAACTTCAACTCTGGATCTTTCAACAGCCTTAACGCGGAGAGGTACTCAAGGAGCAAAGCACCAAGAGGCGGGCGCAACCCGCCAAGGTTTTTCGTTGGAGCCAATTTGGAAGAAGTAGCGCACACAACTGATGATTCCGACTCCCCTTGCTTGTTTTTTTTTAAGAAGGGTGCTATGTTTTTTTTGAGGATACTTAATGAAGTGAAGCAAACATCAGTTCTTAGCCTTAGCCCAACATCCAACCTGCTCTTCCAGGTTGATGTCAGCACGTCGGGAATTTCATCATGTAGGGCATTTGTTGGTGGAAGCCGTTGGAGCTGTTGGGGAGCCCCGGTGGGGGGGGGGGAGCTGGCGACTTCTTGAGGTAAGGTATATAACTGAAGCAGGCTAATCAATTGACCTGGTGACCTGAGGTAGTTAGGGTTTTTACAATTCAGGCTTTAGGGTATACAACATTCATTAACTAGCTGGTGGTTTCAAACATTTTTTATTTTCACCCCGAACCTTGGGGAAATGATCCAATTTTGACTCATATTTTTTCGGATGGGTTGGTTCAACCACCAACTAGTTAACCCTTAGGGTCGGTTAGGGTTTTTCCAAGGATTTGTCAATGTTGTATACTAACCCTAAGAATCATGAGGTCCCAAGTCATTGGTGGTGACTGGAGATCCATCCCAGACCCAGAACCCGAACTGTCAAAAAGAGAGTGACCCAAACCCCTCCTTTTTGCAAGGTCCAATCGCTGATTCTTAAGGTATAGTATATAGGGGATGAAATGGTATTCAGTATATAATATACTAGTAGAATATAAAGGGATTACGGATTACTGTATAAGCCACTAAAATAAGGATCCCGGATTAAACCAATCAGGATTTCATGGTTCACGTCATGTCAGGGTTTTGATTCAAGTTGCTCAACGGGGGGGAGAAAGACGTCTCCAAAAAAGTCTCACGTTTATCAGACGAGAAAAAATCGTTGGAATAGAAAAACCGGCCGTCGGAATACAACATATATAGCTAGAGAAGTATTGGTAATTTACCATAGTGTAGAGAGAATTGACCTGATGATCAAACAATACAAATGTATGATACGTATGGTAATTTTGAGGTATTCCCCCCTATGATAGTGTTTGAAACTTGGTGCTATAATGACCCCGTAGTGGGGACTTGGAAAGCAGTTATATTATGTCAGAGCAAGGGTTAGGACTGTCATTTTTGTCGGGAATGGAAGGATCCAAGTCTTGGAGGAAGATTTCAGGAGGCCTTGCAATGGGTGGGCCCCGAATCCATTGAAATAAATGGGGTTATTTAGTTCGCCCCTAGGGCTGTAGGGTGAACTAACCCCAGGCAAACTCATTCATAATTAAGGCCATTTATAACTTCATTTATAACTGGATCCGGGGCCCCACCTTTTGCAATGGGTGGGACCCATAAATTTCTGATACACTTCCCCTGTCCCACTCCCATTGGGAGCTTGAAGGAATTAGGGTCCGACCATTTCAGGTCCCTCACGTATTCCTAGGTTAGAAATACAAATGGTTCGAAGCATCAATGAACGGCTTGGCTTGGTGCTGCTGCTACTACTGCTACTACTACTACTACTACTTTTACTACTACATGCAGCAGCTTTCATCAATGCTTGAATTGTTTGGCTGCAAGTGCTTTGGCTCTAGCAACTATCAGCGCCAGAAGGAATATTTCTACTACCACATGGATGGGCTGTGGTGGTGGGAAGTGGGCTATGAGTGGTGGTACTTTGATGAGGCAAGGCCAACAGCACAGAAATTGGTTGTTGTTTTGTGTTTGGAATGCATTGCAGGACTACTCAGTCTGGGCAGAAGAGTGGGAAGAAGCAGGCTTGGTGCATGGGGGCAATGGCAAGCATGTGATGTCTGAAGAATTGGACAGGCAGAGCCTGGAACAGGGCCTTCTCTACCACCAGGCACGAGGGGTAATGTGATATTGAAGCTGAACAAATTCAAGCCATAGTTGCATTGATAGCTATTGGGAGGTGCCACCAGATGTCCTGGAGCAAGTCTTACACTTTTTGTGAGAGGGCATGTTTCACTCCAAGTTTAAGTTTCACCTAAAAGGCTACCAGGCCCCTTGGCTGACCAGCTGGGGTAAAACAATGTGTTGGCAGCAGCTTTGCAACCTGGTTTAGATTGGAAAACACCCCTGTTTGAAGCTGGATGGCTGAACTTTTGGATTGGTTTGCATTGAGGTGAATGGAAGAAGTGCTTCCTGTGGCCTGGTAGGCTGGCAAAGGTGGCAGTGTGCTTGTTTTGGAGTTGACAGCAGTGTGAGAAAGTGTTTGTCACTGGTAGGGGATAGGTTCTTGGTAGGACCACCACCAACCCAATGTTTTCCTTTGTTTCCTGGCAGGACTGGACCTGGCAGGCTCTGTGAATGGCAGAGAGGTGGGGGAACGCAAAAGTTGTGCTTGGAGGCTTCGTCCTGTTGTTGTAGCTTGTTCTTTTCCATTTTCTTTTGGGAGTGGAAAGCAAGCTCTTTGGACAGTGGCTATGTTTCAGTGCCCTTTCTGCCCAAGCCATAGTGTGTTGGTGACTGGCACAATGGCCTCCATCATCTTTGGGCCCTACTTTTGGAGCCATTCCGATGGCTTGTGGTGGTGGAAGTACCAAGGTGAATGGTGGTACTTTGATGAGGCAAGGGCCTCACAAAGCAGTTGGTTATATATGTCTTCAGAAAAATCTGGCAGGAGTGCCTGGTCTGGGTTGGCATGGAGACTCCTGGGGACTGGTTTGGCCCCATTCCTCCAACATGGGAGGAATGGTGGGAATGGAAGGCAGAAGGCTGGGAAGAGCATGGGGCAAGTATAGTGAATCATTGCCTGTATTTTGAACTTGGCAGGTTGGAGGAAGTGGCAAGCTTGGCAAGCCCAAGCAGTTCGCATTGCGCTTTACCACCAGACAAGAGAAACCAAAGGAAATAAATTTTCAGACAAAAGAACACATACCCAACCAGCAGATTGCCTTGCATTTGTTGAGAATGCGTAGAAGCACATTCTATCACAGAACACATGCGCCAAACTGGCTCAAGCTGCTTGTGAGATCGACTTCCATTCCGCCTCAGGGATCCTCTTGTCGCGCTCGGCACAGCCCGGAACATTTTCGGCTGATGAGCCAACGATGCTGCATAGAGTCACCTGGCTTAATGCTGTCATGTTCTTCTACTTCACCTCTCATCATGGCTACCACCTGTCTGTCGTCTAAGGTTTGATTGCACAGAGAGCGGCATCACGGCATGAAGTTTTGGGGCCATCCTGATGGAGCTGTGTGGCTTGGCGCTGCTCAAGTGCATATGTGTGTCAGCAAGACTACATAGACAGGTGGTTCTATATTTCATATGTGTCGTTGAA
>Ga0126337_10000210_pt1 | contig 25283 bp, 18 predicted proteins | sample DipCmetagenome_FD_92527 | JGI IMG/M metagenome (GOLD analysis project Ga0126337, IMG submission 92527) | Coral microbial communities from La Bocana,Puerto Morelos, Mexico - Diploria C A metagenome | ecosystem: Host-associated > Invertebrates > Cnidaria > Coral | place: La Bocana,Puerto Morelos...
CAGGGAAACCGCTGGCTGGACAAGCTCATGTTTAGTTTGCCTAAATGACATTGGCAGGAAGGGCACGCTTGCTGGCTGCATTTGCTCGAGTTTAACCTTGCCTAAATGATATTTAGCCACATTAAAAAAATATATACCTTTAAGTAGTTTTTGTACACTGTACATGTAAGAATAATTAACCTCGAAATTTCAACATATCAACAAATCATTGTTTACACAGGGGACCTCTCCACTCGCATGGACTTTGACAGGCTATGCATATCTGTCTGTAAAACCTTGGTTATTAATGAAAAATGTTTATTTACATGTAGCAATGGACAGAGGTTAAAAGTCAGCTAGTGAAATTATCTAAGGTATACCGGTACATATTAAAGTGATGGAGTCAAACACACTCTCATGATCTTTGAATACTACTAGTATTCTGTACTAGATTCTGTCATGTGACTGACTGCAGCTCCTACTCATTAAGATTACAGTTGTCTTAGACTCAATACCCTTAGGACTACATAGATTCATTTAATTCCAAATTTCAAGATGGCTTCTCACAAAAAAAAAAAAAAAAAGAATGTTCAATATTCAAATGTTTCTAAAAGCACTTGTGATGTTGACAATGATCTGCTTCTTTAGGTGTAATTTGATGAATGACAATGACAGAAACAATATGAGTATCCAAGGTGTAGATTGCCATAGTCATAACACTTGTTGAAAGAACACTATTCAATTTTTTTTTTATTGAGTTGTAACTGGGGTTTGCTCAGATCAGTTAATAGTGCTTTACCCGATTGGAATGCTCTGCCTATGGACATGAAAATGCTTCCTTTTAATTCTTTTAGAATGTTGTAACTTGGTAGGTTTAAATTTTAAAAGTGATTTTCAATTTTCATCCTCCATTTTGTATTTGTACTTGGATTTGATTATGATTACCGGTCGGCGGTAGTTTTTTTTTTTTCTCTCTCTCTCTCTCTTATATTTACTGAGAACCTCCCTGAAACCGCACAGTGTGACCTGAGCTCCCTCCATAAAGACTATTCATTATTATTATTAGCAGCAGTAAAACTAAAAACAAAGTAATTGTTTTATTACATACTTACGACACTCAATAGACAAAGTTACTCCTGATAGCTACCAGTACTTATACCCTATTGACAGGAACATGTTTATGATATGGATTGTTTCAGGTGGCATCATGTGGAATCAACAATGAATGGTGGAATCACAACATCTGTCAACTTCTGGTACAAGGTGAGTATGCCATTTACACAAAGGGGAGGGGGGGACTCTGATGTGAAAAAGTCAGGGATGCTTGTTGCCTTGTTTACAGTGAGACTAAAAGAAAGGTTTAAAACTGTACCTAGGATTTAAATAGTACAACTAACTAGGGTTAAAAATGGTTATGTGAAAACTGTCTCAGTTTGTGTTTAAAAATCCTTTTCAGCATAAATTTCTTAAGCTCACTCGGCAGTGATAGCTGTCATTTCCATGGTACAGTGTATCTTTTTGTGGTCAAATAGAGCTCCAGTCATTGCGCTGAATGTGTTCTCCCCATTTCCAGGCAGGTCCAACTCCAAGCCATATCAACTACCCGCTGACCGCTCAACAGAAAGTTGCAGTCATGAGGAACATTGAGAGGATGCTGGGAGAAGCATTAGGCGATCACCGCCAGGTAAATCTGCCCTACTTTTCACCATGTGCATCTTTTGTCACTTTCTATTAACTGTAGCCCTTTTCGGATTTGTTTGAGGGCAATACGTGAACCTTGTATGCTCACACCACTAAAAACAGGAGGATTCTTTTCCATTGATATCTGATGCTTTTTAAATTATATGAGCCGAGATGTTGAAATCATCAAAAACGGTTATAATAAATACATTTAGTGTGTATAACGGATAATAAGGACTATTTTGTTCTAATGTAGAAAACCAAATTTGACTATTTTGTTATGTAACCAAGATCGATGAAATACAGAACAACTACTGTAGGTCAGAGAAGTCAGTATGTGTTGTCTAGCTGTACACCGGAATTTTTCTGTCTTTCAAAGTGACTGTATTACTATGAATGTAAGTACCCCTGCCACGACTGATCATTTAATTTGACACCGTCTTTAACACACACTTTAAGCCTGAGCGAATCTCGGGTTTAGTTACTCATTGCGATTTTCGTGATAGCAATTAGGCAATAGAGGCGTTTTTCTGAGTTTTCATACCCTCGTCTAAACATGAGAGGGGATCGGAGATTCGAGATAACTGCGTTTGCACAACTATACCTGGTATAAAATAATTCTCAAAAATACGCGCGAATCTAAACCGTAATAAGCGTGTTGGTATACTCTTATCTAGACACACTTATTGACCAATGAGAGCGCGCGTAGTATCTCATTTATTTCATAATTTCACATCCAGACGTGTTATGTACATGTATTTTAGCTCACCAATGACCACGCACTTCCACTTTCTGTACCTTGGCTTTTACAGTTCACGGCTTTGTTGGCATCTGAGTTTGCGTTCTCTGTTGTTGCAGATTGGTCCGCTTTTGAATTGCATCGTAAATGGACGATATACAGAAACAAATCAGGAATTAGAAGAAAGCTACGAGGATGTCCGTAAATGAGATATCCGTCAAACCAGTTTTCCAGTTTTGTTTTAGAATTTCCAGCCTGAGAGCTACATGTAGATGTGCAAGATCCAGTGAAGTTATCGGTTGGCTCATGAGCGGGCCTGCAAAGTCGTTAAATAACTATCGAAACTTGCCAGTTGTCCCTCCAAAGCTAAATTGTGACGTGTTTGGTTGCCCAGGAAATTTCGTACGCGTCAATTTACATTCCAACAGAATTTTTTGCATATAAGCTCTCCTAACAATACAAAAGGAAATATTGTCGACAGTGAAAAAAACAGCAGATGTACTGTTGGATTAGAATGGACTATTTACGCTTGTTGTCTTTAGGTAGGCACACACTAGGGAACACGGTACAGGGACGTTAAGACCAGCTTGTGCACGTAGAGCGCTTCATGACGCACCAATTCAATGCGGATACAAAGTTTTTTCCTGCTCAGAGCTTTTTTCAAAAACATTTACGAGCAAGACTGTCGCTGCAACACGTCCCTGCAGCATGTTCCCTTTTGTGTGCTGACTTTATAAGTTGCTCGTCTGCATTTGGCGGCTAAGACGAAATTGTGCGGGGACCATTTCATTAACAGATAAACGTTAATCCAAGAAACTGTGTTGTGCCAGTTACGTAGACGGCAAAATACAAGAAACTTTCTGCTGTCATATATCGGTATTATTCTATACCAAGCTGAGATTTAAATTACAGAAATCAAACGCGGATTTTAAATACTAAATGTATACACACGTGAAAACAAGTTCTGAATATTGTCTAGAATAACACTGAAATATAACAGCGGAAAGTTTCTTGCACCGTGTTTGTAATAGGCACAATGCAATTCAACTGATTTCGAGTGAAATTTTGAATAAATATGCCAAAAAAACATTCTCTACTCATTTTCAGCTTTCTGCACTGTTTGGGATTAATTAATGTGCTCAGGCAATCAGCATGCTGAAATTTTGAGGGTATATCATAACTTATCCGTTATGCACTGAAATAGGTCTTAGACCAATTAGAGGATCTTGTGTGTTTATCGTTTGTTAATTCTTCAGTAAAAGAATTAACTACATTCTGTAGTTACAGTTACATATATGCACACACATACACAAAAAAAAACATTCAGCACAAGAATTCGCTGAAGTCAGAGAATAGACAGCATGTAGACTTGAATTTAATTGCGTTTAGCATGTCAATATTGATATCACAAAAAAGGAACGGTTCCTTACGTTGGCTTCGTGATTTTGATTAAACTATTTTAATCAATTGCAAGATATCAGATTAGACGGCTGTCGTTTCCAACTGTAGCTCCATGAAATGGAGTTTTAAAAAGTGCTAATTTTTATTTTTATATTACCTCGTAACAAAAGGAACAATCATAATACATGTAATATCTGTAGATTTTATTACTCTAATAAATGCGACATTTTTTTATATATATTTTGTATTCGCTACAAGCTTTTAACGAAGCAATTTTTTCCTTTTACTGAGTTGAAAAAAATAGAAGCAACTCGTTACCTATTTCAATTAATTATTCAAAGGCGTGAACCAATCTTGAGTTGGCTTAGACATGTTTCAGTAGTCCGTCACGGAAACCGGTTACACCTGTTTGCTTTGACTTGTGATTGGCTGGAGATGTTGCCTTTCTGCGTGCCCGTGTCTGTGACGGAACAAACGTGATTTTGTCGGTAGACCTCCCCTTTGAGCCCTGCTTTGTGAAGAAATTAAGAGCTATAACTGGTCAAAATATATCCATGTTACTGCTACATGTATGTCATGCGTATGGAACAAACCATATTGAAGAGCAGTGAACGGTTACTCATAAACCCCGCAGGTTTTGTCTTCGGTCAACATTATACAGCTGTTTCGACAAAGACTGTCCCACACAATCGTACTAAAACGTACACGTCGGTGCCAATTGGTATTATGGGTAGCGATAGTTAGGGTGGCACTTGATCGAGATAACAGTGTTTTAGAAGGGAAAAAGCATAAATATAATCACGTGCTAGTGTTGATTCCTTCTGCCACGTGAAACCGTGAGCGGATCGTAAGCCACATTACCCATAATACATTTCGACATTGTCGCGTACGCTTTTAAGTTTTTGTAGGACAACCTTTCTCGAAACAACTACATGCACTTAAGTTATTCTCAAAAGTAAATTATTTTTGAAACGGTAATCGTTCAAAAAGGAATACTCAATGGGCGCAGCTTAACTTTTTCAGTTAAGATATATTACAGTATAGGGACTATTTTATCCAACCCATGTTTTCTATCGCAAATGTAAAACACATTTTGACTCTAAGTATAACGAAAATTAATATTCTTAGAGGAGGCCTCTACTCACCTTGTACTGGTTTTCAGGAGGGTCTAAAAGACATTGAAGGTCTCAATTACAGTATAGTAATAAAAGTTAAAAACTTAAGGCTATGCTTAATGTACATGTAGAACTGAGGTTCAAAATAACTAACTGAAGGTACAGTGTAAATACTTGGTAGAAACTTCTTCAGTTTGTGTCAAAAATCATTTTTGGCAGAAGTCTCTTGAGCTCACTCGGCAATGAGACCCAATCGGTGATTGCTTTGTAATGCATATGTTTCTGCCTCATCCCGTTCTTGCTAATTAATTTTGGGAATGTATCCATCCAGTACACGTTCATTATGTTACGGTTGGGTTTCGTAGTTTTTTTCTGTCCTTTTCTGTGGTCAAAAATAGCTGTTTCTTTGCGATAGCATCGATTTTAATCGGCATCAATCACGTTTTCATAAAACCAAAACTGTTGGCATTGCATGGGAAGTTACACAATAAAGTTGCAGGTAAATTGTAACTAGAGTGCTTATTTGCTGTACCGCCTCGTTTCAACGATCACTGATTGTTTCGAGTTAAAGGCACAAAAAATAGATAATACTGTAGAAAACTCGAGTCAATTAGAGGTAAGGGTCAGTTTGGATAAGAGTTTACACTCGTCTTGGCATTGATTTCCTGTCTGACTGTCAATCTTGACTTTGATTACGTGAGTCTCTCATTTACATAACAACTGGTTGGAATTCATTGGCGCAGAAGAGCGAAAAGGCTGTAAAATGTAGCCGGGAAATAACCTCAAACATGCCGACTCCTCGGCAGAGCATGCCTCACTTACGTTCATCGAAACGAAAGGGACTGAATTGACTTTATCAAGAATGGGGAGTGCGGCGAGCGTTAATGACGCTTATAGCAACGGAGAGCAGAATGGCAAATTACAGCGCAGTCCCGCGACCAGCACGACTCAACTCAAACGAGAACTGAAGGAAAAAGAGGACTTTTTGCAGCGTAAAGACGCCGAGTTACAACATCGCCAGCGAATCATCGAAGAAAAAGATGCCGAGTTGAGCAAATTACGAAAGGAAATTCACGAGCTCAAATGCGTTGTTCAGCAAACAGCCTCGAAAACGAGCATTTTGTCTACCATTCACGAAGACGGCGACATGCCTGTGAATTCCAAACCAAGAAAAGCTTTGAGATCAAGCCCAAAGGAGAAAAGAATGGCAGTGAGTGGAGAGAGCATTTCAAAGGCCGAGGAAGAAACGAAGAAGGAACTGCAGCGCCATCCTAAAGACTTCAGGTAAAGTACTCATTTCATTAATCATCCAGAGTAATTTATTTGATTTAAATGTTTGTTTTTCTCACATCCTTTGACCAAAATTGAATAAGAAATTCAGCGAGGTAACAGTCAACGCTGAAAAGATGCAAATTATCGAAGAATGAATGAAAATCAAACTTCAAGAACAGCAAACAGCAGACACGAAATTCTCAAGCTGTCTTGTCAAATTCGATGAACGTTATTGTACTTTGGTTAAATCATCCCGTTTTGCCTAAATCAATAACTTTGTGAACAGTCTATTTTACTTTAATATCCGCCGGGATATCCTGTCTTATATGGCATTTGCATTCTGCGTTTTAATTTTGGAATTCAACTAAAGCGGTTACTGTAACTCGGGTCAATCATGTAAAATGATGATGACTCCTACATCGTAATTAATGGATGGAGTTTCGCCCTAGTGATCGAGCTATGCGCTTAATGCTGTCAGGAACTTTCATCTTTTTACACATGTACAAATCAGAGAAAATTGAAAATTGCATCACATGGTAAGTCTAGGAGCATTGTACTTTGTTGCGCTTTTTTCAATAGCCTGTACAAAGATTATTTTAGCAATACTTGCCCAGTTCACTTCTCACTCTGTTTTGATTTGTTGTCAAGTGGCGACAAGTTGACTTAGATTTTGACTTGTCTCTTCGAACAATGAAACGTTTGACCCCAAACTGTGGTGATCTTCGGACTCAATGCCCGTATTTTTAGATCATTACCTATTAAATTCCTGTCAACGCGCCCAGCTCCTTTCTGTTTGCTGCCCGACTTGTGTTTGTATTGATGTTTTTGTCTCAAGGTGAAATTTCTTCGTTTTGCCACGAATTCGAACAATCTTTTCTCACTACGGGACTCTAAAATTTTCATTTCCTCAACCGTTTTCTAACGTATTCAGATTTAGGACGGCTTGTTGATTTTGAGAATGAGCCTTGTTCAGTAATGTCGTAGATGTTTTGGGCCTAGAGTTTATAGTTTGTCCAAAAAAGAAAAAATAGAGCTGTATGGCAAGTTCTTAAGTTTGTTTCACATTTTTGCTAGATGTGGACAAAAAATTTCGGATGTTTAATTTTGGGACACTTTATTATCCCATTTCGGACAACAATTTCGGAAACTTTACTGAAACATTGCTTAAGTAAATTTACGCCTACAAAATTCGAATTAGACTGAACAAAATTTGTGAATACTTTTTGTTACTGCAGCTTCAAGGTTTAACGAATACACTGACGAGCAAATAACACAAATTCTATCACGGCTAGATTTTGCTCCAGAAAGAACGGCATAAAGAAAAATAAGAACTTTAGAGCTACTTCCAAGTTTTATACTGTACTGAGCATATTTCGTTTCTTTAAAAATTTTAGATGGTTTAATTTTCGGACATATGAAAATCGTCCGAATTTTTTTTGCAATTTTAGCAACGTTTTGCGACGCACTTTGCGCGATAACATAGAGCTCGCGGGGCTTATTGCTGTGGAGACGGAGCAGGTGAATTGCCAATAGTCTTCGACAATTAACTTGTCTTGTATGCCAACTCGTATTAGATAATAGACCATTACTCGCTGATGAACCGCAGCAATTTTATTATTGATTTAGTTCCGGGTTTTATTTCATTCACATGCACCTGTTCGTTATCTTAAAGGCCATTTTGGAAACGCAGTCTTTGTTTATGCATATAGTTGGATTTCAGAAGATTATCAGGTAGCAAAATATTTTGTTTTGTGGAGTGTATATTTGCGTAAAGTCGAAGCCTGAATTAAAGACCGAGTCAAAATCAGACAAGTTTATAGAGGCTTTAAACTACTGGAAAAGGTTCGTAGAAATGAACGCTCCATGAATTAATTATTATAAATTAATTTTTGGCATTTATTTCCCATGGAAAGGTAGTGAAATCATTTTCGTCAAGTCTTGAATTCTAGCGTGTTTTCAAACAGGCAGAAGCAAGGACTCATTAACTGGGCCCACATCGTAGTTGGATCAAAACTCTTAAAACCTTAATTAACGAATGCCAGTCGGACGATAACGCTATACTTCTATTTCTGGAGATATTTTTTGGGGGAAATTAAGTTCCACGCGAATTTCTTCTTGTTAACGGGAGTGGCTAGCCATCGATAGACATCTCAAAGTTTGCAAAATCCTTGGGAGAGTTCTTCGAAAGTCTACTAAGAACCGCGTTATCGCAAAAGAAGATTTTTTTTATGAAATCAAAAGCAATTATTCGCAAAGTGGAATCATTGTTAATTGAATAAATATATTTCTTGTATGACTGAGAGAATTCATTGTGATTGGCTGAGAGCAGGCCAATGTATCGTTAATTCTTAGTTTGCTCTTAAGTGCAATCTAGATTAACGCGCGCGCTTTCGAAATTTTCTCAGTCATATAATGGTAAAGACAAAGTCTGCTCGAACCCAGAGAAGAGCGCACTAAACATGAGGCCAGCGCGCCTTCACTAGTTATCTAACGAGTAATCGTATAAAAGTTCGAGAAATTGAGGATTTACAATACTCGTGATATTTCAAAATTCTTTCAAATTGAGCAATTTTCAAATATCACTCATAGTATAAGTCCTAAAATTGAACTCGCTTTCATACTATTACCTATACATATTGTTTCGAATCATAGTGATTGTTTTTTTTTGTTTGTCGTGTTACCAGATCTAAACAGCTGATCAAGGATGCCATCAATGAAAACGATTTTCTCAAGAACTTGGAGACAGCCCAAGTGCGTGAGATAGTGGACTGTATGTACCCCAAGAATTACAGTAAGAACGATATGATTGTAAAAGAAGGGGATATTGGACAGGCACTGTATGTTATCGCTGGTAAGAACGTTTGTGCATTTATGGTGTGTAGTATATAGTCATTGGTTTAAAACAAACTTCTTTCAACGCCGTGATCCAAACGAGGTTCTGTCTGCGAACAATCCTCGAGTTTCCGTTTTCGAATATTGTTGAATTTCCAAAATGCGGACCATTCAACTAAAAATTTCCTGAGATTCTAACCGGAATTTTTGGTGAAATGGAAAGCGCCCACGTTTTCGAGGTGAAAGTAAAAGTGCCTCGTGATCATCAGAACCATTATTACATGTTAGAGGCTAACATGTAATGGATAAGAAAGTAATCGGAATGGCCATGTCTTCTGTCATATATAACTTAAACTGTGAGCTTGTAGGCCCTTTGGAGACATCAAATGAGAACATGATTTTAACCTCGTGCATGGACGAGCGTGGAGCGTAATAAATTTGGTGCGGTCATGCAGCCCATCCATCATTCGTTGGCAAAAGTGGAACCTCGTTTAATTGTGGTCGTGTTCGATGCATGCGCGTATTTCTATGAAAGAGGGTTCTTGAAATGCGAAATTGACGGACGAAGCGCTTTCGTCGCAGTAATAATAGGTGGTCGTATTAAAGGGGTGGTGGTAAGTTCGCTGTGCTTTTCGATTTTTCTGTTAGACATTTAGCAGTTATTGGACAAGTTTGAGCAAAATGTTGTGATTTGTCAGTGGCAAGCAGTTCATGCAGGTCACGTGGTGAGCTCTCGGCCAATGAAAAGGAAAAGAGGATGCATCGAATGATAATTGGGGTTAATAGCTGCTTGTTCTTCTTTGTGTAAAGTATAAAAATCCTCAAGATCGGCTATTTGGTCCCTCAGATTGGCCGTATTTACCTAGGAAGACGAATGTGTTTGACACATTGTGTTTGACAAGTTCTTCAAGAGACGCATTTAACTCGTGTGCTGATAAAAAATAACTGCGAAAAAAGACATGATTTATCATCGCAGTTATACACTGAAAAAATCCAGGCCTGAATGGGATTCGAACCCATGACATCTGCGATACCGGTTCGGTGCTCTGAGCTATCACCCGTAGAAGGTGAAGAATGCAAACGAATATATGAAAGATCATATAATTATTTGAACTGCGGAGAAAGATATGAAGACATGATTTATCATTGTAGCTATACACACAACTTAAGCGCTTGTGAAATTGAAGCCTTAAAAAAATTCAGTCCTGAATTTTTTCATCAATTGTGAAATTAAAGCCTGAAAAAAAATCACGCCATTTCCAGGCTTTAATTTCACAACTGCTTAAGTTGTGTGTGTAACTTCGATGATAAATCATGACTTCAAAAAATACCTGCAGTGGGGAGGAGACTATCTTCCGAGGCATTGGAAGGCCTAGCTTAATAAATATAACCCACTATAAGCATACAAAACGCGGTCTTTAAGCGTGTAACAATAATTGGATTTTGTCTCAGAGGGCCGCCTTGAAGTGACAAAGAATAGTGAGGTATTGGGTGAACTGAATGGAGGAACCGTTTTCGGCGAGTTGGCCATCTTGTACAACTGCAAACGGACAGCATCTGTGAAAGGTATGTTCTTGGCATGACAGGAGTTATAATTTGTGTGCTTATTGATGTTTTGTTCGTTTTGGTTTTCTTATCGTGTTACAGCTATAGACAGTGCCAAGCTATGGATTATCGATCGCCTTGTGTTTCAAACCATCATGATGAGAACAGGAATGATGAGACAAGCTGAACATATTGCATTTCTCAAAAGGTATGCGCGAAATCCTATCGCCTTCTCACCTCGTTACACTCAGTGCCGTTACATGTGCACCAACTAATAAACTTGACAGCAAATTACTTTGTTTACCACACTAAGAACGCAACAATTTTGTTACTTTATGCTTCATGTTGTCTTCAATGTGAAGTCAATTTTCTTCTTTCTCCACATATATAAGCTCGGCAGTAGAGTTCACGTACTTTCCTCTCGTGTAGAGCATAGTTAGAAGTCATAGTCTCCTCTATTAACTATGTTTAGAGCATGGAGCTATTATAAGGAGTACTGCCGACACTGAACAACAATGCAACATGGACATCGGATCTGCACTTCTCTTCAGCTTGCTTAGCTTAGTCATTTAATGGCATGTGTTCTTCGCCTGTTCATGGAGTGATCTAAATGCCTGGGCAACATAATGACCTTCAGCCAGTACTTCTTCCACAAAAGGTGGTCGTTGCATGTTATTCTCGGTATTTTTTTTTTAGTGTTCCTCTTTTGAAAAACTTGTCGGATCAAGAATTTGCCAAACTTGGAGATGTTTTAGAAGAGGTAAGGCGGTATTAATAGTTCAATTACTTTTCTTTAAAGATGGCGTCTTTCTGTTTTAATAATTCGTCAGTAAATCAGTAGTTTCGATTTTTTCCCAGTTTCAAAGCCATGGCCCTTTATTTATTCGTTGGTTTTTTTGCGTGAAAAATCGTTGCGGAAAAACGTAAAAAAACGTTAAAAAAATATATAAACTGATGCTAGTTTTTGAAATTTTCCCAACCTTCTTAGTTTTTCTTTTATTTCATAAGGATTATTACCATGGAGACGACTTCATAATCCGCGAGGGAGAAAGAGGCAACACATTTTATATCATAAATAAGGGCTCGGTAAGTCCACAACAGCTTATTAAGAAATAGAAAAGATGTATCGTGGGAGAACGAGAAATGCTGTGGGAAAACAAGCTGCAGGCGATTGTTTCCACAGCTTTCACGAGTGTTTCTATAACTCAGTAGAAACAGGGAGAACATGTCTTCTATTTCTTTTAGAAAATACCGCGACGCAATAAAGAAAATCAACTTGTATACTTTGATCATCGAAATGTAAATTTTCTTTGTTCTCCGTGTTTCTATCGAGTTATAGAAACGCGAGTGAAAGTTTGGGTGAACTTGAAAAACTTGCTTGCGGTGGAAACACTCACCTGCGGCTCATTACTTGTTTTCTATTTCCTTAATAAACGCAAAATCAACTAAAGGTGGCTTACTACATTTTTGATGGATTATAACAGCCAAACTCTTTTGAAACATGTTCCGAAATGTCTTTCTTTTCCTTGTTTGCTTAAGTCTTTTCCCTTTCTAGGTAAAACCTGAACAATTCAATTGTTAATAAATGGCCAAAATGAATGACCGAGTACCTAAGAGAGACTGGGCACTAGTAGGTTAAATGGCGTTTTTCTCAAAATCTACCCTTATCACCCCGCCTCAAAATTTCAGGCTGATGATATGAAATTGGCTTTAATTTAAGGTTCATGCAAAGTAAAATAAAAATCTGTCAGATTTTTAGTTATTTTGCAAACTAAAAGAAATGTTAAATCAAAAATAGCTCAAAATCTGGCAGGGCCCAAGCGTTCCTTGAATGACAAAATCGGGAAAGCCAGACATCGTCAAAAGGTCTATTCCAACTGACCCTTTCCTGATCTTTCTATCACATTCATTCCTCCTTATTCTTCCCATCTCATGTTCGCACAGCATTTCACATTTCAAACTTCTACTTGTATTTTTATTTCACAATGAAATTTCTATCGCATGAGTTGACGAGGGCGCAGAATCATGGATCGTTTAAGTATATTTCTAGGAAACATTTCCAGTAGTTTCAAGTTTCCATAGGTTCGCCTGATTTTGATTTAGTCTTTAATTCTGACTTCGACCTCTTGCTGATATACAACTGTATTGAAATGTTGCTTTATCATAGGTGATCGTTACCCAAAGGGTTGCGGGACATGACGAGCCTCAAGAAGTCAGAAGGCTAACAAGAGGAGACTACTTTGGCGAGAAGGCTCTTCTAAGGTAAACTGTCTCAAGATTGCAACCCTATTCTCATTCCCATGTCTCAGCCCTTATAACCAAATTAAATAATTTTATGAATTTGCTTTTATTTCTTAAACAACAGAATATCTGGTAAATACCCAGTCGTAACAGCTACAAACACGGTAACACTTTTGCCTCTAAATTATTATTTATAAACTTCCATTATGTTCATCGTTCCCTTTTTATTCCCTTTTTAGTGAAGATCGCAGAACTGCCAACGTAATCGCTGAACCACCTGGAGTGGAATGCCTGGTTGTCGAGAGAACGTAAGCTTGAAAAATATATATCGTTCATGACTTAAATATGGGGCTTACCTCTCATGTCATGATATTTTTAGTGCATTTAAGGCTTTGATTGGTAACCATGACGAACTCAGGAAGAAAGATTATGGGGATGAAGAACGAGGTGCAAGGAGGTAACGCCATCATAGATCTCTTTCTTTTGCTTTCTATTTATTTTTTTTTTCGGCTTTAGGGAGCTAGCACAATTTGATCGGGCCAGTGCAACCAGTGACTCCTAAAATACGGGAGGCTTGGGGAGGGGTAAAAAAGCTTCCAAGAGGGTAGGAGTGACCTAACCTCGTTCAGGCGTTCAGTTATGGCGCAATGCGAGAAATGGAGAGAAGCGCGGCGCGGAACGGACCAGGCTTCTCTCTCCTTTATTTTGCTTTTGCGTTTTTTCTGAACGCCTGGACAAGGCTAGCCAAAACGCAATTTCCTATAATCAAATGCTAAATGCATTGCTTGCTTACTTTACTTTTCCCAACAGGTGTCATTCTTCCTCTATACTTGATTCAAGTTCTTATGAAGAAAGAAAGGTTTCTAAGCAATTGGAGGACTTGACCCTCGATGAATTGGAAGTTATCGCAACCCTCGGAATGGGTGGATTTGGACGTGTGGAACTGGTAATAGCATTCCTTCATGCCTTTTCCTTTCTCCATTGGCAAGATGTAAACGTCTCGAAAACCTTGCAAAACCGACTGATTTCGCTGAGATAAAGTTGTCCGCCTTGTGATGAGTCAAACTTTCAGTATTTACAGTCTTTTCATAGAATTAATATTTGGCACGTTTCGAAGTAGAGCTATCGCGTAGGGAGGTCTTGGAGATGGCTATTTAGTTATGTAAAACTGCTAGTAGGTTAAAAAATTATCATCACAAAAGCGAATAAAGTGTGAGTGTCCCCACCCCCCTTGGAGAATCGCATATGAAAAGGATATGTAGAGATACCATCAACACGCGATAGGAGAGCGGAGTCGAGATACCGGCTATAGAGTAGTATAGAAACGAAAATAAGAGCGTATTATTACTTCTTCAAGTGCACCGTAATAGATACTTGGGCAGAATAAAATAGTTACGTTCTGTCATGAACAACCTACGCCCCCGTGGGGGGGGGGGGTACTCCCTATAATGGCCTATACGGGGAGGCTCCGCCCGAAAGGGGTATCTTTTTCAGGCTTCAGGAATATCAAAGGGTAGGGATTTCACAAGTTTAGGTATATGAAAGGGTAGGAAAATCTTCATTCGGGGATTAAAAAGGGCCTTGAATTAAAACAGATCAATGACTGTTTCATTTAATTTATTACGCGCTACGTGAAAAAAATAACAAGAAGACTTCCTGTTTTAACGATTTATTCATAAGTCTTCTTAAGAAGGTATATGAAAGGGGTGCCTTTTTCCAATAAAAGGTATGCGAAAGGGGTACCTTTTCTGAAAAAATGGTATGTAAAAGGGTAAGGGGTTGGACCTCGGGGCGGAGCCTCCCCGTATAAAACTTTTTTGAGTACCCCCCCCCCCACCCCCGTAGACCTACGTCAGACCAGAAAGTGAGAGTGCATGTGAAAGGCGGATACTTTCTACGTCATTCTATGCATCTGGCCCACATTTCATGGTATTTATAAATGAATTGCTAAAAGCTTAAACTTAAGTCCTCTGTTATTGTTTGGTTGTTTACCCTTTTGTCGTCATATAATTGGAACTGATGATATACTTAGGGCATTTGAACTCCTATAGTCTTAACGTCGACCATACAACACTTTTTAACATTTTTAGGTGCAAAATGTTAAGGACAAACAGACGTACGCTCTGAAGTGTCTGAAGAAAAAACACATCTTGGACACACGACAACAAGAACACATCTACTCTGAGAAGAAAATTATGTCCCAGGCAAACTCACCCTTCATTTGCAGGTAAGAGGCTGAATTATATCACATAAATTGTTGCCTTTGTTGTCATTGATAGAATTCAAAAAAAGCACCCAGGGCCTACAATGGGTGGCTGAAGTGTCGAGACACTTTAAATGTTAATTTAAGCTTCTTGGAATACATTTTGTTTTTCTTTTTTTAAAAACTACAAAGACCACAGCACCAGCACAGCGTTGAATTGCATTGGGGCCGGAAGTATCAGTGATTTATCTGTAGATACATAAAATAAGGGGTTTACTATCATAAAGTGTGTCTCAACCAATTGAGTCGCTTACTGTAGGAGTGCTGTTACTCACCCTGGATCGGATACTGATCCCTTGCAGATCACCTCCCAACATGTTGTCAGATCTTGTCAATAACTCTCTGATACCCATTGTTATTTTATTACTTGCCTTCAACAGGTTATATCGAACCTTCAAGGATCGCAAGTACGTTTATATGCTGCTGGAAGTTTGTCTGGGTGGAGAGCTGTGGACTATATTAAGAGACAGGTAAAAATAAGAAGAGCTTGGCACATGTAAAACGTGTCATATGAAGTACACCCAGTTTTTGTGGAGTGTAGCCTGTTTCGCTTCGGGCGTCTCACGCACACGTCACACGCATCGCCAGGCGCCTGCCTCGCAACCGCCTTGCGCCCTACTGGGAATGTCTAGAGTGATGTCTTTGCCTCATTATTTTCCTACACAGAGGCTTTTTTGATGACTCTACTGCTCGTTTCCTCGTTTCCTGTGTAGTGGAAGCATTTGAATACCTTCATTCTAGAGGCATCGTCTATCGAGACTTAAAGGTAACTTGGTCGTATTACGACATAACAGCTTAGAGCTGCGTATAACACGACAAATATGGAACTGACTTGTGATAGTTATTGTTTCTGATGATTATGACGAAAATAATTTGTCTCGTTTTTAGTACACTTTTTTGTTAATATCATGAAAGAGATTCGATTTCAATGACAAACTCTTGAGATAATGAGATCGCTCGTTCTGTATCTTCTTTCCGGAGCGAAAGGGTCCCGGCGAGTAGAAGAGATGTCCTGGGAATGAGGTTGATGGCCAACCTATATCTGTTGAGACAACTAGTACCGGTCACTACTGATGGTACGTGACAAGGTTAATATGTAGCATAGTAAGTAAAGTACTTGTGATTCACAGTTCCGCATCTTTTTTACATTATTCTTATTAGCCGGAAAATTTACTTTTGGACAAAGATGGCTACGTGAAGCTGGTACGTGAGTGTATTTTTTTTTTTTACCTGCCTGCTTTTTGTATTTAGGGATTTGTTTTTACTGCGACCTTGAAATTTAACCCGAAAATCACTTCGTTATTCAAGGCTGCAATTTGACGGCTTTGTATTGGCGACATTATTTTTTTTTAGTTTCTTTTTAGCTATTTCCAGGCTAATTTTGTTTACAGACAGTCATTAAATTGTCTTTAACAACAAAACCACAAATTCAGTCGTTAAAACACTTAGATTAGACTTCAAAAAGTCCTTTCCAATAATAATTCTTCCCTGGCCTGTTTGTTTCGGTGAATAAGCGAAGGATTAAGCAAGGGTCGACTTGTGTTAAATCTACCCTTACCCAACTGAGTTTAAGAGTTACCTAACGACGAATAGAGCTGACTCAATTTTGGGGAATTTTTAGGTGGACTTTGGCTTCGCCAAAAGGATTGGGTTCGGAAGAAAAACATGGACATTTTGTGGAACACCAGAGTATGTTGCGCCAGAAATTATCCTCAATAAGGTCAGTTTCACGATATTCTGCAGCTATTAGCTCACAGAAAGGGAACTACCGTGATTGGAATCAAGGGCGCAGACGGAGTGGGACGGGGATGGAATGGGAAGGGGAGGAAGGGGGGAGGACCAGGGAGGACTTGGAAATACAGGCCTGGAGAAAGACAGTTCGGAGATCCACTGTGTTGTTAAAATTATCCACTATGAAAAGCGAGTAGTCAGTGAAAGACAAAGCGGAAGAGTAGCCATGAATAGCATAAGACTGTCAGCTTTATCTTTTTGCTCTTCCTAAGTTATCTCGCATTATTGTTCATGGAAACGATGTATCGTATACTATTTTGTATTATTATCCGTTTGTTTCTGTCGTTTTAACTGCTTTGGAATCTCTAGGGCCATGATTTGTCTGCAGATTGCTGGTCTTTGGGAATATTGATTTTTGAACTCCTTACTGGAAGGTTTGTTGCCTAGCCTGTTATTCACCTATAAATTAATCAAGTATTACTCTTCGGTATCTTAACTACTTACAAGGAAGTACTTTGAAAGATAACTTAAACCCAAACGACCACCTTGCAATACGTTTCTTTTGGTTTTAATCGGTATTAAGGGTTTACCTGTCAGTCTCTGTGTCTTTTAGAACTGCCTAAGTGTACAAAACTTAATGAAACTCACATAGTGAACTTTGACCGCCAATTTATTAGTGTCGAGCTGAAGTATATTCGGAAGTGTGTTCCAAAGCCACTTTAGACCAAAACCGAAAAACGAAGTTTACTTTTCAGTTCCATACTGTGAATTTATAGGCAGTGTTAAAGGGTCCGTTGAACCACTGAAAACCGTGGATTAAAAAGGTATCATAATACTAACGACACAATACTAATTAACGATATTCGTCCTCATGAAGTTCCATTGCATGCTAGGTCCAGTCCAATACCGAGAATACAAACACGGCCTGTTATAGCTGTTATTTGCTAAACGTATTGTTTCATTTTACTCTTGGCAGTCCGCCATTTAATGGCTCAGACCCTATGAAGACATACAACAATATTCTACGAGGAATAGACGTGATAGAGTTTCCTAAAAAGATCGGACGCAATCCTCAGAATCTAATAAGAAGGCTTTGTAAGGAAAGCCCCACTGAGAGACTGGGGTATCAAAAGGATGGCCTCACGGACGTCAAAAAACATAAGTATGAGTTTGCGTTGTTAATCCGACCTCTCCTTGCTTGTCTGGTTAAGTCTGTGTTCTATGCAGATTTTCTACCGACCGCAATTAATGTAATTTTCTTCTGCAGATGGTTCCAAGGTTTTCACTGGCAAGGTCTACTTGAGCGGACTCTTGAGCCTCCCATAAAGCCAAAGGTATTGAGAATGTTGAACTATTTTTTTAAACACGACTTATATATGATATCGTTTACGTTCCTCCCTCTTCGCGGGAGGAGCACGGACCACTTCCTCGAACAGTGGCTGGTGGTCGAGCCTGCATTAGACAACGAGCAGACGGGTTGCGTGCCTGAAATCCACTACACGATTTTATAATTAAAATTGTGCAAATTATCCTTCTCATTTTGCCTCGCATTCCTGTATTCGCGGCACTCGCCAGGAAAAGACGGAGACTGCTGCCATTCTACATGGACATCGTCTCAATCAGCCCTAGTCATGTTCAGTATTGGTTTGATGTGTTATTCACCCAGAAAATTTCATTTTGCTACTTTCTCAGGTGAAAAACCCAACGGATTGTAGTAATTTCGACCATTATGCGAAGGACATGGATGTACCACCTGATGACCTGTCAGGCTGGGACGAGAACTTTTGATGCACCTTGGAAAATACAAAAGAAAAAGCTATAGCTAGTTAACAACCGGGGATATTCAATATCAAATATTTGTACGTAGAAGGGAAATATTTAAAACAGGAAATCTTGAAGCAGAATGTTACTTAGCTCTTGAAACCTAGCCTCAAGAGTACAGAAAGTTACATTCGTAAATTATTTATTTATCAAAACCTGATAAAACAAGAAGGAATTTCGTCAGAAAGTATTCTTACTAATTATTATAATATAACGATCGAGCGATCGAGTTATATCTCGATCGAAAATATCGGCGCCCGGGCAGTGGTTGAGGGTAAATTATAGCAGATAGTTTTGTCTATGGTACAAATTTCATTCGTAATGCTTTTTTTTGTATAATGGTAGTCAGTCTAAAGTTGTTGAATAGCTTTGTAACTTAACTTACAGTGCTACAGCAAACGTAACATACATTACGAAAACATCTCTAATATTCCTCATTTTAAGGGAGAAAATCCTTTTTCATAGCGCATTTTAACTCACGTGGCTAGCAGCAATGCAATGTTTGGAGCAAAAGAAAGAGTTTATATAAGAAAAGAGTTTAACCCCAACATGTCTAGTTTGGCATACCAATATGGCTGCCCCTTACATCATGTGAAAACACTCTAAATTGAAGATCAATTTTTTCGCGTCGAATAACTTCGGTAATATCTTTATGCGGTATTGAGTAAGAGAGCAAAATTACATATTTATTGAGAAGTTCTCCTTGTTTTATTCTTTACAAACTTTAAGCAAGAGTATTACCAAAAAGTATATCGTGTCGTCATCCGATCTTTTTGTTATTGCCAGTTGTATAAGCGCATGCTGCAAAAATGTTTAATGTTTAATTATTTTCTTCATTGGTTAGTGCTAATGCGTTATCATCCAAAATTACATTGAAGTGGAGACTATTATTGTGAGGGCGCGCAACCATGCCATTGAAAGTTCTAACCTAGACTACAGAGACTGAAAAATTCCCAGTTTTGTCTTCTCTGATACCCAGGGTTTGACACATATTTTTTTACTCGAATTATATCGTAAATATAATACCTAGAAGTAGAGGCGGTGTGCTCTCTAACCTTCTCTCGACACACACTCGTCTAAACGCAAGGACTTTTAATGGCCCCATTATGATGTCTTGTCGGGCCTGAATAAAATTAAATAAAAAAAAAAACATTGACATTAAAAAACTATCGACTGGTCTGTAGAATTCAGTCGACCAGCTGGGCCTTGGGTCCAGAGGGATGTGCATACGACCAACAATTCAGTTTAGCCGCGATTCCATACCAGCGCTTCCTGAGAGATTAGTTGTGTGACAGAGGGCCAGACGTGAGCGAGTAAATGTGTAAGCACACGAAGAGCTGTTTTACGTTTCAGCATGACGTTGATCTCTAAGCGGCTGAGACTGTCTTAATCTAATGCACTTGACCTTGTTAGCTCAAATCCCATTAAGTTTTCTAAAATCCCACGAAATTTTGAGAAAGCAATTTTTTTGCAACTAAAACCGAGTCTGGAACAACACGTTCAAAGGACTGTAGGGAAGAAATAAGGGGTGAAAATAATCAAAGTAGCTAAATTAGCTCGGTGACATGTCACTGTTAACAACAGTTTATAATGCTAAACACAACAGTTTGTAGTGTATACGAGATCACGTTGTGTTTGTTCTGAAGTCCTCTCTACTTTTTCAGTCCTTGAAATCTTTCTGTCGTCCGAATTTAGTTCATTTGTTCAATATATAGTGATATCGCGGTAGTATGTGTATGGGCTTAGTTAACACATCCCTCTACCCTCTCCCCCCAGCCTCAGATCTCTATCAGGAGCTTTGAGTTTTACGAAGTTATAATGTGTCATGTTAAGACGTGACTAATTAGAAATGTTCTCATTTCCGTTTTTTGGCAGAGCTTGAAGTACTCTGAATGGACTGAAACGATTACAAAGTTGCTGAAACTATAGAATACCTGATAACAAGTAATTTTTAAGCGATAGGGACGATAGATTTTAAAAAGTGCTTTAATATTTAAACTTTCATATCAAGCTCAGTAGCATCTTTAGCTCCCATTTCTTAAGACGATCCTGGTTCCCCTTATTTCTTTCCAATCATGATTGCCTTCGCGTCATCGTAAGTGAGATGCATGATCTTACATGTAAGCATCGTACGTGAGTTGGACCACAAAGTTCAATAAGCTCGTGTTAGTTATGCATGCTCTCTGATTTTACATCCGGTTGACTTGTCTATATAAGCACAAAACCTAAGAGGCACAGAAAAATCGTTCTTCGACGTTGTCTGTAAACTCAGTGCCAATATGCTGAGCCGAGTACTTTTTGCAGCTGTTCTATTAGGACTTACATTGCAACATTCTGTAGGAAAGTTGACAAAGTTAACCAAAGTGAAACCAAGTTACGATGGTGAGTTAATGAATTTGTCTTTTCAGTATCTTTAATTTAAGTTGCAATTCTTGTTATACGTCTGTTTCTCAAGAACACTCTCTAGCTAATCGGCTAGAGCTGGGTATTTTTTTGTTATTTGGCGCTGCTTTACGAATAACATAAATGATAAAGTTATAATATTCGGCCCTTTACTATAAGGTGCCGCCCACACTACGCTGGAGAAATTGGATCGCAACTCTATTTCTGCGATTAGGCCTAACGTCCACACTAATCCATCACGGAAACAGAGCTTTTCGAAAACGGTCTTCAACCCGGTAAGAATTTGAAAACATTGGCTTTGCGTTTTAGTGTGGACGGAAAACATTTTAGAAACGGAGCTTTTCGAAAACGATGTCGTTACGATAATCAAATGATTCCCTTGCCTGAGTTTTTCTCAAATACCTCTCCAAAATGACTGCCGGTTGATTTGTTGCGTTTTGAAATTTTTTTGGCGTAACGTGAACGGAAAAAAATTTGATGCGTTTTCGGATTGAAAATTTCTAATTTCTCCGACAGGACCTAATATTATGAGGTTTTATCTTCACAGTAATTGCCTTTTACTTACCATTGTGGACGTGTGGCACTGAATTAGAGCACTTAACGCTCTCAACGTCCAAAACGTGATATAGTAGTCACGTTTTTAAGTTTTAACTACGACCCAACTATCATTTAAATTAATTTACTACCGTTGTTGTTTATCTATTGCAGTTCTAAATAGGATCCCTTCAAAGGTTGAGACCGCAAACAAAATAGCCAAACATTTCCTTCGCCGCCCTGGTGGAATCTACGGCCGTCCAAGCTCGTCCAACGTAGATGTATACCATGTGGCATACATAATCGATGATTCTGGTTCAATAGGCAACTACAGTTTTCAACGGGGTTTGCGAGCCTTACGAATGATGATTGACAGGGCAGACAGAACGGATTATGCGGCTGTCAAATTTTCCACCAATGCAAATCTCTTATTTCACTTTGTGTGCGGATGTCAAGCCAGACTCAACTTGATGAGCGTACCATATACCGCGGGCGCAACTAACACTCAAGCAGCCTTGCGATTGGCCAGGACGCAGCTATTCCTAAATCCAATTTCGAGGATCAAGCGGAGGGGTGGACGCGCGGCACTGGTAATGACTGATGGGAAATCGAACATCAACAAGAGTCAAACCATACCGCAGGCCAACTTACTGAAGGCTGCGGGTGTAGAAGTGTTTGTTCTTGCCGTTGGAAATTATAATCCCGCGGGTATTCAAGAGATGATAGGTATATGCAGCGTTCCTTATGAAGACCACCTATTCCGTGTGGATGACTTCAAGTCTCTTCTGGACGTTGTAAATCTCATTCCCCCAAATAGCAAACCCCTCCAGTGTAAAAAAGCCATAGCTGATCCCTCTTAAAGCGACGGAACTGTGTTTTCTTTGACACTAATAAGTAGCGAGTTCGAGTAGTCAATTTGCCAGACTCAAATTGGCTTTAAGCTGTCCATTTTAAGCAATCGATTAATTTTCCTTATCCTAATCCCGTTAATGCGTTCAATAATCGGTTTATGTTGATCAATTTGGCAAACCACGAATTTCATGACTAGAAATAATTACTGCATACTTTATGAAATTTTATTATGCAAGATAAAGAATCGCTGCCACAGGCAAAATTGTTAACAGCTATTAAAAAAATAGCTTAATAGTTATGTGAATTTGTTGCTATTAGTAAGGGTAGTCCGGCTAGAAAACTCAATCGGTTCTTGGATGTCAAACAAACCCACACTGAAATAGAAAATGTTAACATAGTATTAATAAATCGATTTTCTGCGCATTCAATTTGTTTGGCCTTTTCTTTCATTTCTATTCACAGACTTGATGTTCACTGGCGCATTGCAAGTATAAGCTAGCCCGCATGTCGCGGACGCTTTTCAAACGCTTAAGGAGAAGGATTTGATTTCCCAATCTGTATTCTGTTATCTGATGTTGCCTTGATCTAACAAAAAAATATATCTGATGGTTCCTGGTGTAGCCGGGGGCGCACATTTGTTCACTTACAAATGAAAAACAAAAAGCCGCCATAATGAACGAGCGATGTTTCCACTTCCGTAAGTTAAGTGAAGAAATTAGAACGAAGAGAACCATTAACGTTGGGTTCTAACTTTTCCGGTGTTTTTGGGCTGGTACCTTCGTTTAATTATCCAATCTTCAAACTTAGAAGTAACAAGGAAATATTGAACTGAAGGTTTTCAAACCGAGAAAGTAATTACAATATTATATGTTTCGAGATCTCTGAACGTGTTTTTATCAACATGTCATTTCAAGCTGAGTAAAGGAAATTGTATAAAGCGTGATTAATTTCCCTCCTTCCCAAAAATGACTGATCGACAAAAGGTTAACTTAAGTTATCTCATCTCAAGCATCTCAGTGTTTTTCTTAAAAGCTTCTAAAATAATTTTTGAGCATTTGTTTAATTATGAATTGTTTTAAGAAAGTGAAGAAGGAAATCTTGAATAACAGCGCATTTATTCATCTCGTAACTTGATTGGTTACTGCTATGATTTAATGCCATTAACGACAAAACTCAAAGTTCGATATTTACTTTTGAACGGTGTCGCATAAAAGGACTTCTAAAAACTGAAGCCGTAATAGGACATCAGTAATTACCTCCGTTGAGTATTTGTATAATTGTTCTGTTCCATTTTGATTGAATACTGGAGAAAATTTCCATTTGATAAAAATCACCGCAAGTAATGATTTGAATGCAAGGTACTTTCTTATGATTTAACAAATTTAAGCCAAAAGAATTGAAGATTTATCAGTGAACAGGACAATGAGGTGCTCCTCGCCTAATTTACTCCGCTATTACTACTTACAAGAATTCTCGAAAACTATTTTTATTCTGATTTGCGTCATTGATGTTGCAATCTTCTTGACTGCTTCACTTGGTAACATTCTTATTTTGATTTCATTACGTAAAAGTCAGGCCATTCATTCTCCATCCAAAGCTCTCTTTAGCAATCTAGCGCTGTCTGATCTTGCCGTTGGTCTGATTGTTGCACCGCTGCACTTTGGTTTAACTCTGGGCATCGTCCTGGACAATCCGTTACTATACTGTTCATTTTATGCACCGACCACTTTCGCCGGTTATGGAATGGCGTCAGTTTCAACTTTAACTGCTGTTGTCATCGCTTTGGACAGATATCTGGCCTTTCGGCTGAGAATACGATACCGTCAGCTAGTTACAGTGAATCGAGTTGTCTTTTTGCTCTTCTTAGTGTGGATTATAGGGATTTTGTTTGCTCTGTCATGGACCCTCGACAGGAACATCAGTCACATTGTGGGAGCTAGTGCAACATTTATTTGCACGACAACAACTTTCTATTGCTATCTGAAGATATTCGTCGGTTTGCGCCATCAAGCTGCTCAAATTCAAGAACAGAACCAGCTCGGTAGAGCCAGTAACCGGAACTTCTTCAATATCCCTGTTTATAAAAAGTCTGTCAAAAACATGTTTTTTATTTACTGTGTTATTTTGATCTGCTTTGTCCCGTATTTCTTGGCGCTGATGGTGCTTTTCTCTGTAGGACTTGGCAGCTCTACATTTCTGGTTTTAAGTTTGTCTTATGTTATTATAATTCTTAACTCATCCCTGAATCCTTTTGTTTACTGTTGGAGAATAAGAGAGATCAGAAGGCAAGTTCTCAGTATTTTGAATGACATATATTCCATGCGGGCAAGCTAATTTCAACAAAAAGTGAACCTGGTACTAAACTTGGTACTGTGCAAGAAGCGTTGTTTAGTGCGGGAAATATTTTATTTAACGCGAGCTATAGACGGCAAGTTGCTTAGTATTTCACTTCCCATGAAAGGAACCAGGCCTGGCACGTTTTTTTTTTTTGCAGTAAAATTTAAGCGTTGTAAATAATATATCAAATACGTAACACCTTGTTTGAACACATTTCCAAGCGCTTACAAGAGTTGAAAATACAACGCTATTTTTTGACTTCCAAACACTGTTTTGAGCGTTTGATGTATCTACTCGATCGAAACCAAAATTTAGGAGAAAGCACGGAAACAAAATCGTAATAATCTGTTTCAATTAACATCAGATACAAACACCATCATTGTTCAAAGTTGATCAATTATTAATAAGTTTGAGACCTCAAGGTTAGAATCAACTTCTCTTGAACCGATTGTGTGTCCTCGGCAGTAACCAACTTAAGTGATGCAAGAGATGTTCAACTGTAATAACAATAATAATAATGATGATGATGATGATGATG
>Ga0126337_10000211_pt1 | contig 25257 bp, 5 predicted proteins | sample DipCmetagenome_FD_92527 | JGI IMG/M metagenome (GOLD analysis project Ga0126337, IMG submission 92527) | Coral microbial communities from La Bocana,Puerto Morelos, Mexico - Diploria C A metagenome | ecosystem: Host-associated > Invertebrates > Cnidaria > Coral | place: La Bocana,Puerto Morelos...
GGTCATGGTGGTTGGATACTGGCCTTTCATGCGTGTTTATGGACTCGACTCCGTCTCTGTCCATGAACACGCGAAAAAAGTAGTTGGCCAATATCCAGCTCTCATGACCTCACGCTTGGTCAAAAACCGTTATGTGCATGTATGTGTAGTAGTAATACAAACCAGCAACAAACAATAGAACTATGTAACCAGTGGCAAGCGTAAAAAAAATTTACATACGCCCAGTTAGTTGTTCGAGTTTATAAAAACTTTCAATTATTTCCAGGCTCTGTTAAGACCAGGAAGATTTGATCGACACATTGCCATTGAACTTCCAACTCTGTTAGAGCGACAAGCCATATTTGAAGTGCACTTGAAGAAACTCACTCTAAACATGCCAATTCAGTCTTACTCTAAACGACTGGCAGAACTCACTCCAGGAAACAGCGGTAAGATGTAAATCACAAATAATAGAACAGAAGACAGGCTGTTTTAAGCACGCACAGGTCAATTCGAAACAGAGATTTACTTACAAAACACATGCAGACTGTCAACTTATTGCCACATGTAACGTGGCTTGAACGCACCTAAACCGCGTTTTCTCTCGCTCGACTGCATCTGGCATATGCATCAAGTTGCTCATGTGTTCACTGCTTCCATTCTCACTGCTCTTACATTCTCTCTGGGTTTACAGGTGCCGACATCGCTAACATTTGTAACGAAGCCGCCCTGCATGCAGCCCGCTTGAATAAGAAAACTGTGGACAAGGGGAACTTTGAATATGCTGTGGAAAGAGTCATAGCAGGTAATGACGAGTTGCCACTAGAACATGACACGCGACTCTCTGTAACTGACGTTCCAAATTAACTTCGTACTAAACCCTTAAAATGATAACTTAGCTAGAGAGAAAAAATGAAAAAAACTAGTGATTACTCATGTAACATGTATAGGAAAACAGAAGGAGGATTAAACTGAACCACAATCTCACAAAATTATCAAATTTCTTTTCCCTTTCCCTTTGAGAACAAAGTCGAGCCAGTGAGAGAGATAGAATCGGCTTCTTTTATAGCCCGTCCATAGTTTGTGTCGCACCTACCTCGGCAATATTTTTATGTATCATCATTTTCCCCACTCAATCCATTTTATTAGCTTTCCTATGTCTTGGTTTGTTTGGAGGTGTATTGTTTTAAACTTGTGTTGAGATGACTTCGTTACCCTATATGGTAGGTAATAATACTGGAGAGGTGTGATACAATTTGTTATGAAACAGGGATGGAAAAGAAGTCCAATACAATGTCACCTGAAGAACGAAAGATAGTAGCTTATCACGAGGCTGGGCATGCTGTGGTCGGATGGATGTTGGAACACACTGATCCTTTACTTAAGGTGAGGAGCGAATCTAGTTTGTGATTTGCCAAAGAAATTATCCCGCTTCTCCGGCGGAACAATTATGAAAGAGGGTAGGACGAAAGTCTATGTTGATCTCGGGACTGAAGGTTGAAGACTAGTTGAAGCGAAAACCCAAACCGGCACCCTTATCGAATGGATTCTCGATTCTGAAGGTTGACAACGAAAACAGGACGTGATCAGGTAATTCCTCGCACCTGATTGTTCTACTCAACAAACAAAACGTGAAGGACAAAAGAATAAGAGCAATCTTTGTTAAGAATTCTCAGTTCACCATTCTTGACCAACTTAATTTGCCTTTGAACAACCGAACCCTGAACTTCTTTCCTTACGTTGCTCCTTTTTGCTACGCGCTCTGTCACTCAACTCTTATTTAATTACAGTGCTGTTGTAATTGTTTCTCCAAGGTGTCCATTGTTCCTCGCACCAATGCCACTTTAGGTTACGCGCAGTACCTTCCCTTGGACAACAAACTGTACAGCACTCAACAGGTTAGAAACGTTAGCTTTTTGTAATTAAAATTTCATTTCTAAAGTAAGACCTCACTGAGCTTGTGCTGTTTGTGTACAAGGTTGCCTCGTGCTACCGCTTCTTGTGTACACAAGGTGATTCTGTCTTATCAGTCTCTGGATGAACCTCTAATGTGTCAGTGACCATTCACATGAAAACTTTAATGTCCCACATAAAATGGTTTTGACTTTTTTTGACTGTTTGCGGATAATCATCAAGATCAGTGTTTGCATAAATGGGCTGAGTGAGAACTCCGAGCGACAAGCCAAAATACTTGTGGAACACATATAACCTGCGATATTAAATTGTGGTCGCGATTAAAGGCTTAAAGGAGTGCTTAAGATTAGAAAAATGAATGACAAAGCGTTTTCTTTAAGCCATATAATGAACTCGGAGTTACTTTAAACAAAGCTATAATTGGGACTGTTATCGCGTAATAACAACATCGTCATGCTTATCTCCATGCAGTTGTTTGATAGAATGTGCATGACTTTGGGAGGACGAGCCGCAGAGGCCAAGATATTCCGAAGAGTTACTACAGGTGTGATAAGTGATACAACTGTTAGTTACTGCATGCCTTGCCTTCAGTCCTATTGCACTTGTTTTTATATTCCGTGGGAGAAAAAAAATCTTTAAAAAAATGCCCGAAGAAAACAGCCCGAACACGCAATGTTTGTTAACAACGGTTCTCTTCGAGCGGCCGATTGATTGGTCGTTCGTCGGTCACTTGGTCGTTCGTTCAGTTTGTTTCCTTTTGTCTTACGCTATTTTTAGGCTACTATCTTTCTTAATTTTTGTTTCTTGTTTTTAAAAGGAGCCGAAGATGATCTTCGAAAAGTGACTGATTTGGCATATAAACAGGTGAGCTATTACTTCAGTCACTCGGGTAAATTATTAATTCCAGAAGAACGTTCTTTAATGTTTTTTTCCTGGATGTTCGTTTTGCAGGTGGTAACATTCGGCATGAGTCCTCGTGTTGGTAATGTTTCCTTCCCTGTTAGGAAACCGACTGAACTGACTAAGAAGTTTTACAGTGATAAACTCGCCAAGCTTATGGATGAGGTATGTTGGTCGTCTCTCGTTGCCTGGACGGTAAATGCTATAAAATAACTCGCTGGAAATGTTGATGAAGTCCACATCACTAGTTTCGCAATTCTGAATGGAATAGCTGTTGCAAGGGATACTTTTGAGCTTGCCACGGTAAAAAAATCTCGGTAAAAATGCTGAATGAAGCCAAGGGGTGTTACTCTGTTGGTCTGGTTGAGTTTTGTGACACGAGACGCCGAGAAGAAATCAAAATAAGACAAAACAAAAAAAAAATTTTTACTTTCAACTTAGGAGTGTTGAAATTTCTACGATTTCTCAGATTTCTCTTCTTATAATAATCAAAACTCAGTTAAAACCTTGTAGCCAGAAGTAAAGCGGAGAAACACAAACTGTCGGAAAACGGGGGAATCATAGAAAAAACTGTAACACATACCAACATTACCAAGCGCGGAACAAGTCGCGAGAGACAGGTTAGGTTTGGTTGGCCGAATCTTTTACTCCTTATTTGTTGAGAAAATATCTTCGGAATACTGCTCTTCTTTCAATTGTTTTTATTCCAGGAGGTTCGCATATTGATTGGGAAGGCATTTCAGACGACTGATACGATTATTGAAGAAAATTTAGACAAGCTGAAAGCTGTAAGTCGAACTCGTTATCTTGCATTGAACTGTCGCATAACACTACAGCTTCTGTAAGGAACTGTGAGGGCTAAACTGAAACTATACTGTTTGTCTTTGCACAGTTTTACGTGTCCATAATACAGTGTATATATTGGCAGTTTCTCGAGTCTATTGTCAGACAACTGAAGTGTTTTGATAGTAACTTTACCAAATGTGTTAAGACTTTTAGGGGATCTCTATTTTCAGCCGCTCTACGAGAAAACCCAGGCAAGCGCGGACTATAATCAGGTCAGAATCTGTAACAAGATTTGTATTTCTTTTTTTGTATCCACAGCTTGCTGAAGAACTCTTAACGAAGGAAGTTCTGAATTACGACGATATTGTCACAATCCTCGGTCCATGCCCTTTTGGCGATAAGAGGGTTCGTTTCAACTCACCGGAGGCGGCCGCTCAGTCCCAGTCCCTCTTCAGTGGCTGATTATTTTTTTTACTAGCTCTAAACTCTCCCTACCACACCCTCCCTCCTTGCAAATAAAAATGTAACTACGAGTTATGGATGAAATAGTTGATTAGCCTTCAATACAGTCCGAATTATTGGAGCGTTAGAGAGTGTAAGCAAACCAAGATCGCAGCGAGAAGAATGTGGCGGTGTACCTGCTCGATCTCGTTCCTAGGGCTTTTTCCTTGAAAGGGAAAAGCCCTGGGAACGAGGTTGGTACCTGCTTTATAATTTTTGGTAAATTTTTTGCCGTTCTCTACAAAAAAAAAAGCAACGGGGAAGGACCAGATTCTGCATAGTCTGGAGAAGGTAAACTGCAACACCCACTTTTTGAAATTACTCTTTCAATTTGAACTCTCTTTCAAATTCTTCTGAGATTCGTAGATTAATCTGCATTCGTTTATTTTAACACACGTTGCCCTTGGCGTTGCCATCGTGCTTGCTTAAATGGCCAACGTTCAGAAATATAAACAATGCCTATCTCTATTAACTCACTGATAAATGCAGGGTATCGGCTTCTTAATTTAAAATACACATATTTAAGAAAAAGTCATCACTTTTTTCAGCAATTATTTGCCAGTATTGGCACTGATCAGTAAAGAATCAAATCCGTTAAGCTTGTGCAACTTGTGCTGTTGTATATAAAATATTTGTGTAAATAAAGTTGTTACTTATCCTTTGAGTTGTTGGTCATGGTCAGCACAACCTGCGACTTCAGGCGCTCTGTGCGCAGGTGCATTGATGAGCAGTCGCGAGTGATGAGTGGCGGCAGCTGAGTTCGTAGGCTGGAAAATCGCTTTACTGTCTAGTGGAGATTAACCTGCGATCAGGCTTCTCTCTTTACGGCAGGTTACCGAAAAAACGCCTTTCAAAATTTTGGGAAATGAGCCCGCTCCTGCGGCCGGACCCGAATTGAGCCTAGTTAAGTGAAGATTAATCGGTAACGTCTCTCTTCTGACAACTTCAAGTTTGACTTCAAACCAATTGAAATTGTAAAAAGAATTCTAGAAACTGTTTTGGAAACTGCAAAGAGAATTTGGGGATTTTGCGCCTCAATCTCCCTTTTAGTAGGCTAAGTCACTGCATTGGCAATATTTAAGAGATCAGATTAAACAAAAGAGACGATCCTGAGGTTTTGTTCTGGAAAACCTGCGCCATGTTAAACCGAGGAACGTTTTACACTACTGGAACGGATTAAGAGTGTCGTACCTGGAGAGCTCATATTTCACTAAACAAAGCATTTTTCGGGAGAATAAGTGAAAAGAGTAGCCTCCTACGGAGACATTCTTACGGGTTCGTCACGCAATCATTCCTCCCATGATTGCGTGACGAACCCGTAAGAACGTCTGCGTAGGAGGCTATGAAAAGAGTTGTTTATTTAAAAGCGGGGGCGTCAAAGCAACGGTATTGTTGTCGCTTTATCATGCAGCATCGAAGTCGGGTAGGGCAATTTCAAATTGGCATTGACTGCAGGATAGAGCAGATTTTTCACCGAGCAAAATAATTTTTTTACCGGCAGTTCGCTGGTAGTTTAATAACTTCATATCGTACACTTTTATCCAAGTGACTTTAATAGTATAATTACAACGTAAAAATATAGAATATGATTAGTATTATGATTTTTTTTGGGAATTGATTGTGAAATAATAATCTTACTATTAACACTCTTTAATTATTAATAGTAGCTCTTAAATAGTAACGTACTGACCACCTTTCCTATCACTAGAGGATCCAGCTATATTTTCAAGTATTCTTCGCTTTCCTGTAGACTCCTTTATCGCTTGTATTTCCCAAGTAAGTATGAATATAGTAATACTATTGATTGCATATGTGTGATGGAAGCAATAAGGTTTAAGTTAAACATTTCACGGGTTGTTGGTGAGTCTGTGGTTCACTGACTGCGTGCAAAAGACTGTCCGAGCGTGCAACACTCTCTATTGTATAGGTATTTATATGTTGCGTTATGGAAAAAAACAGTCATTTAATTATTTGCCTGTCAATTTATGACAATGTTTCGTTTTGTTGTTCAATTTCTATCAATATATACTAATCTCTGCTGTATGCCACGAAACCACGGATTTTCCCGCCTAACTGTGAGTCTGGTTCAAACACAGACGCGGTAGCTGGAATATTTAAAACTTTTAGGTACTGACATCAGCCCCTCCCCCCCCCCCGCTTGGATGGTCATTTCCCCTTGCTTCCCTTCCCTTTGCCCTTTCCTTCGGACCGCTTCTGTGCCTTGCGTGACATTGTCTTTCCCGACTGCTTGTGTTTTTGTTCGTCATTTCTAAATTTAAAAGAACAAAAACCAACTGTTAGTAAAAAGATAATATGAATTGTAAACAGTTGTAGTAATGTACGTCTTCGCTATGTATTTGTAACAAAGAAGAGGCAGAAAGAGAAGCTAGAGAGTACAAATGTGCAAGTTAAAAAGGATTTAACACACACAGTTCACCAACCTGCTCATAGTGACCTTGTCACGACATCCTTTACCTCCTTCCCAGTGAGCAGAGCGTGACTTTGTCACGGCCGACTTACAGCCACTGCAGGGTTGTTGTGAGTATGGCTGAAAAAAGCAGAAAATCCCACTTGTCAATGTCAATGGAAAGCGTGAGATCATTTTACGTGGAGCGACTAGCCTGTAATACTATATGACTGCTCAATCAAATGCTCGCGTCCTGTGGAGCTACATCACTTGTTTGCAGTAGTTAATGTAATAAGCGTGTTTTGTTTTGAGTTTACTAGCAGAAAAAAGCGTTTTGTAATGTACAGCATCCTATGTGACCCTATACATTAGGACATCTGAATCTACATTTGAGGTCTACAAAAGTGAAATTTGTCATTTGACTGGTGAAAATTCCACAAGTGCACTGATCGGCTGAACACTGTGTTTAGATTCTTTCGTATCAGTATACAAACAACAACACGGATGTAAAATACGATAATATAAAAAAAACAAAATAAATAAGATTGCAGCTCTACCCTCACCTGGTTGTTCAGAGGATGGATAAAGCTATTGATTACAGTCACTAATAATCCAGTAGATGGCGTAGTTTGTTTTGTAGACATTGATCCCGGACTGGGTTTGTCCAGTGTAGAGCGTTATCTGTCCTTTGAACAACACTGGGTCCAAGTGTTAATAGACAAAACCTGCTCACGAGACACGAACCTGTTCCCTTGAACAGAAGCCGCAAACCATTCTTGTCGCGTACTTCATTTCGTGATCTTCCTGTTCCTCATGGCACAAATCACATGGGTAACACTTTCCACAACACGGGAACCTAAAACAATGAAACAACGCAAGCGCGCGTGTGACGAAGCATGCTGTGGTTGAGTGAAAAACTCTTCTCTGTTGTTGGAAGTCAATATTTTTCTTTGAAAAAGCTAGTACTTTTGAAGAAACCCTTCCTCCGACTTTCATGCTGCGCACAACTCAAATAAATTGATGAACGAAATAATAGTGACGTAATATGTAAATACTGTATTTTAAAAGTGTTTTAATGGTCTGTATGACAGGGTTTTGTTGTCTAAAAGGAAGTAAGAAGTATGTTAGCCAGTTATATTCTATCCACGTTTTGTAAGCAAAAGGGTCAAACCCAGTTCCAAAGTTAAATATCCTTTAATAATCAACAATACATACCTGAGCCATCTAAAACTCTTCTTGTAATGTTTACAGGTTCCATTGGCTGGCAATGGCTGTCCTTCTTTTATTCCTGAGCTCCGAATTTGTTTCTTTGGTTTGGAAATAGTGCTAGAATCTTTGTTCTTACTAAGGGAAGCTAAAGAAGGGTATTTGCTAGCATTAGTATGTTGTCAAATCTGTTCATGGTTGTCGTAATGGCTACATAAGTACTCTGCCAGTAAAAGATAATTGGCTGGTTAGGATCGGCAGCGCGAGATGTCTCAACTAATTTATATGTCTTCTTTATTCTTCTTAGTACTACAAACTAAACGGTTTTGTTGCTTGGTGAATTCATAAGTATGCAAAACGGAGAGAAATACCTAGCCTACGAAAGGAAGAACGCGTTTCTTCCCGTTCAGCCTCGCGTTTTTGCCTCCCTACTCCTTCCCGTTTACAATAAAATAAAAATTACCAAGTGAAGCGTATATACATGTATAAAGGGCCGCAGCCATGATGAAACATGGTAAAATAAAAAAAACATTCTCTGGCTAAAAATATATTTGTTTTGTTCAAGGTACTTGCACTTCAATTCCCACGAGGACAAGAAACACAAACTAAGCAACGCAGCAACCCTCCTATATAGAGCTTTACGCCAACCTAACACTACTGAAATAATGGACAACATTGATAGAGTTTACTCCGTCTTAGAATCCTTATGCTGTCCTTCAAAATTAATTTATGATGTCCAGACTAAGAAATCTCAGCCATCTACAGATTTATACCCCGAAGAACAGGTTGGAATGTTCTCTATATTCATGGACCTTCGTAATACCATTTCGCCTGCTGAGGACTGTGTTTTTTAAGACAGTCGAAATCTTGTGTTTTTTAACATCATTATAGGCAGAGACCATTCTTTTTTTACCGTGAAACATATACTCCTGAAAGGGTCAATTTGCAGTGATAAGATAGATAATGAGTAGATACCAGGGGCTTAATCCACTATGACCACGCCTTAGATAGGATATCTGCCCAACAAGTAGACACCTGACAACAATGACTGTTAATCATTTTAGATTACAAATACCTGTTGCAGGTTCACTAAGCTGTAACTTCTGAAAACGAGTTGATTGTATCTGGAATCCAAGTTTTGTATGACAGTGGCTGCACCAGTTCCTGTTCGCTCCATACTGAATACCCTAGTTGCAGAAATTCACAAAATCATTGTCAGGAGGGTTTTTAATTCTTCCATCATAATAAACAGAAAAATATTAGTGCTGTTTCCTGTTGAGGTATCTAATAGGGTTTCTGATTTGTACCATTTAACCAAAAATAACATATTACCGGTAATAACAAACAAATAGTAAATACTAAGATCCTTATATATTATCCGTATATTACCAGAACAAATTAATTACCTCTCAGGTGTGAGATTACAAATAAAATGAACTTGTTGCCTGACAGACTGGAAAATATTATTTGCATGCCAAAATAAACTGCCCGCAGTATTGGGATGATTAGTTTAGTTTGATTTTACTCTGTCAAGTGTTGGCCATTTATGTATTGTTTGTAGATCTTCCAACTGTTCATTCACTTTGTAAAATTACCTTAACTGTTGTTTCCTTAGAGCAATGCAAACAGCCTAGCATCAATTCACTTTCAGTAAGAACCACATCAAAAGGCATGCAACTGTAGAAACAAAACAAGAACGACCAGGTACTAGGATATATATATTTCAATATTGGTGTTTTCAAAAGTTGATTATCTTTTTCAAAAGAAATTAATGCTTGTAAGGGCAATTAATTTGTTTTCCATTGTATCTTGATGTTTCCCTCCATTTTTTTCAATGGAAACAATGGCACTGCAACGTCAATGAGTGCGTCAATAAGAAACGAAAAGAAAAAATAAATATAAAATCAATTAAAATTGTGTTTTATGCATCCAAACAATTTTCACTAAATGCTACTTGTAATTGCTCCAGTGATCAAATTATCTCAAGTGGACACATCATTTTGAATCTGCCAATCACCACTTAACAGGAAATTTACAAGTGAGAGTGCTTGCCCCATTCAATTACCTTTCAAGTAACTTACCCATCCAAATCCAGGTATCCCAAAACAGATGAAAACTGATGAATTATTGCTGGTCTGTAGTTCACAGCAAAAACAGATGCGCATCTGGTACACTGCTTACTGACAGGTCTGCAATTGGAAATTATATTTGTAATTGAATATTCATATTCTCTGGTCTCTTAGTATCCAATCAAATGTGTTTCACAAGAATCAAGTTTTTGCAACAAAAGTGGCAAGTTATAGTTGTCTTGTATACATACCCTGACACAGACAGCTGTTGATCAATCCTCTGCTTGCACCTGCTGCACTCTAAGGTGAAGACTACTCTGCTTCCTCTAAGGGTGCTCACACTTTCTTCCAAATTTAGTCCCTTAAACTGAATTTCTGTCCCTCTTCTATCAGTACTCAAGGCAACTGAATCATTACACTGAGGTTCTGATTGATTTGACTGAGCTGTGTCTTCACTTGGTACACCATGTTCAGAATCTGAATCATGCTTGCTTAGAGTTAAAGATGCACCTTCCATGTCATTTACTTGCTTCAAATTGTTAATTTCTGACACGTGTCTATCATTAGTGTTACTAGTAGATGTTTGTGGGCTATCACTGTGCGTGTCTTTAAAAGTACAACTTTTATGTTTCATATCATTAGAAAAACTTTTTCCATTCTCTTTTTCAAATGTCTGACAACTTTCTGATGGTTCATTATTTTGATTTCTTTCCACAAGTTCAACATCAATTTGTTTACTACTAGGGGGACTTTCACAGCTATTGTCTTGTACATCTTCATTGACATGTCTTGAACCAGTGGCCAAATCCGGTACAACGATGGAACATGATGTGATGCTTGAAACATATTTGCTTCTCGCCTGCATAACAACAACAAAGGAAGAAAGTATTCAACTTGCATTAAAACATTTGGCCCAAAAGCTAAATACAGTGACAGCTTCAAACAGGCTAATCCTGCCCTTATTTAGACCCAAGGCTTTGCTTGCCACAAGTGAACTGTGTTGGTGACGAAATATACCCCCTTATTTTTTTTGTCAAGACCACACTTGGGACAGAAAATGGGATCTATTGACCAGTCTCCTGTGATCCCTTTTGGATTTAGGAATAAGCTATCCACATTTGCTTGGGTTTCCTAGGGATCTAGTGTGACCTATCAAATGGACAAAGTGGAGCAATTTCACGAGGCTTAATGTACATCAGGGAAGTGTGCATCAGACCCCTACCAAATGCCAATTATTCCCTCTAGAAGCAGTAACTGTTTTCATTTATTGGCCACATTGCCAGTGACATGGAGTTTTAACCAATATTTCCAAAAAGGTTTTAAAGTGGATGACAGGAAAATTGCATCTTTAAAATATCAGATTAGCCAGAGATCAGGCTTTCAACATTGGCGGAATAAGCAAAGCCATTTGGGAGCAAAGCAGAGTTGGCAATTACAGTAGGTAAGCAAAGCGAGTCTCTCATGCCAGGCCCCTCAATGACTTGCTTTAATCACCAACTGATCTCTCACAACTGTGCTTATCAACTTTGCTTCTGCAGCAACATATGAGAGTCAGCTTGCAGGCTATGTTTAAAAAGTCTGAGCAATGACTCTGTCATTGCCATTTGGTCTACAACTTTGTCTTGATACAGGTAGCCATTTCACTGACAGAAAAGCAAGAGTCATGGGGTTGTTGAGTACAGTTTTCTTGTTCTTAATTCCAGGAGTATTGTCATTCACTGTGCAAGTATGATGGTGGTCATGAATACTTTTTTTACTTCAAATTTCTTGACCACAAGTACATACAGGGCTTAGTCGTCCTTACCTCCTTTCCACCATCAACAAAAAGAGATTCTAAGTTTCTGTCAAACCAACGCAGAAATGGGCGAAAGTAGAGCTTCAAAAGGCGTTGATTGTTACTTATTTCCTCTTGATTCAATGTCCATTGTTGGATTATTTTATTAGCAAACCTTAAATGGATAGAGAGCATTTACAGATGAATATTAATTGAACATCACAGTCAAACTGAGTTTTTTGTCAGAAACAAATGTCAAAAATCTGCAAAATGTAACTGGCATAAACATCTTTAAAAAGTATTTAAAATGTAAGTAAGTAATAAAATAATGCATTTAGAACATTGTGTGTGTAGTCAATCACAGGCAGCGCAAGCTCAGTATGTGAATGTTGAGACTAAATGTAATGAAATGAATACTTTATATACTAAATTAAAGCTATTAATCTACAAATAAACTTCCCTCACTTCAACATACGGTTGTTTTTGTCTTTGATGCAATTTGGGTGCAAAGTATGGTCACTTTAGACAAGGTTGTGGCTTACAAAGGAAACACTAACTGATGACATCGGAAAAATTTGTAAGCCACTAACACATCTAAAATGGATATAATTTGCACCCAAATTGCATCAAAGATACAAAGACAACCCTATGTCAAGGTGAGCTTTGTTGTAGTATATATTTAGGCCTTGAGAGAATTTCCCTTGTAAATTATATGAAGCATTCATAAACAAAGCTTTGCTCTAGAAGCTCCAGAGTGCCACAGGTGACTAGCTTTTGCCTTTGGGCAACTGGAAAAAGTTACTTTTTTCATATGACCCTGGGTACCAAGGATTAATACACTTAGGGCTCCTCATAATTTTTCCTAACTTTGCACAACATTCACATACTGAGCATGGGCCACCTGTAGGTCACTGACAGTTATGCAAACATCGAGAAATTTGTAGAATTCTTTGCAAATGATAATATTGAAGTCCATTGTTCCTAGTGCACATTTTGATTGGTTGAAGTTTTGTATTAGTCCCGGTTTGAGTAATCGCACTGCAACTCCTATATAAGCTTGAGAAAAAGAAAACCCAACTTTCAATGAGGAACCTCTGCTTTTTGGTCTTGAGAAGAGCAAAGGTGACTGTAAGAGGAAAAGGATTCCATTCCTATATTTTAGGCCTTGTAACATTTATTGCCTCCCTAGTCTAGAATATATAGATTTAGTAATTATAGTGAGCCATAAAGTGGGCTGCAAGGAACTGTAAAGCAAAACCAAAATTATAGTAATTTTAATAATTTAGATTGATCATACTTGATTATGTCTTCAGCAATGCCTTGTTCTTCAGATAAATATGCATCAAAAATCTAAAAGAATATTTAGTAACACAGTTTGTAAACAGGAACGTGTGAATAAACCTTCAGTGCTTCCAGTCTTCCAACAGACTTTATCTTTTTCCTTATGAATGTTGACCGTCAATTAAAAGCAAATAATTCATAAACAGTTGGTTTAAGTTGCAGTGTATTTGTAAAGAGGGCATAGTTGTGTCATAATTCCTCTTATTAAAAACTGGATCATAGATTTAGGAGTTTTCTTTAGGAGTTTTCTTTAGCTTAGCCATTATAGTATATGAGCCAATGATTATATCATGCACTTGCCATTACATGCTGTGTAATTTTTTGAGTGTTTTGGGGACATTTTTAATATACCAATCATTCCACTCACATTTGTTGGGTATGAGATGACTATAGCTAGCTCCATGCTAGGTGCCTCATTGGCTACGTAACAACCATCTCATATCCAATGCATGCTGTGGAATGATTGTTAACTATGCTATACTCACATGTAATGGATAATCTTCTGGGAAACTCACTGTAAGATACACAGCTTCAATGTTGAATGGCTGTATAGTAAACAGAAAGGAGAGGGTGTGTGACGTTATTCACACAGTCATGAGCTAATCGTCAACAAATAATTTAATGTGAACCAAGTTTGTATATGATGATTTTATCTTCTTCGTAAACAAAATTTTACACTCAGACAAGATAGCCAAGTTCTTTTGGCATATTTTGAGAAAAAAAGAATTGTCCAGGTCAGTTGATTTCTGAACCCCATGTTGCTGTTTTATGTGCTTGTCCATGACTATTGATTCACTGAACTTTGGGGAATGGCCTAGTAGAAATTCTACACACAGATTGTGTTAAGATTCTATATAGCATAAAGGTCCAACAACACCAGATCCTGTTAGATTCTATACAATTTTTACAGGATCCTAAATAAGATTTGAATGGAAATTATTGCAAATCATCAATGAGGGAAGCTTACCCAGAATTTTGTGATCATGATAACAATGAATGATCCCTTCTAGAGAGTAGGAGACAAACTACAAGTATGAAGTGAACTTGAAAGCAAGTAGGAGGAGTGAGACCTCTGGGAGCAACATTGATATGACTATCTGGAAAGTCTTACTTGTACTTAGTCTCAAACATGAGAGCAATGTAAATCTCACCCAGTCTGGATCTGTAGGTTTGAACTTAATCTTGTAAGAAATGTTCTCCTGGATTTCACAGTAGTCACCTTGGCCTCCAAACCGTCTCTTAAGTTGCTGTATCTCAATTGATCTAAGTCTCTGACATTCAAGCTTACAATCCATGAGGCCCATTCCTGTGCCATCTGTATTAGGTGGTGACTGGATCCCTTGTCCACTAGCTTCCCCGCCTTGTTCTTTTTCAGGCTTCTTGCTTTGATTTTTCAATTGTAGATTGTCTGATTCCATTTGTTTAGTAACCTGTTTAGTATTAGCTACAGGCTTGGTGTTCTCTTTGCTTTGATTGGGGATCTTCTTACTTGAAGAAGTACACTTACTTGCTTTTTTCAAGACTTCTTTTGCAAGAGGCTTTAAGATTGCACCATCACCAGAAATTACATGGGCAAAGGGACACCTGCTGCCTCTTAAGCAGCCCTTCTTTTTCTTAAAGAATTTACAAACAATCCCTTGCCGATCTGAAGGATCTTTACCCGCTTCCATTCTCTTCTCTTCAGTCAGAGTTTTATTGCTTGCAAGTGGTGTTGCTGGTAATTTTATGCTTACTTTAGGTTCATCAGCTTGATTGTGACTACCATCTAGCTTACCAACCTCCTCTGAAATACTTCCTAATTTATCGGGTGGCTTCTCTGTATGTAAGAATTGGCACTCTTTTCCAAACTTACAACCCCTTTTGCTTTTGAAGAACCTACAAGTTTTTGCTGTCGTAGACGTTTTGATCGCTGCATCACTGTCATCAGGTTGCTTCTTTTCAACAATCATTTTACCAGCCTCTTGTGGAACATTTTCAGAATGATTGGATTGTTTTTCTGGATGCAAGAACTGGCACTCATTTCCAAACTTGCAACCTTTTTTGCTCTTAAAGAACCGACAAATTTTAGTTCTAGCTTTTGGTGTTGGGTCATTGGCGTCCGCCATCTTGGACGTACCGGAAGCGAAGGGTTGGAATCTAATAATTCTTGGCGTGTAACTTCACTTCCGGTAAGAAATTTTGTTTACACTCCAGCGGCTTTAGTGAAATGAATGAAAGTTATTAGTTATTTGCTTCGTTACCGTAGTACCACACCTGTCGAGAAAGAATTTTCGTTCCTAGGAAACCGACCCTTTCTTTTTTATAGCTAGAGGCGATTATTTACTGGCGCTGGTGGAATACACAGGAAAATAGATGCTCCATATTTTTATCGTGACTTCATCCACGCGTTTGTTCTCATCTTCTCGCACAGTAAGTTTCTGTTACTACAAAGTCAGGTGATAGGACAGCTGCCTCTCTGTAAACCACTCGTGACCACATAAAGCGAAGCTACAAGTTGGAACACTCGTTTAGCATACTTTTTGGCATAACAGGTAAGAAAGAAGGCTCCGTAAGCAATTTTCCGTGTGGCGTACAGGCAACAGAGTAAGTTCGCTTGCTAGTTAATTCAATAATCCACTAAAATTTATACGAAGTTAAATTCCATAAGAATAAATGTCGGGGGCCCTTATAGCTTTCAATTTTAGCGTCAGCTCGCTGAGCGTAATGTTTGTGGGTATAATACAATCCTAGAAGCCATTTAGGCTCGGATTTTCTGTCTTGGATAGTGTTTGTTCCCTTTGTCTCAATATTTATTGTGTACCCTCATCAAGGAATATCTGATAAGGTTCGTCCGAATTTACAGCAAAATTGATGTGAGGGTTTTCAACGTGTTTTCAGTAATCTTTCCCTAATTAAGACATTGAATTTTTTCCTGTTTCTGTGTTGTTCGGACACATTGCTTATGCAAAACAACTTATACAAACGGGAACTGTTTATTCTTCGCCTGTCTCGACAAGAATATTGCAATTGTTTCCCATGGCAAACAGAAAATTAAAAGTTCAAGAGGCGTAATCGGTAGCCGTTAATGAGGTACACTGTAGATTTACTAAAATTGAAGTAAGCGGTCACTGATAAAACTTCACATGCTCGGCACAGTAGGGAAATATTTTATAACCTTTCAGTATGTTTCTTTTTCTTCAGCTGGATTCCATCTGTAAACTCCGAGAACGAATCCAACACAATGCCGAAACCGAAAACAGTAATGTGTTACATTTGTGGGAGGGAATTCAGTTCACACTCCATTAACGTTCATGAACGCCAATGTGCCAAAAGGTGGGAGATGACGAAACAAAAAGAACAAGAAGAAGCTAAGCAACAGCCGAAAAGAAAGTCTTCGTACGAGCCTCGTAAGCGAAGAGTTCTTCCTAACTTGCCCACCTTCGACAGACAGCAAAGTTTGAGCATGGATGACATAAGAGGCTCCTCAAAGACAACTTTGTCTGACCAACAACCCAATACTCTCACCATTAGAGATTTCGAACAGGGGCAAAGATTGCTAAAAGAGCGTTCAAAATCACTGGCCAACACAACTCCATTATTGAGACCAGAGACTGCCACAATATCGGGACACATGTCTCATTCTGCTTGTGAACTTAGCACACAGGAGAGGTTGGAAGTGCAGTCACATTCCTCTACAGAACAAAACACATCAGATGACGATGACATTGACAAATGCAGTGAAGCCACATATACTGTTTCTAAAGAGACAGGTGATAGTACTTGTGCAAGACCAGGAAGGGCCAAGTACTCAATGCCTACTTTTCAAAACAGGGATGATTCACCAGAGTCATCATCAGGATCATCTGATTCGGGAACTGGGAAGGAAATATCTGATGCAAAGTTCTCCTTGTCAAGCAACCCAAATATGAAAGTTTGTTACATCTGTGGACGTGAATATGGATCTAAATCCTTGAAAATTCATGAGCCTCAGTGCCTAAAGAAATGGCGTCTTGCCAATCCCAAACGTTCTCGCAGCCCTTCTGGTCGACGAAATGGACTTAGTAAGGCAAGTTCAGTTACTTCTCTAACAAGTCATGATGTCTATTCACAAAGCCCTCAGAAAAATACAACAATTGCTTCCTCACCAGTGCTGATACAAAGTAAACCTCGGTCTGCATCCTGTGACAATCTCCTTGATAGCAGTGTAAACAAGAGGAAACAGTCCAGAGGAAGTCAACAAGTGTCCAAGATGGTTCTTTGTTATATTTGTGGTAAACAGTTTACCACGCACTCTCTGCCAATCCATGAAAAACAATGTCTGAAAAAATGGGAGGCACAGAAAAAGTCAGAAGCTAAAGAGAAGTTACAGAAAGAGAAACAATCAAAGAAAAGAAACTCAGTTCACTTGCCTGTCACAATAAAAATTGATCATGTTGAAGAGAATAATAACAAAGAAATTCTAATGCCTCAGAAAAGTGGGAGCTATGACGATCTACTAAAACCAGAGTTGGCAACTTTCAAAAATGAAGAATCCAGTGTGGCAGATGAGCCACGAGAAGGGGAAAGCTTTACACCTAGTAAGCCTGCTTTGGTTGTTTGTTATCTTTGTGGCCGAGAGTATGGGTCTGCTTCAATTTCAATCCACGAGAAACAATGCCAAAAGAGATGGCAAACAAAAGAGGCAAGGAAAGTAAAGGGGACTCCAAAATCAACAGGGAAACAGACAGGACAGAGACAAAAACCAAGACCATTTGTGTCATGAAGCTTTGTTAAACCATAACTGTAAAACACTTCTTGTATGTGGACACTGAGTCACCCAGGATGGAATGGGAATGTCTGATGCTATTATACGTACCTCTTTGGGTATGTTTTTTTTTTTTTTTTAAAAAAAAAACAAGAACTACACTTTTGCTAACTTTTTGTCTGGGAATTGATTCTTGTTTAGTTAGTCAGTGTCACTTGGTAATAACCTAGTCACTCATCTACATAAGAAAATTATTACTTTTTCGTTAGGTTTGTTTTGAAATAAGCTTGTCAAGTACACCCCCAAAATGGATTTTAATACTTTCAAGTGCTTTTTCAACTTTTGATAAGCATTGTTGCAAGCTCTAATAACTGGATGCCTTGCAAGAAGACACCAACTAAATTTCCTTGACACAGAGTTAAAAACATTACATGATTTTGTAACTTCCACTTGAATAGATAATTGAATTTACTTGCATTTGTGCCAATGTTTGGAAGTTTTGCCTGCTGTATTATTTTTTTAAACTACAACAATAAATATATGGACAACTTTTTTGGGAAGGCCACAATATTTTTATCCCGGACCTTAACTATAAACTGAATCATACATTGAAAAAATATTTGGAGCTATATAATTATATATCTTTTTAAGTTAAATTCCCTTTTTTGTTGGCACTTTTTCAACTGTACTATTGAGGAATTTTTATTTCACTGGTTTTTATAAACAGTAAAATGAATTTCTGTGGTTTAGTATGCTTTGTCTTCAAATGTTCACAGTGTTTGATGAGACAACTGTTATCACACCCACGAGTGGCAATCCCTGCTTCAAAACACACTGAGAAAGATAGCTAACACAAGGCAACTACACATAATATTGCAGCCGCAGGGTTTTTGTTACTGTGCATGTTGACTCGACTGAAACACACAGCACTACCTTAAGCTAATGCCAAGAGTCTTATTTATTTTTTTGTTGTAGCTGCTTAAATAATATATTGCTACTTTGAAAGCTACTGAAACACCACTATGGAAGCTAAACAACCTTTTCTGAAAATGAATGTCAGAATTTATTGGCAGGATCATCTTAAATAGTATTTTTAAATCAGACCAGGTTTTTGCTTATTTAATTGAAGACAATGGAATTTATTTTCCTAAAAGTGTTTTGAATTTAATATATCAGTATCTGCTATATTGAAAGTTTGTACAATATTTATTCTTAGCAGCGGACATTGTTAAATTAGGTACTTACTAAGTTTGTTGAAATATTGTACAGCTGTGTGAGAACTTTTTATTACTGTTTGTGAATAAATATGCTGAACTGGCCTAATAGTTTGTCTTGTAATGTCACAAGATGTGTGGGCATTTGTAACAGATTGAAAGTTGGAAGTCCTTGCTATTCAAAGCCTCACTGGACCGAGGTAATAAACCAGTGCTTACTTCTCCTAAACAGCTGTCATTGCATTGAGAATCAGAAATTACATGTCACAAAGCTAAATGTGACATCTAAAAGTAAGTTCAAACTATAAAACATTGTCCTATGTATGCTTGCTGCATCACATGTCATGTTCACTATTCCGTGATGAATAATCCACATTGATAACTTGCAGTGCTCTGCATTTTTTGTGGTAGATTAACCATTGGTTTGCATGTCTATCAAGCCAGTCAAGGTTCACCATTGGAACAGACGCCATTCATCATAAATCCTAGACTTACAATGTGGAAATCCACAAAGAGCTGCAATTTCATGAATAGTGACGAATTTAATGGCACAAGCTGCTTGTGTGTAGCATGCTAGCTTGTTGAAATGAAGACACATATTGTCTTAGCAAGCCTCACTGACATGTTTGTGGTTTAGTCGCATCTTTTCGCACCATTTTAACCAAGCATTGCAGCAATATGATATGTTCCAGTGGGACTTGATGCAGATTATTAATTTTATTCTCAGTTCTCTCGCACTACATCAGAGACTGTGACTGCATCAACAGACGTCACAAGTGAAGTGTGTCTATGCTGATTGATAGTTGTTTCTCTAAGAGTTCCTGAGAATGCAAAATACGAGCAATTAATATCATTCAATAAATTGGTTGACAAAACAATATAATATTATTGTTATCATTAGAACAAAGAACAAGCAATATTATTATAAGTGTTGGACCACATGTGCCCTTATATGCATTTACAGACATGTACAATGAAACCAAAAACAAGTGAAACATACCAATTGCATCTTTGCTTCTTCAACTTTAACTCTAGCCTGAGACATGTCCTAAAAAAATTAATGCCAAATTTTGCCAGTGAGACATGTAACAATAACAAAGCACTCACTGAGAGAAACACATGGTAAACTCTGCATCAAACTGGAATTAAGATTCTCTCAATGAGCTGTAGGTTAAACATCAACAGATAATGATAATGATAATCAAAAGCAAGACTTACCGGTGGTAAGCTGTGGTAACCTTCTAACTTGCTTTTTATCGGTTTCATCTTTTCTTTGATTAATCTTACTTCCTATATGAATTCAAATGAATTTTGTTTGTGAATTCAACAATAATGTAACAATCAAGTGGAATGAACAAAAATGCCTAAGACTGAGGAAAATTGAGACTTGTTTGAACTAAAAAATCAAGGTCAGTGCTTAATATGTTGTTAGTAACAATTCTACCAACAAGAGGTAAATTGTACTATAATTAGACTCATGTAAGCAGAAAACCCAGTCATAAAGAGAAAAGTTGGCAAGAGTTAATTTGGCTACACAAGATTAGAATTGCAAAAAAATATGGATATTTATATGTTGAAAGTTATTGTCTTCAAGTTGTTAAAACAGGCACAGAGGTATACAGGTAGATGTAAGTAACTTTGATCTAGTCTCTCTCCTTTCCCCACTCTTGCTGTTGAGGAGAGAGACTTTCATTGACAACCTTGTTCCCAGGGTCTCTCCAAGACTTGACAAGAGAGGAAAATCACAGACAGAGCCCGGAAGCAAGGTTTAAAAGTGACTTGCGTTTTACATTCGGTATTCGTTTGAAATTCTTCAAACCAGTTACCACCTTTTTGTTTTTGTTTTTCTTGGCCTCCCATATTCATCACAAGAAGGAAAAATGAAATTGTTTCACTTTCCATGACTGAAGTACTTAATATTGAGCTCTCCAGTAGCTGTAAGTACAACTTAAGAATGCTGTTTCCTTCTGGCCATTTTAAACAGCCTGGTCCCACCTTCTAAAACATTTTATCCCTTTTTGGTATAAAATAGACTCCTAAAAATAACAAGTGCAAGTTGTGGAACTTCATGGATGAACCTGTACCTCAGCTTTCTTGACAAGGGATCCATGGTAGAGTGACGAATCTAAGTGAACTTGACTTTGATATGCCTATTAAAAGTAAGAGGAAAAACTAAATAAAAATGTACTTTTGACACTCGGCAAGGTTCACTTTAGAGAGAGGTAAAAGGCAAAGTCTGCATATGAGCCAAAAGGCCACTAGACTGGAGCTTATCCCGGTTTCTGTAGCATGAAGTGACTAGGAATATTTCTACTTCCCCCGGGATGGGATGCTAGTCCATCGCATGGTTACCCCCAGCATTAAGTCTGTTTATACACCTGGCTGGGGAAAGGCACTGTGAGAGTAGAGTGTCTTGCCAATGAACACAATGCAATGTCCCTATCCTGGGCTCAAACCCAGACTGCTTCTGCCTCCTCCACTTTAGAGAGAAATAAACAGTAATCATATTTAACAATTAACGGAAGAATTGGTAGCTTATCAAGATACTACTATTATTCAAAGTGGTCAAGACATGTAGCTAGGAAATGAACTGAACCTCAAGCTCCTTGTTGATTTTTGCATATTCTTTGCACTTCAGTTTCACAAATTCAGTTTCTTGAGAGTTTTTCTTCAGCTGAGGAGTCTGCAAGGCCACCTGATCCTGGAGACCATCGAGAGACCTGAAAAAGTGCTAACAATTAAATTAATGCTTCTTTCACAAGGAACATAAAAGGTTAAGTCTGCATACAAGCCAAGTGGCTCACCAGGCCGGAGCATATCCTGGTTTCTGTAGCATGAAGCAACTAGGAATATTTCTACTCCCCCCTGGATGGGATGCTAGTCCATCGTAGGGTTACCCTCGGCATTTAGGTTGCTGGCACCCATTTATACACCTGAGTGGAGAGAGGCACTGTGAGAGTCAAGTGTCTTGCCCAAGAACACAACGCAATGTCCCCGGCCAGGTCTTGAAACCGGACTGCTTAATACGGAGTCAAGCGCACTAACCATGAGGCCACCATGCCTCCCTCACAAGGAACATGTCGAGCTCTATTTACTGTGGCAGACAAAAGTAAAACCAACCCCTGAGTTATAACAAAAACTCTTGTGCAGCTACATTATCACATCAGCAGGCATTTGGTATACAGTATCTGACTTCCAAGTGAGATTATAACACACGGTATTGATTAATTATACACATTATCAGTAAAGGTAACGCAGCAATGCACATTGAAAAGTGGCTTACGCTAACACCAGGTAATCCCATCACAGACAAGAAACCCAAGCATTTTGTAACGCTGTCCTAACGGTAGCATTTATAGACCTGAGTGGAGAAAGGCTTTAAGAGAGGGTAGTAGTGGGAAATGGGTTCTAATAACACTTGCCATAGTTGGAACTGGGTTCTAATAACACGGCAATGAAGATGGCTGCCAAAAGTGAATTGTTGGCGGAACTATGGTGGCCTGAAGAGCTGCCAAATGGAGCACCATAACTATAGGAACAGAACCATGTGTCTAAAAGAAAACCATGCACGCTTTTTTCATGTTCAACATGGCTAGTAGCATGTATTGCAGGTGTGTGCACCCAACAACAACTTTGCGCAAAATGGTGGCCATACTCTAGCTAATACAAAGTCAGACAGTCTTGGTTTACAGTGTATATCTTTGATATTGGATATCCATGTTTTCGTTGATTGACACCTTTCAAAACAAGATATCTGCTGACCAGTGTCACATGACCATATCCTGAGCTCAGGTTTAGAGCTCATCAAGGTCATGTGTGTTTTTTTAAAGTTTACTGTTAACCAAGTCCTTGTTTTTGATTGGGTCACAGGCTCATGTCAGGTTAATTTGTCATAATCAGCTAACCCAGGATTAAAAGTTAACCAAAGTATCATATTTTTCTAGACAAGTGTTTTTCACTGCTTTTGTGTCAAGGACTCCTGGTGCAGTTTGAGCTTATTCTAAATCAAAACAAAAGGCCAAACAATATAAACAGAAAACCTCACTGCAAAGGAACAAAACTCAAATCAAAATTTTCGCTTATCCTGGGTTAGCTTAACTGGGCTATGAACAACCCGGCTTCAGAGCTCCGCTTTTAGGTTTGGTTAAATCCACATCATAGTGAATATTTCCCATGGAAGATGTTTCAGCTTAGTTTGACTTCTTTACAATGTAGCAATAGCATGTCCATTATGTAGCAATACAATGTAGCTAAATAAGTCACAAATAAATCAGGGACATGCCACCAACACCAAGAGTAGTAACAAAATGCACCAATCACAGGATATACCGGTACATCTGGACCACTCAATCCAGTGACTTATGTGCATATGTCAATCAACCTAAGTACTACACCTCCCAGACTATATTTGGTTCATTACCCATCCGTATTTACAGCTGCATACCTTTGTAAGTCAGAGGCAGTACTTTTTGCTTTTTTTGTTTTTACCAAGAGTCTGGAAAGAAGTCGTTTCTCTTCTGTATTGGCATCAATTGCAGCAAACAGGGCTTGGCTTTGTTCTGCAATGCCTAACAAAAGACTGAACACAGGAGAACCTCTAGCAAAGAAGTATAGAAAGAGTAGTCAAATTTCTTTCCCTTTACAATTCTAATAATTGGTTTTCAATTCAGTGACGAAAAAATAACTACAACTGTATTGATAAGGCATGCGCTGTACCTTGAGGTGGAACAGTTCTTAGTTCCAAGCAATTGAGCCATAGATGCAAGGGTTTTCAAGCTCATTCGTCCTGACTGTGACATGCTGGATACTGGTAAACCCACTTGCTCTGTTATTCTATTTAGCCTTTCAACTGATTACAAATAAAGCAAATAATTAATTCAAACAGTTTCAAGTAGTTCCATGCCACAGCATTAATTAATTTAATTAGTTAAGAAAACATGGCTTGATGGGAGGACTTGTTAACATGAATTGAAACCATTACCCATGGATAAATAAAGATTCATTACCTACGTACCCTACTGTAAAGTTCTCCCGAACTATGAACATGAAACCAAACTGTGGAAATTTGTCTGCTATTCTTAAGCAAAATAGCACACAACATGACTATCACTTGAGGAAAATGAGATCACCATTTAACAGAAGATCTTCTTATTCTGCCAGCAAAAATAGTTTGGTCAGGAAAAAGGAGAACAATTGTTTTTTACCAACAGAACATGTATATGTTGTAGTTAATTTTTATTTCCAGTTAAGTTTTAGTTTTCCTTTGTTTCGGTACAGACATTATACTGTTATAATGTATGGTAATGTATGTAGAAAAACAAAGGAAAAATAAAAATTAAGTGGAAATAAAAATTAACTACAACATATATGTTGTAGTTAAAAATTAAATTTAGGTAAAAATTAAATTCCTTTGTTTCTTAGCCCTACTTATTTATTGATTACGAATAATTAGGGTTAGAAGACAAAAGAAATTGAGAATCCAACTAGGTTAAAATTATTTTTACCTGAATTTAATTTTTAACTACAACATATATCAACAACGTACATGAAGACTGCAAAATTAAACTTACCCTCAGCAGAATATTCCACTGTTTTTTGGATGTAGTCCTTTGTGATAATTTCAGCATGTTTATTCTGTTCAATATTTCTTCTGGCAAGTTGCTCTAGGACACTCAATGTGAAGCTGTTGATTTCAAACTGAGGGATGGGATCCTCACCATAAACTTGCTGTAGCCAAGACAAAACCTGTTTTAAATCAAAACATTCCAGTCAGTAAAGATACACTGCACATAACTAAAAAGAAATGATATCTTTCAAGATTTGCAATCTCAATAATACATTAAGGGAATTAAGGGAAGGTTTAAAGGTCTAACAGACTTTTGGCTATTGTTTACTGAAGATTAACTGGGCTAATATTTGAGGTCTGTATGACACTCCAACCTGTTGTTGTTTCAAAACGTGACCATTTCTTTCCGAAACGCCCTGCACACATGGAAGCACTACAAATCCGTTGAAATTGATATCGGCGGGTTTTTTTGGTTAACGCCCTCTTGCAGTTGTTAATAAAAGTAACAAAAAGGATAGTTGTTTTTTTGTAGTATTGCTTTGACTCTCTTTGTCTCCGTTTCTTCTCTCCTTCCTTTGTTTGTTGATGGGATTGTTTTTGCTCTTCGTAGCAATGTATTGACCGCAGATCTTTTGTGGCACAAAGGGTGACTTGAAAGAAAATCGAGATAGAGGTCTGTGTGAGTTGGTTTCCTGTAAACATCCACTTGAATTTCTGTGTCACGTCTAGTTGTGATCGTGTCTAGAAAGCCTTACCCATTTGAGTTTTCTAGTTCCAGTGTGAACTGAATGTTTGGGTTAATTGAGTTTAGATGTTTGTGAAACTTGTCGACTTGATCTTTTTTTAGACATGAATGGCTATCGTCAACATAGCGAAA
>Ga0126337_10000214_pt1 | contig 25168 bp, 9 predicted proteins | sample DipCmetagenome_FD_92527 | JGI IMG/M metagenome (GOLD analysis project Ga0126337, IMG submission 92527) | Coral microbial communities from La Bocana,Puerto Morelos, Mexico - Diploria C A metagenome | ecosystem: Host-associated > Invertebrates > Cnidaria > Coral | place: La Bocana,Puerto Morelos...
TAAATGCAAAACTTCGGCCGAAACATCGACTAAATTCCGGCCCGGTTATTAAACAACTCAAGTTGCGTCATTGGAATTTTGGCCGAGAGAAGTTTGGTTCAGCTCACCGACAAGAAAAAAAAATAAATAAATAAACCAAGGGTAGATTAAGAACCGCGCTCGGCCCATGGCCGCGCGGTTAAAAAATTACAGTGAATTAACATTTGAGCAAACTGTTGAAGAGTCTGCTTCCATTTGTCTCCCAGCGATATCCACTTTCCGGATCCGTTGTCGGTAACCTCTCAAATTACTACGATTTTCTTTCATTGAAAATTTGCAAGCTTATAAAACAGCGCTGCTGTAAGGAAGGCTAAAAAGATTAAATTGTAATCAATTATATCGGTTCAAACTACGCGTTTGAAACAGCTACTTAGCTCGATCATTTTTGTTTTGGCTTGAAAGTAAACAGACAAAGAGTACAAAGTTTTCACTTCTGCCAACGTTTATACAGCTGTTTGCTGTTTAAGCGATTATTATTCCATTATTATGACGCAGCCAATATGTTAATTAAATACGGGCTCTGCATTGACTGTTTGCGCATTTACCGTACAATATTAATGCAAAGAGAATTTTGTAACACGTGAAAATATTTGAACTGGCTTTGATTTAAGTTACAATTCTTGCAACAGACAAGAAATGTATACCCAACAATGAGGTGAACTTGCGTATTAAAAATTAGGAAGCACGTGTTGGAAATCACGCGGCAGTGTCCCTTGGGTCAGTATCAAGAATTCAACACAAAGAATATATTATCTATTTGAGTATTTCCGTCAGCGTTGCTAGTTTACAGATCTTGAGAGACCGGCGTGAACGGCTTTAAGCCATTTTTAGTCATCTTAAATTTGGGATTTACTTTCCTTATTTTCTGATTTCACTTGCAAGACTGACGAAACACAAAATACCAAGAAATTCGAGGGATCATCCGGGATGAATCTCATGTGATATGGACGCAATTGTGGAACTAGAAGGAAGCGAAAACATTCGTCGTCGACGAGGGTACGTGAATGTTCCTACAATATTTTTGAAAGTACTTCACCAGTAAATTTTGTAGTATCTACATGACGATAAACTAGATTAGCATGTTTAATTACAGGCGCATTTTTTCGTTTCTAAATGCATCGCAATATCCGATAAGTTACTGCTCTTTTTACAAAACGTTTCATCTCGATAAGTCCTAAAACCAAATAGTATTAAAGATTCTAAACGACTGAAAATTTCCGTTCATAACACTTTAGTCGGTCAGAAGTGTGGGCCGGATTTTTGACTGTCTTCACAAGAACGTTTTCTGTGTCCTCATGACAAACAAAACAAAAGCTGTACCTATTGTGATCTGGACTGTCAGAATATATACTCAAGACACTTTTTAGTTGTTCCTTCATCATCCCCATCAATATTTCTCATGTTACGCATTTGGACTCTATTTTTAAACAAAACCTATTCCTCAGCAAAAACAATAGTATATTTTCTACGAATGGCCTAGGCTCTAGGGTTTCTGAGTCAAAAAATGCCTTTACTTACGGCTAAGCCGGGCTTGTATTGTTTTCCAAATTCATTGTTCAACGTATAAAGGACAGCTAAAAGACAGTAAGTATAAAAATAATCTTACCAAACGTCAAAATCGACAATAAAAGAAAACTCTGAAACGACTGCTACTGTATATCTAAAATGAGCTGTTCAAAAGTTGGAAACTACCTGAAAAAGATTACATGTTTGGTTTCGACGTTTTTCAATAGTTCAATAGTTCTCGCCTTTTATTCCTAGATCAAGAGCATACAAACGATTGTGAATAAACTTATGCTGACAAAAGAAAACATTTATTTATTCAGTTTACTTTCGCTATGATGGGGCACATACTATCTATTCTTATGATATTTTCGTTGTAAAGTTGTTGTGCTCATTATGAATTACGTTCTTCTTTCCCTAAAAAGAACTGCACAAAACGCTACGGTTAATTGATGTTTCGCAATCGGTTGTTTGCATATGTTAAGATGAAACAGGTTATCGCAGGTTTCTTTCTTGAACTGCTAATTATTCTCTTAAGGAAAGTCGTTCAACGAATGGGAAGTAGAAGTTCTGCTTTACATTCTTTCAAAATTTTGTTTACGACTTATTAGCCTTTGTGTGACCCGACAAGGCAACCTATCCATTGACTTTTCGCTTTTCGCTAAGATAACGTGATATTTGCCACATTCACAAATTTGAAGGGATTTACATTTTAAATGAACCAATTGCAAAATTAAAAGGAAACAATTCCCCTTACAAAACCTTGCGCTACACCATCTTTCTTGTGATTTGTCAGTGAGCTTTATACGTTTATGAGGTAGCGAGACCGAAGGTTTTGACAGACGAACCAAGGCACTAACCCTTGAGACAATGTGAAATTTATTTATTTCAAGTTCCCGTAAAAGGCACTATAAAAAGAACAACTAAGAATTACTCCTCCTCTTGTAAAAAAAAAAGCCAAACTGCGATCAACTGAAAGAACTACTTCTATTTAAACTTTTAAGTATAACTAAAAGATGGTTTCCGCTCTCTATTAACAGATATTGCCTTTGCGTCTGTACATTATTAATCTCACTCAGAGTTTTTAGTCATTTTAATGAAAAGCTCCTAATTTCAGGAAACTAGAGTAACCGTATTGAACCAACGAGCCTTAAACGAACCAAATATTACGTGGCTTATTAACATGCGCGGCAATTTCAAAGAGCTCGTGATTGTCCCATTCTAAGCAGGATTTGCAATTGACGTCATCGTGGACAGGTTGAATCATGTGCTAAAAGTATGGCTTAAGATGTATGGGTTGTTGACCAAGCGTGAGGTCAAGAAAAGAACGAGGCCAATATCCAGCCATCTTGACCGAACAAGCTTGGTCAATAGAGGATTTATTATATGGGATAAAACACCAAAAACATGATAAATTATACTTGCGGGACAAAGCCCGTATCCCGAGCGGGCAAGAAAGCTCCATCTTGCCCACTCGGGTAGCCAATCACGAGATTCGGTTCATCTTGGCCCGCTCACGGAGCTAGTCATATAATAAAAATTCTTACAACGTTTCGATATAACGCACGCTCTGATTGGTCAAAACAACGTGGTTTATAAGCACTTAGCGAAGTAAACAAATTCTCAACCTAGCGAATACTTTGATGAAAGGCAGAAATTATACGTAAGAAGTAAAACAACTACAGGAAACATCAATTGAGCTGTCCCTGTTTGTCTTTTATTCTTATAACAATGCTCAAACATCACTTACCTGCTGTGTAGTAACGCTCGTTTGGTTAGAAGCGATTTCCGGCAATCTATCGAAGTGAACCTCAATAATTTTGTATCATCGCTCACAGTGACGAGTGATCAGTTCGAAGCCTGCTCTGATATTATCTCCTGTTCTCGGAGAAGAATCAGTGGGAACAGCCAAGTTTGCCCAGCTAGTTCAGCAATCTTGCTGCAAGCGCGGCTGTAAGGCGTAATAACTAGTTCGTTTCCAATACAACTCATTATTTCGCATTTTCATCCACAAGTTTTAAGCTCCTTGTTTCGTAACTTGGAAAATTGCGTGTGTTCATGAGATACAATGTGGCGGGATTCCTCTGGACTAGAAACCCTTACTTGCCTTTAGATCCCGATTAAACTATTAAATAAGCGAACGTTCGTCTCTCGAAGGTCACTCGAAACTGAAAGGTTAGCTGAACTCCAGTTTCTGATTGACTGTCGTCTCTTAAGCCAATCAAATTAGTTGAACAATTCTAAAAAGGATTGACACTGGCTTATGTTAGCGTTCTTTATCAGAGACCAGAACACGGCTGACGCCACTTTTACTTGTTTAGTTTAGTTGGAATGCGTGGGGAAATTATTTGGATCCTTTATTACAAAACAAATAAGGAAGCCTCGACTGTGCTCAGTTCTGTTCTAAAGCTCTTAGGAAGCGGTAGAGCCCTCAAGAAGTAGGCAAAAATGCTCGACCACGCCTCGTGTTTTCCACTACTCTTCTTTCATGCTCTAACGCTTCCTTCCTGCCTTACAACAGAACAGAGCACTTGGTGTTTTGATATAGTTCTAAGTGATCATTTTAGATATGTTTTTGAGATATATTTTCAATCAGCTTATCTTTATCAACTGTAACACTTGGATTATATTTTGTATTTTGATATGTGAAATATTTTTGGGATCTCTAACTTCTACTTGCTTATCGAGCCACGCGGGAGAGTCTTACTCAATACCGGATTTCGTTCATTCATCAGGCGTTCTTTTTTCGTAAGGGGATAAGGAAAGGGGCGTTGTTCCACTGAAAAAGAGCGCCTATTGGCTGACCTATCGAGACATCATGTCGAAATAAGTCTGCAAGGAAGAACAATCAATTAACTTGATTGACCCCAAATTTCTCGGGAATTTGTTGTTGTTGTTTGTTGTTGTTGTTGTTTGTTGATCGTTATCATCGTATTTTTATCCATAGCTAAACTTTTAACAACTGTAATCTTGTTGTGGCCCCTAATGTTCTGGGGCTTTTTTGTTTGTTTCTTTTTTGTTTAAACAATCCACTTTTTTTCTCTAAGATCTTTGTCGTCTTATTTTTTACTCATAGGTCAACTTTTATCAGTTTCACAAAACCTAGTAAACGCGGTAATTGCTGTAAGGCAATCGTTAGAGCACGAGTGGCCCTAAATTATTTCATCCTCACTGCCTACGAGAAAGCATTGGGGAAATTTGGCTTTTTTCTTGCTCGCAAACCACTGGTTGTTCTACTGGTTTGGCTTTTGGTTGTTCTTGGTAGCTGTGTAGGATTTATACGACTACATGTCGAGAAGCCATCTTTTCAACGTTTCACCATCGATGACAGCCAATCCAGGAAAGACTTAAATCGCGCAGCGCAATTCTTTCCACTTTTGGAAGCGAGGCAGGAGCAGTTTCTAATGATTCCTAAACATGGTCAGAATATTTTAAGTGACGATTGTTTAAAGGAAGCCCTACTAGTACATCAGGCCGTAGTGAACATAACTGGTTACAGTGAAATATGCTCGAAGCAATTTCTATCTAACACGACGAAAAAAGATGGTATGAAAAGTTGTGTCATAAGCAGTCCGCTTGAATTGGCTGGTACTCACTTCACAAGTCTGAGAAGTTTTACCTCCATTCTGGATCGTGAGTTGAAAATTCCCACGACTATCCTCTCCACTGGCGAAACATTCAATTCTTCGTTCAACAAAATGCTCAGCAATTTTCAATTTAAATCCAACACAGATCCATCCACCGCTCATGCCGACGCCCTTCGAGTTATTTATTTCCTTCGAAAGCCAACTGGAACCGATAAAGACCAGGCGGTTCTCAACTTTGAAAACTCGTTTGAGAGCCTTCTCTTGTCAATGGGACGAAACTTGAAATGTGCAGCACTCTCGTTTAAGACCGGAAAAACAGCAGAAGATGCTTTGCAGAACGTCTTAAAACCAGAGCTAAAGCCACTTTATTTGTCTACTTCAGTAATTGTGCTTATTGTTTTTGTCGTTATATACCTTTCTTCCAATATCCTTAATTGCCTAACAGCAATCTCACTCATAATTTCAGCCATTATCTTACCCTTCATCTGTGCCACAGGAATTACTTCGATGGCTAACATTTCCCTTTTCCCAACTTCCTTGTTTATTCCTTTCTTACTCTTGGGAAAGGCAACTGCGGACGTTGTTCTCGTGTTGGGAGAATGGGACCAACATAAAGTACCATCGCTCGAACACCGCGTCAGTAATTGTGTTACGAGAGCGGGACTACCTTCTCTATTGTCAGCGTTGTGTGGAACAGTCCTTATAGGAATCGCAATCAAATCTTCATTTGGTGTTATTTCAGAATTTTTCATCATAGGAACTATTACTTTTGCAAGTCTCTCTATTTCATCATTCATAGTAACAGTTACTTTGTTGACATATTTTGAAAGACGATTAGACGCTGAAGTCGGAAGCGTGCAAAAGGGGTCCATACAATGGTTGAATACAAATCTACGACATATTTTTAGAGGCTTTACAGAGATGATAACGTCACGGGGCGGAAAAATTCTTTTCCTTTTAATCTTTGCTTGCATCATTGGTTTGTGTGTGGCATCTGCTTTACAGCCTGATGAGCGAATGGGTACCACTCAGACACTTTACCAAGATGAAAATTTCAAACGGTTTAGTGAAGCGCAACAAACGTTTTTTGGTAAAGAAACGGACACGAGCATCGTTTTCCCCAGGAAAGTTGAGTATTCACGGGAGTCTGTACAGAGTGATATTTTAAACACTTGTAAAATGCTCCAGGAGGCCTCTTACAGTGCGAGGGATTCGCAGTGTTGGATGGCATCCTTACAACAGTGGGCGAGGTTTAGAAGCATAAAATGTTCGGATTCTGATTTCTATGAATGTCTAGACGTATTTCTTAATCAGCTTAGTCACGTACCCTTTCGTCAAGACCTGCATTTTGCAGCAGGAAAGCTTAGACGTGAAATATTGGCATCTCGTGTTCAGGTAAAGATGGTTGTACGCAACCGCTACAGAGAAGACAGAAGGTCGCTTCAAGAACTAAGGAAAGATCTAAACTCACATTCTTCTCAAGAAGCAATACCCATCTCTGAGAAATTTTTGGAACTTGATGACCTCTCGTTGTTAGAAACGGATACCATCTTCGTTCTTATTATCGCCACCGTTGTGGTGTTTGTACATTCCTTGTTGGCAAGCTCAAGTTTTAGGATTAGCACCTACCTAGCTATAACACTGGACATACTTTTACTAGAGGCAGCAGGCATCATGGAGACCTGGGGGATTCATCTCCATCACATTTCCTTTCTCACTCTCTATTTGACAATTATCCTATCCCTGTCTTTTAGCATCCAAGTGGCCCATTCATTTGTATTTTCAGAAAAGCAAGCTGTACGAGATCGCATGACTGAAGCTATGAACTCTGTCTTGTGGCCTCTGTTAGTTGCAAGTGTAATTGGAATAGCTGGATCCATCTCATTAGCGTTTATTTATCCAAGTTTGGCAACCATTTTCAGTAGACTTATCCCACTGGTATTGGTCTTAGGCCTGATCCACGCTCTCCTTATTTCCCCACCTTTTATCGTGTTAATTTTCGAGTTCGTGGATAGTTTTACTTGTCAGAATGACGTTGACATGCTACCTACCCAGACGGAAAGAAACATAATGCTCTTGCGGGTTCAAGATGATCACTTACATCAACCAAGGTCTAAACGCCCTGGTATTTCAGTCGTTGGCATCAGCTGCAGATTCCCTGGAGCCAGCAGTAAGGACCTGTTTTGGGATTTGCTTGAAAAAGGAAAAAGTTCCATTAGTGCGTTCCCAGAGAATAGAAAAGAAGAGCACAAAGCTTTCTTCCAACTATATAATCCTAAGAGATTTGTAAGTGGACGCCTCTGTGCCGTCAATGGCTCTTACCTGGAGGAAGTACAAACTTTTGACAATAAGTTTTTTGGCATTTCTAATCAGGAGGCCCGTGTAATGGATCCTCAACAACGGATCCTGCTACAAGTGGTATACGAGGCTATTGAAGATGCCGGAATGCGACTTGAAGATCTGCAAAGGTGTCGAACAGGAGTGTTTGTCGGTGTGATGAATCTAGAGTACGGAGCACTTTTAACTGACCAATCAAATTACCACAACATCGACCAGTTTTCGTCCACTGGAATCACAGCATCCATTCTCGCCAATAGAGTGTCCTTCTGTCTAAACCTAACAGGTCCAAGCCTAGCCGTTGATACGGCGTGCTCTTCATCGTTAACTGCTCTGAAGCTCGCTTGTGATAATCTGCACAACGAAGATTGTGATATAGCGATTGTCTGTGCTCCTAACATTATTCTCGATCATTCCATGCAGATGGTATCCAGTATGGCTGGTCTCTTGGCACCTGACGGGCGCTGCAAAAGCTTCGATGCCTCTGGAGATGGATATGGACGGGGTGAGGGTTTTGCAGCAGTTATCTTGAAGCTATCAAATGCAGCTTTGAGTGACAAAGATGATGAGTATTGCGAGATAATTGCGTGTGGAATGAATAACGATGGGCAAAATGCTATACCAATGACCGCTCCAAGCGCAAAGATGCAAGCTGAACTATCCAGAATGGTGCTAGAAAAGTCAGGATTGAATCCGGAAGAAGTAGATTACTTCGAAGCGCATGGTACTGGTACCGCAATTGGAGATGTTATAGAGGTCACGTCCATAGCTGATACCTACACCAAAGGGCAAGGAAAGCCCAGGCGAAAGCTAAGAATTGGTTCAGTTAAGTCAAACCTTAATCACACAGAGTCAACCTCAGGTCTTGCTGGGCTTATCAAGGTCGCTCTTATGATCAAAAACAAAAGATTAGTGCCAACTGTTAACGTGAATGTTCTGAATCCCAAATTGAAGTTGGAAGAGAAAGGTCTAATTGTACAACAAACTAGCGAGCATTGGAACACAGAATCAGGAAAACCACGAATAGGAGCAATCAACTCCTTCGGCTATGGTGGATCAAACGTGCACGTCATTCTTCGCGAAGTTACTTCGAAGGAAACCTCAGAACAAGAAGAACCCGTTGATCGCCTAAATAATATTCTCACAATCTCCGCTCGCTCGAAAGAAGCTCTACAGAAGATGGCATACCATTATTCTGAATGGCTAAAAGGTCATTTCGAAGAGGTAAACAAATCTTTTATCAATGATTTATGTTACTCGTTGAACGAACGCCGCAGTCAACTCCCTTACCGGTTGGCACTTGCCTTTGGATCCACTAATGGTGCATCCAAGACTCTAGCAGACTACGCGAATGACTCTTTAGGATGGGACAAGTTGGCTTCTTATGGCGAAGTGAACTCCACTGATCCAAAGATCGTCTTCATGTTTGGTGGGCAGGGTTCTCAATGGTATGCCATGGGAAGACAGCTAATTGAAACAGAGGAAACATTTAAAGAGGCTATTTTAACTGTAAGCAACATAGTCAAAGACATGGGGATGACGTGGTCACTCGTAGATGAGCTGATGGTTTCAGAGGACCAATCGAGAATTTCTGAGAATTGCATTGCCCAACCAGCCACGTTTGCTGTACAATACGCTACTGCACAGCTGCTGATGTCCTGGAGGATCTATCCTTCAGCTGTCATTGGTCACAGTCTTGGTGAGTTTGCTGCTGCCTGTGTTTCTGGGATTTTAACGGTCAAGGAAGCTGTACAATTGGTGCTGATTCGCTCTACATTGCAAGATAAATGCCCTAAAAACGGTAGTATGGCCGCTCTAGGGATGTCAGAAGAGAAGGCCAAGGAATTACTCACAGAACTGAAACTTAGCGCCACACTGAGCATCGCCGCAGTCAATGATGCCAGGAGCGTGACACTTTCTGGTGACTCTGAGTCCATCGACGCCTTTGGCCAGCATCTAGCAATACACGCAACGGATACTTTTTGGCGCGTTCTTGGGACAAAGCGCGCATTTCACAGTTCGCATATGGAGGTTATCAAGAAGCCTTTTCAAGCAGCTATGAAAAGGATCACTTTAAAACCTAAGCTGTCGAAGATTCCAATGTATTCTACCGTCGAGGGTGGTATTCTCGAGGATCAACAGTTCACCATTGATTATTGGTGGCGAAATATTCGGTGCCCAGTCCAATTCTATCCAGCAATGAAGCACCTACTACTTGATGGGTACAAACAGATTATTGAGATTAGCACGCAGCCTATTCTAGCCCACTACGTCAAGCAAATTGCTCTTCAAAGCAACCTTAAAGACCAAATGCCAGTTGTCATGGCAACACTTCCTCGCAAAAGAGTACCTGTCCAAGAACAGCACAAAAGCTTTCTCCGGAACACCATATGCGAACTGTACACGCTAGGATTTCCCATTGATTGGCCGTGTGTCCAGAGGAGTCCATCGGCCAAGTTTGTCCGTTCTCTTAACTACCCATGGGAAGAAAACAGCTTTTGGTACAGGGAGCATTCACCCACGACCACAATTTCTCCACTTGGAACAGAGCAATCCACAAAGAAGCAGACACACCCCTTTCTAGGGCAAGTGAAAAATACCGACTTTTTTTCAGGACTGCACTGCTGGGAAACTGAGATTGACGTCCATCGTTTTGCAAGTTTGAAAGACCACGCTCTTATTCAGGGAGGAACCGTGATGCCGGGAGCTGCCTACCTAGAAATGGCCTTTGCCATGGCAAAGGACAAGTTCGTCGATATTGCGGGCATAGAGCTAAGTTATGTTAAGCTCTCAAGTCTTCTTACGCTGCCTGAGACACAGGTAAGTAAAATTCAGTGTCAACTAGACCAAGTGGAATTCAGAGTAGGTTAATTAAGACAGTTAGCTTAAGTGTTTAAGACTTCTTTTTAAACTAGTCGCAAAATTGAAACCCTGAAAATAGTGCCTATCAACGTTCAAGATTGGATCAATTGAAAATGAAACTAATGCAATGAGTCCAGGTTTGTTATGTCGTTAAGATTTCAACCAAACAGCATTGAATATTCCATTCTTATTTTTATACATGTTAAGACTGGCAATAAGTATAAAGAAATAGCTCCTTTTAAATAACTGAATTTCTTTATAGCTCAGCTGGTAACTGACTTTGCTGTCGATAACGTTATCTTTAAACTTAACGGAGATATATTTGCCTCATCCAATTGTCATCCTTTTCTGCTTTAGGTGCGGTCCTTACGACTACGTCTTATAAAGACGGATAGAATTGACACGACTGAGTTCAACATTACAAGTGTTCAGGATGATCATTCAGAGATTAAACTGAGCAGTGGGAGAATTTCTGTTGATCTTTTGCACAAAAGAGTAAAGAGCAAAGATGAAGGTACTTGAAATTATTCAATCTCTGTTGTCTTGAGCTTCTGTGGCAAAGATATAGCTCTTGTTATATTTGCTCTTGCTTTCGTTTTTGTCTGGCTGCTGACGTGTTTGATGTCATTGAGACTGGTCTGAAATTTACTTATTTTTAGTTACCTTTGTTAACTGCAGTAACAAAATCTGCTTTAAGTCCTGAAATCAAGCAAAAAATGAAATTTGCAATATAATATCTAACAAAACGTTTGTTTACTAAAACAAGTTTAAAAAAAGTGTAACGCCTCGGCATTAAGAAATTACAACAGTAAAAATACTAACTATGTACTTTTTTAACATCTTTGTGCGTCTTAAATACCAATGATGTGCCGCTTGTCTACATTCACAGCTCCTAAACAAGTTGGCCCAGCCGTAAATGCACTGGCAACAAATATGACCAAAATGCCCATGGAGAGATTCAGAGAAATAACGGAGGCGTTTGGCTTTAACTATGGCCCAACATACTCTATCATCAAACAGATATGGCACTGCAACAATGAAGGACTTTGTCTGGTCGATATCAGCGAATCACTGGAAATCCAAACTGAAGCTGTAGACTATGTTATCCATCCCTGCATTTTAGACGCCTGTTTACAGTCGTGCTTCGTTCCGCTTGGAATCTCGTTAACCAATGATAAGTCCATTGTGCCGGTGGGTTTTAAGAGCATTATTCTTAATGATGTTCCATCTTCGAACCAGCTGTACTGTCACGTCACTGCTGATGCGAATGACTTTGGAAAGTTTGACGTTTCCCTCATGAGTCCTTCTGGTAATGTTTTATTAACCATGTGTGAGTTTCGCATTGCGGAGTTGACTAGCACACCACGCCAACTTGGTTTCGTTGACCTTGCGTATGAAGTCAATTGGAAAGAAGAGGAGCTAACCCTGGAAGAGCGAAAAGAACGTGTGGAACATTTGACGTGTGTAGTGTTAAAAGATTCAACTGATTTCTCAAACAACTTAATCTCAAGACTGAAAGTTGCAAAGGTCAAGGTGATCACAATTGACCCGCCAGGTGATAGGGCTTACAACAACGAAATGCAAAAAGAGATTGAAACAGTCTTTTCAGGCATACCTAAAAGAGATTCAGCTAATCTCAGAGTCATAAACATGTTGCCCGTTGAAACGACCCGTATGTTGGACAACTTCGGTGTGATTGAGCAAGCGCAAAGCATAGCTTTCAGCAGTTCAGCCTTCTTAATCAAGCTGCTGGTGATAAAAGAGTGTCTTGACTCACGGCTGTTCCTCGTAACTGAGTCCACACAGGTGCTGAGCTCTAGCGGAAGGTCCCCTGAAACTAAATCCATGCCATGGGGTTCCACAGTCTGGGGTCTTCGACGAACAGCAAACCTTGAAGAATCTAGACTCAGGGTTACAGCTATTGACCTTGACAGCAAAAAGAATGTGGATGAAATAGATGCCTTGATTGATGAGATTCTAGGTGACAGTATTGAAGACGAGGTGGCCTTCCGAGAGGGCAAGCGATTCATTAACCGCCTTGAGAGATTGCAAACGTTCGAAAAGGAAACTACCATAACCCGCATGATCGAGATCAATAAGAAACATTCATTGTACCTATCAACTATCCCTTCCTCGGGAAAACTCTGCCTGCGTGAACAAAGTCTGTCGAAATCGTCCTCCTCTGAGCTGACTATAGACCTTTTTTATTGCTGGACACCCTCGGAATCTTTGTTCGATATAGCCAAACCGAAACGATGTGTCTTCGTGGCTGGAAAGGTGACTGATGTACCAGAGAAGAGCGATTTCGCTTTCCAGATTGGCGACGAGGTGTGTGGTGTTCTTTCCTCTGGAAGGGTTTCTCGTTCCCTGTCTATCCAACTCAGCGACGCGTTTAAGAAGCCAGCGAGTATGACAAAAGAGCAGGCCTCATTTATTCCTGCTTGCTTAGCCATAGCATCCCACGCTCTTCAAATAGCAGTATCTGGTGGACAAAATCAGAAATTACTGATTCATGAAGCCAACCGAGGTCCTGGACCAGCAGCAGTTGTTCTTGCAAAAACATCGGGTCACAGAGTGTTTTGCACCATTCCCGATACTTGCCAAACATTTACAAAAACTTCTCTGCTTGAAATGGGTGCGGAAGGTGTGTTGCGTCAGAGCTCGCCCAATCTCAGTAGTGATTACAATGACCCCTTCGACGCAGTTGTATTTTTTTATCCCCCTTCTCCAAATTCTCTTCAAAAAAGTAGTCGTTTCCTTAAACGGGGAGGAAGAGTCATTATCCTGAGCTCTGAGTTTCATGGTGACGTCATATTTCCCGCAAATACAAGTGTCAAATATGAGAGAGAGGACATGGCACACATTCTTCTATCTCCTCTGGCTTTCGAGAAACTCAGTCTAGAAAGTATTAAACTGCTAGAAGATAAAGGAGCGCTTGAAAAGCTTCTTTCGATGCCGCTCGAGACTGTTGAATTGACAAAGTCAATCAAGGCAGTAAACACGTCTATTGACAACCAGTCAACTCCAGAATTCCACGTAAAGGCATTTTCAGATATTTCATTTCTTATTTACTCGTGTTCGTTATTCGAAGACAACCACCTACAAAATATTCCAATACTCCCTCGCGGTTTAGATGGGTGTGGTTTGAAAGGAAACAGAACTTACCTGGTAGCAGGTGGAATGCGAGGATTTGGTTTCGAAGTTGCCCGTTGGATGGTAGAGAATGGAGCAAGATCTCTCGGACTTATTGGTCGCTCCAAGCCCCAAGAAGACAAGTGTCAGCAATTACGAGAGATTGAGAGGGAGACTGGTGCAAAGATCCACACCTTTCAGGTAAATATTTTAGTTGCATAATGTCGACGTGACCTTGATAAATTAAGGCTTTCAAAAAAATTTTTTCGACAAGAAGGGAGGATAGTAACAAATCTGTACCTGAATGAAGGAATTAAGGAGCCAGGGTGGTAGAGTTGTTACGTCGGATGCATTTCAAATGCACGTGGAGTTCCGTCCTTTGAAGTCTCCCTGCTGCAAAAGATGAGGCTGTAGTCCAACCATGTAAATAGCCAACTGGTCATCCCTACGATAGTTAGTAAAGCAGTGCTAAATTCTCTGACACTTAGTGGGGAGGTAATTTTTGTTACAATTCTGGGAATTGACAGTGAAAAAAGGAACAAATACAACAACAAAAAATTATTGTTTTAATTTTACAGGTTGACATTTCCAACCAAACGCAAATGTCTTCCTTTAAACAGCGGCTTCAGTCTCTTCCGAGTGTAGCTGGAATTGTTCACACTGCCATGGTTCTTAGAGACGAGTTTATCAAGGACCTAACTTTTGAAAGCTTCATGGAAGTCATGGGTCCAAAGATCAAAGGTAAAAATATTAGAAGAATGTCAACGTGATAAACAGAGACATATGCTGGCAGAATATGGGGTTAAAACAAATCTTATCTTATCTTAGCAATAACTTGTTTCAAATAATTTTTTAGGTTCATTTTTGCTACATGAAATGAGCTTGGAAATGGATCTAGATTTTTTCGTCATGTTTTCATCTATGGCTTCAATCGTTGGTAACATGGGACAATCGTCATATTCCGCCTGTAATGCTTTTCAAGATGCCCTTGCCCAGTACCGAAGACACACGCTCGGTCTACCTGCTTTGGCGATAAACTGGGGACCAATCAGTGGAGCCGGTGTAATGGAACGAGAATCCGGTATCGCTAAACTGCTCACCATGGCTGGATTGGGCTTCATACACGCGAAGGAAGGTAAAATGTATTCCATAAAATGCACCTAGGAAGATTATTTATACACAGTTCTTGATATCGACTCACATCTAGACTAGTTGCTTATTAGTGTCCGGATAATAATAGCGGTAATGATGTTTCTGTAATTTAACATACTCAAACTAAGGATTCAGAAGTATTGATACTATGGATGGCATGTTTCGCTAGTTTTGGCTTCAAAATTCAACATTTGTTCTGAGGAAGTAAAAGGTGAGAAGGGATAAATTTGGATCATGCCAATTTATGATTATTTTCAAAGGAGTGAAGCACATGGCCAAAGTTCTAAATGAGGAGCCAGGCCGCTGCCAAATCTCTCTGTTTGATGCGGACTGGCCTCGATTTATTAAAAGCAATCCAGGACTGAGAAAGACCTCCCGACTCTCGGCCATCACTGCTGAAATCAGTGCTCCCGAAAGTCAGACCAGGTCGACAGAATCCCTGGCACAAAGGATTATCTTGGAGAAGGATGGCGACAAGAGGGCAGAGCTTGTAAATGAATATGTTGCCATCTTAGTCACAGAATGGACAGGAATTACTTCGCCCTCCGAGACAGATCTAAACAAGAGCTTGTACAGCTACGGTGCCGATTCCACTGCATCTCTGACTTTGAAAATGCAGCTTGAATCCAATCTTCAAGTCTCTTTTGAGGTGCGTTGCTTAAGATGCAAGAGTGACGATGCTGTAGTTTCTCTTGATACAATGAACAATAAGTCTCCAATCAAGAATATCACCACAGAGTTTTTAGTGACACCAATGACACCATAAAATATATAGTTTAGAGGGAACGGTCTGTTTAAATTTTAAAATAGGGTTAATTATAGAAAAACGGCACTTACCGAAATAAATACCATCTACAATGTAACGTTAATATGAACAGGTAAGGGAACGATAAAGTGATTGTACATACTTAGAAGCTTAATATTTCATGAACAGTGTAGTAGAAGATTAAAAAACTAACAAAACATTGTTCAATTTCTTTCAGGTTTTCTATTTTATGCAGCCGGATACCACTCCGCTAAAAATGGCAAAAGATATTAGTTTCAAACTTGGTACAGAAAGGTCAAACTCGCAACCATCCAACGAGCAAACTGAAAATAGCGAAAACCGAAAAGGTGGACTTTCGCAGACACAGCCAACGATAGATACATCTCAATCTAATATTACACCAGCCAATCAAATACAAGTTATACCACTGTACACTCCTGCCGGCTCAGCCATAAAGTTTTTCTGTGTTCACCCTTCCCATCGATACGCCATGAGTCTGGTACCAATTTCTACAGGTTTTCAAGGACAGGTAATTAATACAACAAAGGTGAAATAAAAAAAAAGTTAATGTTATCTCATTTTGCAAGACTTTAATAATAAGGGGATATAAAGACTTAATCTTCAATCTAGCAAAATCTATTACACAATAGTTTGCAGTCCGCTCACCAAAAAGTATCCACTAGGTCCCCTAATTTATTTTCGTTACGGAAATGTTAAATAGCTCCTCTCGACAAAATGCAGCGGCCTTCTTGGCCATTACCTTCGTGAGGAAAAACAAATTTTGAAAAGTTGCATCGATTTTCTCTGCAACTGGGGTAGAAGTGTATTTGTAAGGACTGTATACGTAATGTAAAAAGGAAAGTCTGCGTCGGGATAAATGGTCCAGATTGCCTGTCCCCATGTGCGGTACCCCTTCGTTAGGAGAAACCATTTGTCAGTTGTAAGCTGTACGTTCCTCGCACGATTGTCGATCATAATTGATATAGTGCTATTGAGGATTCTTGATGTCACCGATGCTTACTTTTTTGCGAATTTCACTAAACAAAATTTCCCTTCCAACTGCCACCATTCCAAGACTGTGCAACACAAATTCCATAGTGTAGAGTGTATAGTGTAGTATTTATTTAAAGTCGTTAACGTAGGGAGTGGTTGCCCAATCTCCCGAGTCAGGGGCTCGTGTTACAAACGCACGACTATTTAACAGCACAATGAAGATGCAGGAGACTGGGCCTGCGGTTTATCGTCCTTATCCGAAGGCAGCATATTCTCCTCAGTTATTTTAAGACTATGAGTGTTGGTCCGGTCTGGGCCTCGAAACCGAGACCTCCCGCACGGTAGTCCGAGGCTCTGCCAACTGAGTTAACCGGTCGGTGGTCTGTACCCTAACATGCTGACCCAGTTTAGGGTACATAATAACACTAGTAACCCGTATGTTATATTGGCATTTCACTAGGAATTGGTATCCTTCTATGCATTGGGCTTTACTGACCCAACAGCAGCGAGTGAAGACTGGGTTGGAGTACGTGAGCTTGCTGCACATTACGTTCAACTGATCAGCAAGGAGCAGCGCCATGGACCTTATTTTCTTGGCGGATATTCCTACGGAGGGCTTGTTGCGTACGAAATGGCGTCCTTGTTGACAGAGCAGAACCAGAGGGTGGAATGTGTAGCTATGATTGACACATTTCCCTGGTCCCCGCTTTCACAGAAAATCAGCACTAGGGTAGTGTCCATGCAGGAGGATGGAAATTCGCAACGCCGACATGTTAAGGTTCGTGAAAGACGTAGTCATAGCAGTCTTAAACAAATGCCTTTTCCCGTATTGAATGATCACTTCAGATGTGCTTTGAGCCGATATTTATATAATGTCAAGGCGCTAGTGCGTACATATATTATAAGTACAGACTTACCGACTGATAGCCGAGCCGGATTGTGCGAAAGCATATACACATTGCATTGTTACCTAAGCTGATGCCATTTGTCGAGTGATTTTCTACTGTTTCTCAACTGAAGTTATAAATTATGAATTTATATCTATTTTTATGACTGCAGCTTCAATTCGAAAGCTTCCTGAAAAAGCTGGCGCTAGATTCCCTTAAGATGGCAGATGATGAATACCTCCAGCTGAGAGAGGAACACACCCAAGACGGGGCCATAGATGAACTGCAGAGAAGGAGCATTGAGAAAGGACTAACCACCCACAATTTGAAGGCCCTCCGAGAATCACTTCTGAGGGATCAAACTATTGCAAGTAGAACACACCACGAATGGCAGCCTCCCAGGGTAAGGGACATATTTTGTAGAATTTTAATATCAGATGAATGGTAAACAACATGCTCTCGTGTTATGAACAAACCAGTTTGAAGTAGTGATTTCCAAAGACAGCGACTGAATGGAATAACAAATTTAATAATCAAATCTTTTAATTTTGTTTCGCGATATATTTGTTTAAAACTAACATTCTCAAGTTCTGAAAAATAATTTTAATCGCTATATATTATTAGGTTCGTTATCGAGGTCCTATCACCTTCCTCAAATGCCAAGACACCCGTTTCTCGCCAACTCGACTTCGCTCATCAGATAGTGCCGAAGACGTATGGGGCCAGCTGGTAGACGGAGGGACAACAGTGCTCATTTGCCCTGGTGACCATTACTCCTTGAGTGAGCTACCCCATGCTCACGTGACGGGCAGTATCCTAGCAACTGCTCTCGCATTCAACTATCGCACATTATTCCCGGAATTCCCTAGACCTTCAAGAACATTCCATCAAAGACGAGCCGTAGAGAAATTTTGCAACGGTGTGAAGGTTTTCCTTCATTCAAAAAACGGTAATTTGCTCAGATTGTCTTCCAATGTTGAATAGTCAAGTATCGACTGATGACTTTCTTGGTATGAATAGAACCGTTTATAAAATCTTTATTGTTCTCAGTTGTCTCAAATAATTCTTTGGAAGGTCTGACTTAAACTTGCAAAGTGATTACTGAGTATTGCATGCTAGACAATGTATTCTCGAGTGGTAAATTAGTATGAATTTGCCCCTAATCATCCCATAATAGCTATTTAAAACAAAAGATTTTAAAATGGCCGCCATATCACCGAAAAGGTCCATAAACGTTGATTCCTTGCATCAAGTTATCGTAGGTTGTTTTTTTCTCTTTATCGTGGCTTTATCGACTTCTTTTATCGTTCAATTTCAGGAAACAAGAGGCCTCATTTTGGCGAGCTTTATTTCCAGGAATTTTCCTTTAAACTGAAGTTAAAATCAATGGCCGAGGAAGGCGAAACCAATGAGTACGAGAAAACAAAAAAGACAATCCATCTGAAAGGTAATTAAATTGAGTACCCAGGCTACGATCATTACTTATTGTGGCTTTGAACTGATTGCTGAATTAAATTCACTTTCTTTGAAATCACTTTAGCTTATCACATTATTTTTCTATCTATCGTATAACAGACCTCCGCATGGTACAGCCCGGAAGACTCGTTTCCAGTGCCCTGAAGCACGCCGGTCGCAAACGTAGAGTTGGAGTGTTTCAAAGTGGGAACCTGGGGCAGGTCGCATCCGTCATAACAAGAGAACGTGTCTACAACTTGGAATTTACTGATTGTTCCGATTTAAAAGCGTTTCACAATATGATAGAAGCTATATTTGCAGTGAAACTGTTAACGAGTTAGAATTAGTGCAGTATAAACAAAATATTATGCGCCATATTCTTTCAAAATTAATTTTATTGACCAAATACCTGTGTCGATGGAAACCAAAAACCGATGCTTCTATTCAGAACATATTACTTTCCATTGAAAAAAGTAATGGTGTTATTACTACCTAATAATTGCTTCCTGGTGTAGAATCAACACATGCGTGCAATAAGGTAGTGGCGAATTAGTACTGATTTGGAATTCGTGCACTATAACCTGCATTTCAGTCGAGACGTAATACTTGGCTGTGGCGTATTTCACAATGAAAACCTCTTTCTCAAAGACGCCAATTGAAGATGTAAATAATCATTACATCTGTCAGGCAGCTTGAGATTAGCACGTAGCTGCAGACGGGAATGGTTATGGAGCTTGGCAAACGTCGAAGGACCCAACAAAGATGGCGAGGCTTATGTTGAAAGGTCCACTACCGTACACAATCTTTTGCTTTGCGCATGCACACTACGCGTGAATTACTTGACCCAATCGTTTCTATTGGTTACACCGTAGATCCTTAGTCAGAAGTAAACAACTATTGTGTCTTGTACACGATACGTTATGGACAAAAGAGTAGGAAAAAAACCTACAACAAAGAGCTTTGTCGAATTTCATAACCATTCCCCTCTTCTAGCTAACTTGGACAGGACCATAGATCAGTTTTACTTTTTACTTTTTACTTTTACTAGAACTGCTAATTGGTTTGTTGAAGCAAGCTTTTCGTTCCTCAGACCGTTGCGAGCTCTTTTTTAAATTTAAGGCAGTCCTAAAAAGGTCAATTTTTTTAACTTGAACTCAAATTTGTAAATAATCTTTTGCAGATGTTTCCCTTTGCACTACTGATAGGGTTTTTATTCCTCATGCCTCTACAATTCTTATTTTGTAACATAAGCATATCTATAACATTATAAATATACGTTATTTACCGGCCTTGGTCGATCCCTATTGGGGAAAACTGTGCCCGAGGTATTGAATACCGCCCTAGGCGGCAAGCCGAAGGCCATAATCAAGAGCAAGGGTTTATACTTTTTTTATCCACAGCATTACTTTGAGTGCAACTTTTGTGTCGAATTTTAATTAAAGCTGTTCAGTTCAAATCTGGCGTATGGTGCGTTTGACATTTCGGGCTCAAAAAGCGGTTCTGTTTGCAGAATTTGAAGCGCAGATTTCAAATGTGACACTATGCAGCGAAGTATTATGATTAACAAAACTGACTTATGGCCCAAAACGTCCGTTTTGAGACAAAAAATGATTTTGATAAAAAAGAAACGCACGACCTGGAAGAAAGTTTGGTATTACATGAGATTTAAATCTATTAAAGCGACACACTTTCACGAAAATCGAAAATGACTTTACATGCTGCTTTGCTTGACTCTTTGTTAAATGCTTACGTTTAACATTGTCTTACGGTGTAACAACAAGCATTAAGTTGCCAAAGTCGGGAAATTTCGTGGCAGTCCGTAACCGGGGATAGATGAAAATAGTACAATCTGGACCGCTTGCCCGCGCGTGATTTGCCAATCACATTCGAGGATTTAGGATTCTCGACCGCTGGGAAGTTGAAAAAGAGGAGTTCTTTCTTCTGTATTCATTGGTGCAATACTAGGCTTGCTTTCAAATCAACCTATTATATCAACAGATTTGCTCAAACTATTGCAAATTGAACATTTACCTCCCCTTCCGTTAAATTGTTAAGTTAAACTTAACATCTGCCAACATTAATGAGTTTTCATCTGACACTTACTCCTAATTTACTTCATTTCAAGTTATTCAGTGATTTACTTATTTATTTCGCCTACTTTTTTTTCTTTTCCTTTATTTTGTCTCTTTTTACCGTCGCATGAAAACCAATAATTGTGAACGAGACAGAGAAGGAGAAGGGCATTTAAACGAGCGAAACCATTACTGGTTACATAAGGCTGGGAATGTAGCAAGCTGTTCAAATTTCCTATTTTCAAATGATTTTGTTTATTTTACGCACTTGGCAGATCCTAATTTATCTTTGCTATGAAAATAACTTCAATTTTTCCCCGTTATTCTTTGTTATTTCAAATGCAAAATTACCACCTAGTCTATGTACAGACTCCTTAATCGAGTAAAGGCAAAAAAACGTTGGGAGCCGAGTTGACGTATGTCGCGGTTGAAAGGGATGACTGGAAAGGACCGCTTTAAATATTCAACTGCAGACTATTGTTATATACCTCGTTCTTCAAAGCACACCGACATATGTAAATGAAGTGGCGGGGTATTCTGCAGTTGAATATTTACTGAGGTCCTTTCCAGTCATCCCTTTTAACCGCGACCGTTGACGTAACTGACTTACTAGAAAGCTAGCCTGTTCTCGTGTTCATTACCATGTCAATATTAACCAATAAACTCTCAATATTGGTGTCAATAAATCTTTATTTATTTATTATTTATTTATTCTACTTAGCATTTAGCGTCTTAAAAATATCAAAAAATCCTTTACCCCAACGGATTGTTTCATTGATATGATTTTATATTCGTGGTAAATTGTTAAATGTAGAGTCGAGTCACGGTAACTCGAGCTGTAGCTCAATTCATGGCATGAACAAGTCAAAAGGTAAATCGAATGAACTCGGTAATGCTAGCCCAACGTTGTTCTTTTCGAAACCTGCAAAGTTCTCAGTCTGTACTTTGTTTTGTTTCGCGTTGTGCTGTGATCTGATTTATACAGTGTTTTAGAAAAGCACTGTTCCATTTTCATTCGACCTCTCTCCATAATTACATTATTCTGCTTAAAATGTACACTTCATGATTTAGAAACACAGTTAACACCGTTTCTTTTCTTATTCCGGCCATTTGAAACTTTTTCAAGTTATCGGGAGTCGACTATATATCTAAACTCAAATCAGGGTACTTTGAAATATATAATGCATGCAATGTTGTTTAAACTTCTCACTATCATAGAGCGGTTTCAAATTGAATATCGTGGAATCAAAAACCCAAAGTAATCTTTCTGACTAAACACAGAGGACGCAGACAAACTCAAAGAAAGTACATGCGCGGAAGAAACATGTGCGACCGATTCACGATTGATCTTGGTTTTGACTTCTTTATGGAAGGCAAAGTGGCGGCAGTTGTTTGAAGCCAATGTGTAGAGTAGTGATGCAAAACTAAAACGAATTACTCTCGACACTCAAGTAAAACCCGCCCTACAAGTATCGAAAATAGTGAAAAATATGTCAAAAGTATAAGAAAAATTGGCTCCTCCCTGGATAGGATGCTAGTCCATGGCAGGGTTACCCCCAGCAGTAAGTTCGCTGTTACCCATTTATACACCTGGGTGGTTAGAGGCACTGTGAAAGTAAAGTGTCTTGCCTAAGAACACAACACAACGTCCCAGGCCAGGGCTCCATACTTGACTGCTCGATCCGAAGACTAGCGCACTAACCACGAGGCCACCGCACCTCCTGGGCATTATAGTAATTATAACACATAATACACTACTAACGTTTCTATGGATGAGGAATATGATTTGCCAATTAACTATAAAAATGAAGGTAAACCTTACAACTAAGGAACCCTTGGATACAAACTTAGGAGCTTAGCAATGTCTGAAAGTGCTAATCCTGTGATGTGAGTTATACTCACTTTGACAGCTCCAGCGGCTTTACACGCGTTTTCATTTTCCACGAAAACGAAGCAACGCACGTGGTGACATTATTAGCGGAAGAACAGGGTGCCAAGTCTTAAAATGAACTTAAGATTAAGAATTTAACTTAAGAATTATTTTGAGAATAATGCCTAAATCCTTAATCCTCTCTTCCTTTGATTCTAGAGCGGTATACAATTTTCAAACATTTAAATACATTTGAACAAAAGCGTCAAATGTCTTCTTGAAAATAAAACAAATATATCCATAGTTTTAGGTTGCTACATATAGGTGTTTCCGAGTCGCCTGTATTATGAATTACAACACAACACAATGTCATCCACATTACTGCATAGATTCACAAGCAGCGATTAACTAAAGTTCTATTGGACTCTGAAAAGGAAAGGGTTAGTAGGTTTTCCAGTACACTCAAATTTAAGACGCATATGCCCGTTTCCGTTGCATCCAAATTAGAGTATAACTGAAAAAGTATATGTACTATGCAGTATAGCTGAGATTGGCACACTGTCCTGGCAAACTAGGGATCGTTTTAAAATTGTGTTATCATCACAGCTTCAGGTGGCTTTTCTGCTATTGCTAGGACTTCTCCAGTTTTGGTTGTTGCATTTCCTGGTTCATTTCCAGGGTCATGAGAACCCTCCTCAGTCTTGGACGTTTTAGTGGTGTCTTTGCCAACGGGATTAGCAGCCTGGTCACTTTGCAGAGTTTCTGGGCTTTCTGAGATACTGCCAGCATCTTTTTCCTGGTCGAGAACGGAACCTTCACTCAGGTTTTTCTGTTTCTTGTCGCCATCTTTTGCGTTCTTAGGCTCTTTATGAAGTTCAATTCCCTTGTTCTCAATTCCTAACTCAACCGTGCTACTGTTTACTACTTGCTGAGCGCCGTCTGTTCCATCTGTCTGGCGGGCATGATCGTTGTTGCTTCGCTTACCGTTTAGTTCAGTAAAATCAATGCTCTTAGTTTCTTCACTTCCAACTGGTTGCATCCGGAGGCTTGTGTCAGCTTCTTTACTGCGTCGATCTTTCTTACTTATGCTGCTCAGTTTCTGAGTACTGTCTTCTACAGAGGAGGGTCGGGTAATAGTAGGTCTCCAGCACAGAAACGAAAGGTGAACTGGCATAATACACAGGCCGTGAAGAAGGCCAAGTACTACAATTCCAAAGAACATTCGGAAGAATATTCGGAAGATCTCCGAAGAGGCGAACGCTAGTACCACCATGCCGAGGAACGTACTGAATCCTGAAAACAAGCAAAAAGAAGGAGACAGGAACGTTAATGCGTTAAGCAAAATGATACGCGAAGGTTATTACGCTATCTACTAGCTTCCTTCACTAAACCAGGCAAACTATTATAAAAAGATTTTTTGGTCTTTCTAGATGCTCAGTAATCAAAGAAACTTTTTTTCAACTAATTTTAAGATAATTCCATTCCTCCTGGCTCTTGTTTTTCAGCTAAAATATACAAAATGCTTCCTCTGAATTATTTATTCTACCCAGGGATGTACAACTGAATATGCGTAAATGAATATGCACCGACAAATTGTTTAGGACACATGAAAAAAAACACAGAAGGTAGCCTCCGGGGAAATCCCATTCAAAGAACAAACTGCAAATGTGGATCGTAAAAAGAGGGAAACCACGTTCTTGCTTCAAGTTCTCCATTGGTGTCCCTCAAGGATCCTTACTTGGCCCAAGACTATTCACTATCTACACCAATGACCTCCCCGACCACGTAAACGATGGCTTCATCTTGATGTAAGCCGATGACACTACTATTTATACAATTGGCTCCAGTGTTGACTAAGTCATCGTATCTCTAAATGGCCTTATGGCACAGACATCTATGTGGAGCACTTTAAATAAATTGACAATCCACCCTGCAAAAACTGAAGCCATGATTTAAAAAAAAAACAACAGTTTTTTGGCCCCTTGCAGCCATTACAGTTTGGCTCTGGCTTTGTGAAATTTGTTAATTCTACCACTTGTCTAGGTGTAACGATTGATAACAATCTCTCTTGGCATGCCCACGTAGATATAGTTGAGATCTCTTTTTCCAAAAACGTTGGTGCTTTAAAAAGAATGCTGTATTTACCCAAGTCAGTTCTAGTAGAAATATACTTTAAAACAACTATACCTAGTGTGACCTACGGATTATCAGTATGGGGAAATTGTTCCCAATCATTACTCAACGAATTAGATCATATTCATGCCCGAGCATGCCGAATTATTAATCGTCTTCCTTCTTCATTAAAAGGTAGTTTATGCCTGTCTCACTGTAGATGGCTTCCTATTGACTATTTATATAAGAGACGCATATTACTTAAGATGCATCAAGTGTTCACAGGGTCTGCTCCTAGACAAATTTTAGATTTATTTTCTAAATCAACAAGATCTACAAGATTCAGTAACCAATTTAATATCATTAGGGTGAAAACAGAATTAGGAAGAAGTTCCTTACAA
>Ga0126337_10000215_pt1 | contig 25162 bp, 11 predicted proteins | sample DipCmetagenome_FD_92527 | JGI IMG/M metagenome (GOLD analysis project Ga0126337, IMG submission 92527) | Coral microbial communities from La Bocana,Puerto Morelos, Mexico - Diploria C A metagenome | ecosystem: Host-associated > Invertebrates > Cnidaria > Coral | place: La Bocana,Puerto Morelos...
AACTTACTCATACTCTCCATGCCGCCGTGTTGTCCTTGTGTTCTGCAGATCCATAACGTGAGGAAGAGAGTTACCGCTATTCTGGAGGCAAAGAACCCCATCTTTTCAACCCAAATACCTCAATAGGGCTGAAGCATGAAGGTTCAATGAACAGCCTCTGGTCTTGTGTGTGCTAGACGGAAAGGTAATGCCACGCAATTCGGCCCATCTAGGGTATCACACCCCAGAGAGAGTAATCAATAAAGTTTTGTATTGTGTTTCTGTGTAATAACATGCTTGTCGTCTGGGATGATGTGATAGACGTGATCGGTATCAAATGACCTGGACAATCAGGGCTTAAGTGTAACACAACGATGGTGTCAACGCATCTTTTTTAGTTGTCCCTAGCGAAAAAACAATCCAAGCAGAAAATTTTGACTTGATGAAAGCGAGAACGTTTCTTGCCATGGTTAGCGAGTTTGAGAGCCAGGCAAAGCAACGATTCGAATACACGTGTTGATGAAAATGATACAGTGCCAGCAGGGTTGTGATCGTCTGTGACACGACAACAGACATACAGTGTCATAAAGGACCCATGAAGGTCAGGCACCCGGACAGGCAATCTCCAATCACGTTGCACCGCTCTCGACTACACAATAAAGAATAAAGAAATACTCATTCACACACCAGAAGCCTTTTATGCTGTGGCGCACTTACGCGCTGCAATTCCACATATTCGTTTTTTTAGGAATTCGATTGCCCAAAAAACTAGAAACAACCCAAAAAGATATATTTAAAACTTAGAGCTCCAAAAAATCAACGTTTCTTTAACTTTTTATCCAGAGAATGCAAACAAATTCCTCAAATTTTCTGATTTCGTGCACGGTGGCGTGACAAACAGAAACTGAATGAAAGCCCGTTTGTGTGATTCTCGTTATAAAAGCGGATTGTCCCGGCGTGACAGACATGGCAAGGTTCGCGTGCTTGAAATTTACCACAAGAAACAAACATTGATAATCTAGATTTGATAATCAGTGACTTGCTAAACTAAGTTTTTTTTTTTACTATTAATTAATTTGTTTGTTTATTGTTCGTGTCTTGCCATATAGTTGTTTTTTTTTCCTCAGGGCTATAGCACCAGCCTGCTTGCAGGCCCTTTGAAGGCTGAACCACCTTGCTGATATTCATGGTTTAAATACCTTGAACGTCTTTACGCTCATAAAAACGCAAACAGAAGATTTAAAAGATTCAACACAAGCCATTAAACTACAAGAAAACCTTTAAGAGTGGCTGCAAGGAATAATTTTTGGTATTCCATGGTCCTGGTACCACCGCCTGGTCTTGTACATTGATTCAGCAATAAAGAAATCTGATTGGCTGATTAAAGTTATTGGCAAGATATTTTTCTACATAAGGAGGGGGTCGTGCAATAGGATATACCCATCACTCCAAGACTGAAGGATAAAAAAAAAACTAACCTAGTAACTAGCAATCTGAACCTCACGTTTGATCAATAATCAATATTTACTAGTGAGTAACTACTCAGCTCAGTATTTCCATGAATAATAGCCGGGGACAATTTTTTTCTAGTTTTGCACCAAATGGGGGCGATTATTTGAGGGATGCAATTATTAAAGGGAGGCCATTATTTCAAATATTTCTCACAGGAGCCTAAATATTTTGTTTTATTGCATTATTAAATCTAAAATCTAATCACATCAAATATAAACCGAACATGGGCTAGTAAGTGTTTCAAATAGGTTTCGTTGATTGCGCCAATCAATTCAATGTCAATATCTTAGGCATCAGAGCCTGAATCATCACCGATTACTTTTACTGATTCATACTCCATTTCAACTTCATTGTCCAGATTTACCGCAACAGAGATCCCTGATAAGAGAAAAAGAAAATGGAGAGGTGGGGGGGAGGGCATTATTCAAGGGAGGCGATTATCTTAAATATTTCGGTAAAAGGCAGCTTATTATTCAAGGGAGGCAATTAATTAAGGGATGGCTACTATTCAAGGAAATATGACATTTGCATACTTTACTTTTGAATGGAAGAGCAAACTATTGATGTAATAGCACATTTTATTAGACATGTTACGTTCAATAAACAAATATTTTTTTTTCTATTGCATGACACAAACAATAGAACTTTCACAGTACTTAATAGGACATTTTTGACAAGAAATAGACAAAAATACAAGAATTTTAACCATGACTATAAATCTGCAAATCGCGACTTAACAGTTGTAATTTACATAGTTCATTATGCTGATATATTTCCAATTTGCTGGCAGATCTTAATTGTCTTGACTTGAAATCTGAAAAATAAGGGGAAAAATGTACGTCAGAAGAAAATATAAAACAGAACCAGGGTCATTCAACAGGACTGAGATATAACTGTACCCTAATGTGCAACATTAAGAGTGAAATGGCTAAAAAATTGAACAAAATATTGATCTTTATTCAATGTTTTTCTTTACCCTTCTTGTCATGGTCATGACCTTGCACAACACTACATACAAGTAAATTTTATGTTTCACAAGTGTCTGAGAACCTGACCAACAGAAAGGGAGCTACAGTACCACACAGTTTACGCATCTTGAAAAACTAAGCCTAAATTCTTCAATTTTTACATTTGTAATCAGCGTCAATCTTCTCCATCCTTAACCATCCTTGTTCCTTTTTGGTTTCCTATTACCCCTTTGGTATTTTTCTCTCTCAGTAAATGACTTCGGTATTTTCAGGTTCCCTTTAATATTTTAAAGGAAATTTTGTACACAGCCAATATACAAAATGTTGTCACTGAGCTCCTTTATGTTGTTGCACCAAAGTGCCAGAACACAAAGTAAAAGATTGCACACTGTTGGGGTGGACCTTCCAACATAAATCTTTGCATCTTTACTAGCTTATTTGAAGTTTGGGGGGGGGGGCTTCATGACCATTTCCCTGTATTAATGTTACCCACAAATAACTAGACTACAAACTGTACATCTTTGAAAGTCATTAAAATACTTTTGATCTGACGACCACTGAGCTGGTAGTATGTGGTCCTATTAAGAGAGCAACCAGGTAAAGGGGTTCTTAAAAGAAAATGACCGACTGAGTTTTTTGCAACAAAGAAAGCTGGTAGTTGTAAGGGGATTATTAACTGCACTTGTGTGAGCACAAACCACAAACAAGCAGAAGTAGTAGACACTGTACATGTATCTGCGACTGAGCTCAAGAACCCAGGATTACAATGTTTTCTTTGGAGGTATTTACACAGGGAGACTGTCTTTGGTTAAATTTGTAGAGTAGAAAGTTTAATGAGACTGTCCTTTGTTAAATAAGCACATGCCAGCCTGGGAAAAAGTAGAAATAATCAAGATATCCGTGTTTCATGGAGAAAATATTATATGGACAGTCTTGTCTGATTCAACATTCAAAATGACCAAGATCATTCTGCAACAATCTTTTTTAAATTAAACCATTATCAACTGAACAATAACTACATGCTTTCACAAGAACGAGACACTGCAGTTCTAACACCTCCAAAGGTCTAAAATTCTATCTTTCTCAAAAACCAGTTTAGAATCACTTGCTTTCACAAGGAACAGGAAAAAGAAATAGTAATATGCTGCATTACTTATTCCCAACAATTTTTTACCATTGACATACAATTCTCAAACTCTTTAAGACTTTAATAATAAGTTAAAACAAAGAAAATCACAACTGTGAAAGACTTTTGGAGAACTGGCCTTAATTAGCAGGGATTTTGACCACTTTACTTCTCCGTTTACTTTTTAGTTTTTGTTTTTATTGAGAATATATATATAGATCAAACACTTACAACTGTTTCATTGGCTATCCAAACACCTCAAATTTTGTCAAAATATTCAGCTACATGTTATATTTTCAATTCTATTCTCAGTGTTTGGATATCCCGAAGAAACACTGTCTCTCGTGGCAGAAGTTCGAATGAGGCCTAAAACTACTGTTAAAAATTCAAAATCCTTTAAAATCCAAGCTTTTGCCGATCTACGACATCATCAGGGATAAGGATGATAAGGATGATGCCGTAGATCGGCGAAAGCTTGGATTTTAAAGGATTTTGAATTTTTAATAGTAGTTTTAGGCCTCATTTGAACTTCTGCCAGTTTTCTAAAATGCTATGGAAGGACAACATCGTCCGATACTGTCTCTCGTGTTTGATATTCTCTCGTGTTTGATATTCGACATGAACAACGTTCATTTCAAGCCCTGCAACAATTCTTGCCAAAATGGCCACTTACCACAGACATGTGCTATTGTACTATGATGTTGTTGATGGGAATGTGAATGAGTTTGACGAAAAAGCCAATGAATCCCATGATAGCAAAACCAATGGCAGTTGCCAGGGCAATTTTCTGGAACTCTGCAAAGATAAGAAAACAAGAATAACTCGAGTTTCTACTTGAAATGCTGACAAGTTGAAGAGTTATATCTAGCTGCTTTAGTCAGTTATAGCAAGATAAAGTGTGGGTTTTTTTCGGTACTGGTGATGAAAAACAATACAGTCATCATGATGTTAATAATTCTGTAATTCTTTAGGGATGCTATTTGCACAAAACTTGGTTAAGGCTACTTCCCTACTGATAATAGGTGATATCTGAGCTGGCAAAATACTGCTACTTTTTGCTTTTCTCTCTTCAAGTAAAACACAAAAACAATGATCCAATAGAAAAACAATTCTCATGACAAACCAAGGAGAAAATTTTATGGTTTACAGTGGATTAATTTATGGTTGTGAATAGCTAATCATTTTTGGCATGAACGTTTGTATAATTTTCAAGTCAATGAAGATTTCTAGAACAACTAATCTACATGTGAAAAACTCATTTTGACCTCAAGGAATAAAGTGCATTTACTTCTGACTTTATTTTTTCTTCAAACTTTTTGCAATTAGAGTTTTAAAATGTACTTTATATGATAGCTAAACGGTAATTATTACCCTATCAGCGATCATATAATAGGCCATTTTAAGAACTATTTGTACCAGTCCAAAGTGAATCGCCATTATTCACAGCATAGAGAAACGGCTACAAAATCAAGGCAAGGCTTAGAAGAACAAAACACGTGGAAAATGGAGAACTAATTACAAACAGTTTGGGCCGTAAAAATAAAGATCAGACAAAATACATTCGTGGAATCGTAAATAACCAATATATATGAACGTAAGCTAAGCTTTTAGCTCTTCAAGATTATTTTACCAAATGGTAATAAAAACAAATGCTTACAAATGCTTTTAAAACTTCCAAAAACAACACCCTCACAACCAGGAAAAGTATGGTGAACATACTGCCGCAATTGAACAGTTAATACCCTTAGAAGCAATAAGTAGAAAACAAGATGAACCTTTTCTATCGGGCTTAGTGCATCTCTTCACAAGTCTCATGGAGTCCTTCGCAAACTGTTTGCATGGCTCAAGAGCGTTCGTAATCTGGTCCATTTCGCTGTTATGTTTCCTTTTTTAATAAAAAGAATAAGGTTAATGACACATTCTCTGTGAATTAGAATCGCTGGTCTAAGACAACGTAGTAGAAATCAGTGTTTTTCTTACCGGAATAATTCTTCACAAAAGACCGAGAGATGTCGTGTCACTAAAAGGAAGGAGAAGAAAGCTTTGTATTGCATTATGGGTAGAAAATTGTTGATCCGCTGACTGAGACAGGTAACTGCAGCAGGCTCAAATTTCTTTTGTTGGTGGCAGCAGAGCTAAATTTAGCAAAGTAAAGTTAAATTTACATATTTCTAGATTATTTGTTTGTTTGTTTGTTTGTCTTTTATTATTTATTTTACCTATATATTTTCTTCTAAATATACCTTAACTAAAGATGCTGTCGACTATGAAAACCACAAAGCCATAGTTATATAAATACACGGCACGCTTCTAAAACGTCTTAGTATATCTCTCAGTTAGTACGCGCGCTGTGATTGGTCAATGTAGCGGGCCGTATTCTACTGTATAGCCTGCTAAATTCAAAAGTTTCTTTAGTCGCCATGTAAAATGTAACCACAAAGTAAGGTAACAGCAGCTCGGAAATGGCTTAATAACAACTGACGACTACACACGGTCACGCCGACCGTGACTACAAATCGCCCCAAATCCTAAAAGCCACAGAACAGAAGGAGATCCTAAAAACACCAAAATCCCAGAAAGACGAAATTCGATGTATTTTCTTCACCATCTTGGGACTTTGTTTTTGCACGACTGCTAATCTTTAATCGTGATGGGAAATTACTAAGCCGGAGCCAGTGCATTATCACACAAACTGGTCGTCTTGCATTCGCAACGCTCATTATCCGTCGGTAGGAGTGACGGAAGATGAAAAGGAGGTAATGGATGATTTCCTTCTTCCGCGTGTACCTAGCGAGCTTGCGCGGCCATAATAATGTTGGCTAATCACACTTGCGTACACGACTAAAAGATTGTTTCCTTATGCGAGTGCTACCGAGAATCAGCCCCCTTTATTTAAAATCTTAAGAACACCAAATTCTTCACGACAAGAAATCATTATTAGGCCCTTTTTTCTGTCGGGTGGAGGAGGGGGCAAATGTATCACTTTTAACATTAGCCGTTTGAGGGCTATTTTATTTTACAGGCCGGGTTTTACCTCACCCCACTCCAAAGGAAAGTATGGGACTTTGTCAAGGTTGGTGAACCCATAATGCCAAACCAACGTGATTACAGGTAGTCGCGGAATCGCATTAAACCCGAATTTATTTTTCTCACTAAATAAATGGAAATAAAACCACGTTTTGTGCTTGACCATTCAACACCGATACACGGATTTTCATTCTTTACAAGATCGAAATTTTTAATTCTTTAATTTAATATTTACAATGTAATCATTTCACTCACTCTATTAATAGCCTGGGTAGCTTGCGGATTAAGCGATTTGAGCACGCGCATAAGCTGTGAAGCCGCAAAAACGTAAGTGTGTCGTAAGAAGCCTGGAAGAGAGAGAAACAATTTCTCATCTCTGCCTCCCAGTTTCCTCGCGGTTTCAGCGCTGGTTGGCGCGCTCAAGTCGCCTAAACCAAAAGCTAGGAGCTGCACTTATGTCTATTGATTTAATCCGAATCGTCTAGTTCCTCCTCTATTGATATATTCATCTCATTCCTGCTGTCTTTTCTTAGTTTCTTATCACTTGCTGTCTTGCCGCATCTTTTCCATTTCATTCGACGATTTTGAAACCATATCTTGACTTGCGTTTCAGTCAACATGAGACTGGTGGCTAACTCGTATCGCTGTGGTCGTGTCAGATATTTCTGGGCCTGGAAGTGACGTTCAAGCGTGAGAAGTTGATGACTCGAAAACGCTGTGCGAGGTCGCCTCTGTTTTCCATTGACAGTGAAGTTTCGTGTATGTAAATAGTGAGGAGAATAACCTGTTGGATAGGAAATAAATGATGTCATATTAAAATATACACACGGAACCCAAAGCTTCCAATGCATGCCGGGCAGCCTAGTGCATAATGAAATTTTGGCATAAGAGCGACCGCGGCGAGGATCATAGGAGGCGAATTCAGAGAAAGTGATTGCCCTCCCTTCCCAAAACAGCTGTACCGGGGGAAAAATTGCAAAGTAATAATTTCACTGTTTAATTCGAGCATCATCATATTGTTGTTATATTGTAATTAGGTTTATTGAAGAGATCAAAGCCATATCTGGATGAAAGAAAACCGATGAGTTATGCCGGATTTGATATGAAGATGATCATCAATCAGGTCCTCATATTTTTCTTCGCAGTTCGAATATATGATCTTTCCTATATTCATTTTATTCTATTTCCGGGGAATTGAGCGCAATTTGAAAAGATAAGTACACGAAACGTTTACCAAAGATTTCACGGACTGAAATGGTAAAACGTTTGCTGCAAACAGGGACTGGAGTTGTGAGTCCAAGACAGTTTCATAGGTAAATGGTTAAGTCTGTATACGAGCCAAGTGGCCTATTAGGCCGTGGCTTATACTGGTTTCCGTAGCGGAAGCTACTAGGAGTATTTCTACTCCCTCCTGGATGGGATGCTAGTCCATTGCAGGGTTACCCCCTGCATTAAGTTCGCTCGATCCAGAGACGAGCGCACCAACCATGAGTTCACTGCACCTCGCACATGAGATGTTTTAATGCCATGCTAATAACAAACAAGCCAATTAAATGAACTAGTGATTTTTTTCCAGCGTTCTTTGCAGCAGATTTTCTCCGGCTGGCTTTCCATGACTTCGGCCTTGTTTGATTAGCTTACGTTCGGTTAATTCTTATGTTTTCTCTAATCTTAAAAAAATGGCAATTTGTTTTTATTTGACAGATTGTGACTCAGTATTTAATGCTGACTGAGAATTCTTATACCTGAAGTCCTCGTCCGAAATAGTGAGCAAACGAATACCTCTTAAACATATCCACTAAAAACAAACAGTTGAAAGAGTCCAAACTTGATCATTTCAATACGATACGATTGAGATGGACTGTGAGTCTTTCGCTCACAATGCGCTTATTTTTTCCAGAAAATTAGAAGATCGAGTCTTGAATTTCTCCACCTTGGCTGTAATGACCTATCGCACTCATCGCTGGTTCACTGCTCCCGCCATTCACCACTCGAATTTTAACAGAATTTGTCTTTCTGTTATTAAAAAATGTGTTGCCAACTTTTCTGCGCTGCCAAGGTGGAGAAAATTGATGAACAAAATTTCCTATAAATTTAAAATTCGAGCGGTGAACGGCGGCAAAGGTTTTCAGGCTTTGTTAGGACTTTGTATGATCTGCAGACAGAAAAGGGGTTAACCGTAAACATTTAAATATTGTTTCGAATTTTTTTTAACTCGGTTAGCTATTACCAAACTGAGCTCATGCAGTGTTCAGTTCACATGAACACGTTAATGCGGATGAGCAATGCTTCATCAAAGTTATCTTGGAAATAATCCCTAAAATAATCTTCTTCCTTTTGAGTCAAAAGTAATATGCTTGTACAGGTGAAAGGTAACTGCGAGCCAAGTTACTCATCGGGCCGGAACTTATCTCAGTTTCTGTAGCATGAAGCGACTAGGAATATTTCTACTCCCCCCCCTGGATGGGATGCTAGTCCATCTCAGGGTTACCCCCAGCATTAAATTCCCCGGTACCCATCTATACACCTGAGTGGAGAGAGGCACTGTGAGACTCAAGTGCCTTGCCCAAAACACAACTCGATATCCCCAGCTAGGGCTCGGACCCGGCGTGCTTGATCCGGAGTCGAGCGCATTAACCATGCGCCACTGCTTGTTTGCGTCAATAAAAAAACAGCGCCTTTGTGTGGTTGTATTACAAATTAAGCGGCAATGAGATCACTACGGGTTGAAAACTCAGTAGATCCTTTGATCCGTTTATAAAAAACATCGCTGTTGTACCCACGACAAGTAATTAATTTATCTGCGGCTTGACGTAAAACGCTTAAGCGTTTACGTCAAGCAGATTTTGTTGTCCGGCGTTCTCAACGGCATTTTTTTAGTTAATTTTGTAATTCCTTCAGAGGCAAATTCAAACGCCCGCGGAACTATCTAAGTTAATTGCGGATCCTTCAAGGACATTGCACATAACATCGAATTTGTTACGGTGCTAGATACTAGTTATGTCTAAAATTCTAAAGGAAATTTTAATAACTATTTGATTGTTGAAGGATGAAGAAACAAACTTTCCTTCCCCCAAAGTATCCTTCAAGCCTTTCGCTTGATTCTATGAGTTGCGCTTAAGTTAAGAAGTTTAAGTGGACTTGCAGCTGGTCAGTTCAATGGCTGAATTTGCTCAGAATTCGAACTGTAAGGTTATAGTTCCTTAGACAATGCCAGTAATCGTAATAAATAATTTTAAAGAGAACGAATACATAAGACCGATACAGATACGAATGCGGCAGCTTAAGAATCGAAGCGAATCGAATCAGTTAAATATTTGAGTGTTACCTGGAAATCCTTGCGCGTTTCTGTTATAATACCAAGGTGGTAAATATGCCTTTGTCTCGCCGCAGACACGACCACAGTTCGACGGTAGATGGCAGCAATTATTCAAGCAAGGCCTCAAAACGATAGGTTCTATTCTGGGCAACAAGATTGGTGGCCTCCGAACAACCGTCATCTCGATTTCTTCCTTCCGTTCCTTTTTTGTTGGATGAGTGTCCTCCGCTAAGATGTCATCAATTCGAAACGATCTGTGTTGCATATTTCGGTGTTGAAGATTCCAAGAAAGAGTCATTCCATGTCGCTGAATTAGGTTGTCTGCCGTGTTGACGTGGGGTGTCGTCTTTATGAAGCTTTCCACACTCACTTAATGTTATTCCAGCTATTGCCTTATTCACACACCATTCGCAAATTCAATTACCATTCTTTCCTGTGATTGGCAGTACTAGCGACAATTAGTTTCTAATCTTTTGTTAATGAAAGCTGATGAAGGTTGAATAAAGGCTAAAGTAGAACAATCACGCCCTAATTAACATTAATTTCGATATAATTTGTTCAAAGGTCCTAATCACCCACATTAGTAGCTTGATTGTAGTGCTGTAACTGATCAATGAAAATATCAATCACTTCACGTTTTGCCACAGAAATTGAACAATAGAACCGCGAATCCAATTTGTCTCTGTTCGAGTCTGTCGCATATCAGCGTCAGAGACAAATCCAAAGCAAACGCTGGTTAAGAAAGATAAGTTTCGCGGATTAAGATCTACTGTCTCGCTAACACCTTGTGTTGGCCTTAAGATTTACAACACCAAAGTTTATACCCCGATTCAAAATACCCCGTGACATTTTTTCAAGTTTTCCTGTGCTTGGCAGATGTGTCAAGTTAAATTAACAAGTTGAGAAAGCTCTGTTCGGGGGGTACAATGAAGCCAGTTAAGCAGCGCTCAAACTTCGGAAATGTTAACATTATACAAAAGTACAAAAGAATATTCATCGTTGGTCGTTTAATTTGCAGAGTTTGTACGTGAGCCTGTCCTCGAGATTCAAAACGACAAATAACTTTAGCCTTCAAAAAGCTAGCTGTCCGCTTTCCGCCAATCCGGAATCGAGAGAGAGACTTTAACAGCAATCAAACTCCAGCTATACGGTAAGTAATAAAAAGTTTTAGCTTATGTATACATTTCAAAGTACACATAGTAAATGTCGAATGCCTTATTTAGAGGACTTACACAAAAGCTGTTTACTCTACAGCCCCCGTGGCTTAACTTTTTTGTGAGCAATCACGCTAACAAAGAGATAAATTTAGTCTCGCTTGATTTTCATGCAAATTCCAAGGCGTGGGCCAAACAAGAATTATTTTCTCCTTTGTCCTCGCAGGTTTAGTGTAACGACGAAGCTATAAACAGGAAATCGAGTTCTTTTAAATCTTCCGCTGGTAATAAAACTGTCTTTTGTTTGTGACAGCTTTCTTCGCAGATGCTCTGTTCTTGAGTTTTGTCTAATAGTCATGGAGATTTAATTTAGCTTTTGTACCCCGTTCAGTGAGAGAATGACAATCTTTTTTATCATTGTGCCTTAATTGAGCTAATCGTTTTATTTTGAAAGGGGTTACCACGTAATGAATCGATCATCATCGGAGATAAGTTCATTTGAGAGGCAATTTGTGAAGCTTTTTGCATTGAACGGCGTCACGTTTACCTGTATAGTTGATATGGGAAAACACTCCGGGTTAAAGTTCTGAAATGTGAATGGCGTTTGCTAAACAAACTTCAAGCTGCTTTTCACGGAGATGTGATGAATATAACAATTTTCAAAGTAACTGTTGAGATATAGGTAATGGCTATAGATGCAAGCCTTCAGTGATGCTTTGCTATAGATAATATATTCATACAAGAGAATCTAGCTAAAATGGTGAAGATAAGCTAAATTAGTGTTATCAATCAGCCTGAAAGCTATTCGGTTGAATACCGAAAGAAAGAATTCCTTTTAATTATTTTCGTAAAGGATAGCAACTGTTTTCCCACTCAGTGTTTTTTTTGTTTCTATTTTTTTTTTCTGTGAAAGTAAAAGTTTTGGAATTTTCTTGATAAAAGATCGTGATTGGAGTAATCAGTGCTTTTTCCGCAGTGACCTAATTAACTTGACAGTTTCTCGTCTAACCTATGTTCACATCTACTGCTGGCGGCATTAATTTATTTATTTGATATACGCTTCTATATGGAGCAATTTATTTCATATCGGCAAACAAAAGGTTAAAACGGAAATGCCAAATCAAATTATCACACAGTGACATTTTCTTTAATCTATTTTCTTCCTAAACCTTTATTCTTTCAATGTTGCATTTCTGCTTTTGACTACAAAAACTACCCAGAGAGCTTATTGACCAAAACAACAGGAAGACTATACGGACTTATTCTGAGAGCTGATGCACAAATGTGGTTCAACTCGGAAACGAAAATTGCGATGTAATGTTATTCAGGAGATACCAAACATATCCACAAAGCTAATAAATCTTATTAGCGCTGTGATAAGTTTCAAAATAGAGACGTTTTCATTCACATTATCCTTTTAATGCGATAAAAATTAGGTTCATGCGATTCTTGCACACTTACATGGTTTTTTATCTACCCTAAACAGGATTGGTAATTCACATAATTTTTTACACTCTTCCGGAATAAAGTGCCCCAGAGTAGTTCATTCATGAGGAATCTATTTTTAATATTTCGAGCCCTCTGTGACTTCTTGTTCAATTTTTTATTTTATTTTTCCTATTGACTGTAAAAAACGTGCTTTGTCAGGTTAAATGTGACAAATATTTCGTAAAAATAGTTCGTGCCAAGTCTGACGCGGCGTTTCGTCTCGACTAGGAGACTCTTCATAGAACCTTCAGAATTCAACAACTAACGCAATTCAAGATGTTAGCAGTCTGGCCCTCTATCGCAGGACGTTAGCTATAAGTATTGTTCTTGAACGTATGTGATCAAATTATCATTTCTCTTCACTATAGTCAACGTTCTACTGATCCAATCAAAAAGCTGAGACGAGATATCAATGGGATTCTGTCTTGATAGACGAAGAAACTCTCAAAACTAAGACCCTCCCGACTGAGCGTTCAAGTGAAATTTATATTTCCATGATTTAGCACAAAATCTTTTCTTATGTCTTTGAGATTTCACTGAACTAATCGAAAAGTCTAAAAATACCAAAGTTTATTTTGTGGTAGGTCTCAGTCTTCGAGGAGAGGAGAACACGGGCTGAATCTATTTTATTTAAAGACTCGGTACGCGAAGAAGATAATGGTATGAAAGCGTGGTTTTAAATTTTTAACCTCTAAGAGTTACTTATTCCTAAAGAGTACCTTCACAATCCAGTACCTCAGCAACCCTGGAGGCACCTGTTGCACATAGAACTGGCTATCTCAAAAGACAAACCGCATAATATCAATCCAGGTCGATCTGGAAGAAATACATTTAAACTTCGCAATCAGAACAAACGCAAATCAAGTCTTTATCTCGTAGCTAAATTCAGAAAACTTCAATGTAAACTTACTTCTGTGGCGGGTCGTTACAACAGTCGCACTTTACAGGTTAGCACTGGGTCTTTCACAGATTCTCCTTGTGAGCGGGTGTAACAAATTAAAAGATTCTCCAGGTAAGCGGGTTAACAGACAGACTAAATTAACTTCATTCTCACTTCGATTCTACTGAAAAACTCAGTGGTTTGAAACACAATTCTCGAGAGTTGTGGTTTTCCTTTTTGTGACCTGTTTATTTAAATAAACTCCCTCGTTTCATTGGATCATATGGGAATCATTTACATCTAATCGAACCAAATCTCAACTGATCTGACTTCTAGTCAGCAGGTTTAATTTTGTGGTTTTTCCATAGAATTGTGAATTGTAAAAGTATTGGATGTTAGAGAGAATGAGAGACAACTGTGAGAAAAAAGGAACCGAAAGGTTTTGGATGCTAACAAGATTCAAATTATGTCTTCAAAGTCTGGATTTGTGAAAACGCTGTCAACAAGTGTGTAAAGCTTGCTCCTTTTAAATGAGGGGCTTTATATCAAGGGAGGTCCAGCCTAGAGAGTAGGGTCTGGTCCCGGTGGGTAGGGTGGGGTCGAGTGGCTTTTTGCAGCTAAAATTTGGTCATTTCCTTGCACGAAAAACCTTGAAGGGTGTCTGTAAAACAGCTGCAGTTAGCCAGCGTCATAAGAACAAGGCGAGTTTCTATGCTCTGCAGTGACGTGTCCACAGGTAATCGTTGATTGAAATAGGCAGTGTGTTTCCTGTAAAATTTGCTGGTTTCGAATACGTGTTTTAAGATTGGCACGGTTTTCATAAATCCAGGCATCAATGTAATATTCAACAGATAAAAAAAGACGCAGAAACTTAAGATGCATTTTAACATTTTTTTATTCTACAAATTTGCCAAGTACTGAGGCATTTTTCAGTCAGTGAGGCAAACAAATCCTGCCTGGCGGTTAACTGTTTGGTCCTAAATGGTCTCCCCAGGAGAGCCGATTCTGGACGGCAGCAACAACAACAGGGGGGACCAAATGTACAAGCTGATATACCCCGAAAAATTCCGAAATGTCTATATGCATGTTTACTGCCAGGTTCAAATAAGTACGGATGGCAAATCTTATTGAAAAATCTAAATTTTTCATTTTCGTTGTTTTCATGAAGGGTCTTAATCCTCTTCAATCATGGCCATCCTTTTTGTTTTTCTTTTACTTTTAACAGTTTAGTGTTTTTCTATCTTACTCAATTACTATTCATTGAGGTTTCGTCAAGTTCAAAGCAATTATATACATCGTAAAATATCTCATCTCATATCTCCTTACTTAGGGCAGCACATTTTTATATTTAAAAATTTAAATATTGAGTTGTCTCCTTTAAAAGTTAAACACGAAATCGTCTATACAAACGAAAGTCTTTTATATACAAGAGTAAAGATTCCCTGACCCCTTACCCCAAATTAAAGTTTAAAATTATGCAACTCTCTGGCTAATGCTTCCAGGCACCTGGGGCATGGCGGGATTGTTCTTGTAGTAGTGGGGGGAGTAATAATTGAAGTAAGATGACGGATAAGTGATCCCCGCTCCAGCGGCGTAGCTTGCTATTCTCAGCTGCTGATCCATTTGTGCCTTCTCTAGGCGCTTGTCTTTCGCTCTGCGGTTCTGGAACCATATTTTTACTTGTGTTTCAGTCAGGCTGAGGCAGGCTGCGAGCTCAAATCGCCTGGAGCGAGTGATGTACTCGTTTTGATGGAATTCAAGCTCCAGTTTTAGTGTCTGTTCGCTCGTGAAGGTCGTGCGCTGTCGTCTGGTCTTGCTCTCTTTTCGTTTGCGTCTCTGCGGAGCTGTGATAAAAAATAGTCAATATTTAGAATAGATAAGAACTCGGAAAGGTCAAGTTGAGCTCACTGCAATCCTGAGTTAAAGCCAACCAACATCGTTTCCAGGTTCTTCTCTCTTCCTCACTGGAGGACCCTGGAAACGAGGTTGAGATCGAACGAGATGGTGAGATGGTGAAAGTACCCACGCTCAAAATGCGGCTTGTTAGCAAGGTAAACTGAACTGAAGACATGAGAAAAAAGACGATGCGCGAATTCACACAATACAAAAACTTGCTATAGTAAATATGCCTTTAATATCTAGAGGGAGAGTGATATCTATACACCTTTGCTTCGGAGTTAATCAGGAGCCGGATTTTTTTCACATCTTTTTGTTCTGTTTCACCAATACAAACAATTTAAAAGCGCCCGATAATTGATAACTAATACAAGCTAGAACGAACCTCACTAGAAAATTAAATTTCAATTAAATGCGTCCTGGCAACTGCTGAAAAGCAGTGAGACATTCACTCAAACAGGAGAAGATAAAATGGTTGAAATAACTTGAGAGTTTGAGACAAAATGGACTTAAAAAGGCTCTCGCTAATTGTCTTGTGTAAATTGCTATTTGTCCAAAAAAAAAATGAGAGTATTATATTTCAAAAAAGCAATCTACGTATTTTTAAAAAGCGATCATTGTGATAGGACATTTGTACAGAGAATTCAAGGGTCATGAGGTGGGATGCAGGTGATGATTTAAAGAACACACCGGTTCAAGTATAATTGTCGTGGCCAAACATTAAACGTGTCTATCGGCTAAACACATTTATAGCCTTAAAAAAATGTGGGCTTATGACGGGAAATGCGAACAATTGCGGCCATTTATTCAACATTAAATTCGAATAAAATGTTTTGATGTGGGAATCGAATCAGGTGTGTCAATTTGCGAAAACTGGTTTACATCCGGAAAAATAGTAAAAGAAATTACGATGAAAGAATGTAATTTTAGGCACATTGTTCGGCTTTCTTCGCACTCCTTCAAAATGTAGAAAATGTCATTTTTCAGTCTATATGGACTTCACTTCTTTGTAGGAAATAAGACTACATAGAATGAGATATATATAATAGTTGTTGATGCGTTGTTGAAAACAGCCCTAAATACCTTCCCATAGCAGATACGCGCGTAAATTTCAACATATTTCTGCGCGCTAATGAGCAGTCCATTAGAAATGTTAACCTTTTCTTTCTCTTAACAGTGAGCCAGAACAAACAATTAAAGATATCCACTTAATTATACCGCCGGTAAGAACTGCTGTCCGATGGCTTTTGTTTACGAACATGGCACATTAGGTTTAAATGGTTCTATAGGAAATGCGTGACGACGACACGTGATCAAAAGAACTTGGACAAACAAAACTATTTCCTACCGACCTTGAAAATGAAAAAAAGACGTGCTTGTGTCATCTGAAATTTTCAAAAGCGTTCTCATGGTAATTACGTACGCCAAAGAGAGTAGAATTTGTTTGTTGGACGCAAGTAGCTTATCATTATCATTTTATCATTTTAACGTTCTAGCTTATTAAAATACCTTTTTCTTTGACTGAACGATCATTTTGGACCTGAATTAGTTTTGAATAATTCTGAAACGATCAGTTTTATTCCGTCAGTATGGGGTTTTATTTTACTTGGCAAATGACGTGCTAAACGAAAATCAAACAGCGACTCGCGGCTGGTATAAAAATGTCATTTGTGTTAAAGTTGGACCATTTAGCCGCTAAGTAATACCGCTAACAGCACGCTAAATGACAAACGTTGGCATTTATGGGACATAGCGAATGCCTTGAAAGCGACTATATCAATTTCCGGGTTGAAAAAAATACATTTTAATATAGATACGTCGTAAACAACACTGCCAATGATAAGGCAGTCGGCGTGAAGCACCTCAGTTAAAAAAAAATAAAAGACTGTTTTTATTTCTTCTGACGAAGAGCACATTTCGAACAAAAACGTGATCAAAAAAATTAGTAACCAGGTGAAGAGCAAGGAGATAAAGGCAAGGTTTTTTAAAGCAAAGAAGACGACAAAGCACCACGCCCGATTACACACAGAACCTTCATCGATGCTATCAATTCTGTCTCTGCTCTTGAAAAAACGAGAATAAAAGAATAAATGCCTTTCTCTTTGGGATGCTAAATTTAATTCCATCTGTCACGATGTAACTTCGCTAAACTGTTGATTGGAGGTAAAATGGTTTACCGCTGCTGGAGTTCGAACGCGTACTTTAAGTTCTTTTGGACATTTCCGAGCGTTATGGCAAAAACTTGACAATGTTGTTTTAACATTGTTAAGAGCCGAAAGAATGATACAAAAGAAAAAGGAAAAAAGAAACTGAAGAAAAAGAGTATTTCAGAAATTTATATCGGTGTCGGCTTTTACATTCAAAGTCCCTGGCAAAATACACCGGGGGACGTTTGTTTCTCAAGTAGAAATTATACGTACTAAAGTTAATTGCGAGCAAATTTGACTCAGTATTTCTTCAAATGGAAAGCAAATCGATCAATAGTAAATGGAAGCATGTTTTGAAGTACAGAAGAGCTGTGGTCCATTTTTTTATGAATTGCGATTTTTCTGTTTCTATCCAGGTTGTAACCCGAAGACCATTTGCTGCTTTTTGCAGTACATGTTCTTTTAGGCACTTTAAAATGGCAAACAGGCAAAAACAAAAGAATACAGTTTTATCACAAATTGTTTTCTAATATACTGGAAAATGAACCGTCTACGATATCTAGTCGAATATGCATAGCTTAAACATTTTTCGTCATTGTTTTTTGTATTTCTCGATTTGGGAATGCGTATCTTATTTATTTCTTTGTCAAAAACTTTTTTTCAAGACGAAAGAGTTATTGAGAATGAAGTGATTGTTGAATCATTTGGCAGTTTTCCGGCCATAGAGCTCTAAACCCAAATGACATATTTTACTTTATCAAGAAACATTTTGTACTGTGTATTGAAACGCTATTGCGAACGTCAAGTCTGATTGAGCACCCCGACACGTCCTTTGCTATCAAAGTACTTGCTATCAGTTCAAAATTTCCCTTACCTTTAGGAAGGTAGACAGGAGCGGGGACTGTCACTGCTCCGGCCATTGATTGGAGTGACATAAAACGAGGTTCTGCTACACTCTGACTGATAGCAGTGAAACCGTTTGGCACGGCAGTCTGCTGACATGGCTGGCAGTTACACACGCTCGGGGGATGAAATTCGCGTTTAGTCAACGGCGGGGCAACAGAAAACGCGGATTTCCTGTCGCTTTCCTTTTCCAAATCGTTTGCTTTACTTTCGACGGGTTTCTTTCCCATGAGTGAATCCACGCTGAAAGCGGATGAATTCTGCATGTTGGGCTCTGCTGTTCGGTGTGTCCTCTCACTGAAAAGATGTGTTTGCTTTTCTTAAAGGGTATACGGCCAGCGTGGTTTATAAGGACAGGAAATTGAAAGAGAGCTTTTATCGATATGATCTGCTCATTCACATGCTATTATTTACGGAGCCTGAAGATAATAAATATCGTTGATTATTCCCAGAGTTCATTTGTTAACAAAGGTTATTAGTATTCCACATTTGACACAGTTGAAACCGTGGATTATAATTGTTCAATTTCAGGCGTCATAAACGTGATATATTACCTTCGACTGGATTTTAAGTCGTATTAGATTTTCGAAGATTTGCTGAGGACGAGGGACATACGGTTTTGGATATGTGTTTAAAACATTTTTCTGTGGCTCGTTTTATTAAAGTTCACGACGTTTATAGCCTTTTCAAGCACGGAAACGAAGTTGTGTTAAGAGGAACAATTGTTTTCGTATCACTTGATGCAAATTGCACTTTTCTTAAAAGAAGCAGAATTAAAAACACGGATACTTTTTCGATTGTTTGCCTAACGTTTCACTGTGTTTGTGACACACGCGTCTCGACTGTGATTGGTAGAATGGCCCAGCTGGGATCGATTTCTGCATTTGATTGGTTTTTTTCGTACAGATGTTCCAGGTGTGAAATACTTCAATGGAGCAGTGAAAGACATTTGTTAGTTATTAGCGTAATTTACGCCTCGTTTAATTGTATTTATACACTTCATAACAATTAACTAGGGCCATTTGCAAGCAAAAACTGAGAGCTTTTCAACAAATAGCGTCAGCATTTACTGACTCGAAGTAAATTTGAGGAAATAAATACGATCGAATAGAACGGTTTAGAATTTCATCTTCCTGAAAATAGTTTCAGAGTAGGCAAACATATCATATTTTTTCTAAAAAACTATATACATGTAAGACCGTCATGACTGTTTTCAAAAATTTAAAATCTACTTGAAGTTTTTTCGGGAAGCCTGGCTTTTTTTAACAAGCTTACAAAGATAAGATCTTTTGTTTGCGGTTTTAGTTGAGTTTCGAGGGAAATCTCCAGGAAATTGTTTTCTTAGAGGAATATTGCACATTGACTGTCGACAAACACTGCTCTTTCTATATGACATGTTTACTTATTGAGACAACTAAAATGGCCTCATAACGCGAAATAACATCTATATTTAAGAAGTTAAACGAAACAGAATGTATTTAGATATTTCATTAATGTAATGGGTAATCAATTTATCAGTTAATTAAAAAAAAGGAGACACTTTCTCTTCGATTTTAATAGCTGAAAAAACGTTTTCACTCGTTTGTTAACCTCTATCAATTTTTGTTCTTTCAGTTCCTCAACACAAAAAAATTCTGATGATGTCATTTTTGGCCATGAACTTGGCGGAAAAAATATATATTCTTATAATGAAAGGTTGCAAAAAGGTTTTCTTAACAGATTGTTTTATGACGACCTGCGGGGCGGCAAAGTTTACCAATTGGGGCACGTCGGAAGCTTCTTGATTACGCATTGACACGAAATTGTCCAAACGGAAATTTTGTCTCTTTTCATAATTTCAGGCGAATTTTTGTCAGCATTATATTTCCATGAATCACCAATAATCATTAACTGACTAAACGACCAACTTAAAACTTGTTCAGACTGTGAAAGGTACATTTAGCAGACGTCACGGTAATGGCTCCAAAACGACAACTCCTGCCTGTTTCTGACACTTTTGCTGTTTTTTTTTTCCTACGGCCAAAAGCTTTTACGGAAAAGACATCCCGATTTATCAACAAAGGCCGAAAAACTAATCGTCAGGCTAAGTTAATCATATGATTTAATTACCTGTGAGGGGTAAATTGTTTGAGTTTAAGTCTGTAAAGCTAAATTTTAAAAGCAAAACATAATTTCGGTTGTAAATTAGCATAACAAGAAGAACTAGGCTAAAGTGATGTGAATGTTTCGCGCGCACAATTTTCCGGAAAATTGTGTTTTCGTGGAATTGAATCCGAAAACAGAGAGAAATTCTTTTCATGGCAGGAGATTAAAAATATAAGGATCTTAATAAATATCGAGGGTTGTTTGAAAGATATTCAAATAAAGCGGAAAATGAAGATAATCTTTTTTTGTTTCGTTGATTTGTAGCATAGAATGAGGGACAATTGCGCGACAGTTGCATAAAATAAAATTCCGTATTTACCTTCCAAGCGTTCGATATTTTAAATCCTGGTTAGCTCTATCTAACCAATTTGTTGAAGCGAAATAAATGTTACGTTGGGGGTGGTTCCTCGAAAATACTTAATTCTTAATTATATATTGTCCATCGTGTTGAAAAGTTTCAAATTTTAAGTTTTTTCCAAATACATATTTCAACCGGAAATTTTGTGTCTTTAAGTGCTGGAGGAAAAAGTCAATATCAAAATAATACATTAACGTAGGCATGAGACAAATCATAACTATTAGCTTTAAACTTTATTTCACCACCTAGATATAAATTAAATTCCTAAAAAAATGCAAGTTAAGGTTATTTAATATATAGTTTCCTTCCATCGATTTAAAAGTCGATCACTCGTTTCAGGAAATATTCACTTTTGATTTCTCTTTATTTTGTGCAGGCATTCATGATCCTTTCATGATTCTTTCTTCGGCATTTCTGACAAATATCAACTACATGAGACTGACAAGCCTGCCTTGAGGATATTGAATACGCAATAAAAGATGAATGTACTTGATACATTTTTAATTTGATTGCAATCGTCTGTACTAAACCTCGAAATATTAGACCCCTTGTACAATGTGTGATTACTATGAGCTGTACTTATTTCCAAAACTTCGCCAAACTATTGTTTTATGGTTTATGAATTCGAAATTAGAACTGTTAAAGGCAATCCTGAGCCGAATTCGTCGCTTTCTTGCCCTTCTATATTTTCATTTAATGATATACTGAAAAGAAATGAACATGGTCTTAAGATCTTAACGCTAAAAAGTTCCGTTCAAAAGATTCCAGTGTCTTTCTCACTGCGGGGTTCTTTCACTTAAGCATACTCAGTGTAATTATGTTAAGAGACCACCTTTTCAATAAAATCAATCTCACTTGTGCCGTTTTTCACCTGTAAAGCTGGCTTTGAGCCTCACCATACGTACGTTTTCCAGTTGTTTCCACGTATCTTTGTTGGCATCACCCGAAGTTATTTTCCACAGAAAGCCCTGGCAAAACCCGACCTATACTGGGCTCGCACTGCAACACTTGGATTCAATAAGCCACGGGTTTTAATTTCGAGAGTGAAAAAAACGCTTCGAAAAATCGAAGAACTGTGGATTTTATTCATTGTAATACAAATTTCAAGGTTGAGAGGGATTAAATGCATAGTTATATTAAGTTTTTAAAAGCTCTTCCCTATACATGAAATGGATTGATGAGATTCACGTCCTTTTGACGTCCCCCTTCTTTCAAAACAGGCTGTTTCAAAAGAGTTTGATAAATTCAAGATAGATCACAAAGTTCTTTATCTCGCAAAAGCGTTAAGTTTGTTTATAAAAACCGGAAAACTTAAACACACGCTACATGATCTAATGGGCCTATCAATTCATGCGAAAAGTTCATACTGTTGGTGTCAAATAATTGAACCTTAGCATACTCTTAAAAGCTTGCTGAGGAAGCTGATTCACATTGAATTAAGTGCTTAACTTTGTCGGAAATTTACAGGATATCTTTTACTTCACGGTTGGCACGAAAGGTTCCGCCCCTTAACCCTTACATAAGATTTCTAATGGGTTTAAGGGATCTTTTATCTCCGAACAAAATCTCCAGCGTTGAGCCGTATTAATTTTACAAGACAAAGATAAATCGTTACTTTCTTTGGCAAATTAATTAAACTTCCCGATCTCGTATGATTTTGCTTTACTAGTTTATTCTCTCCGTCGAACTTAGGATAAAGTTACGTATACTATTTTGCCAATTTTTCTTTCAGTGCAAACAGAGAAACGGCTACGTACGATAGTGGAGAACACGACCACCTGTGAGTTTCACAACGGTTTACGCAATTACTTACGTTGTGTTATTTAGCGTACACCACAGTGAGTTCTAGACTTTGAGATAGATGCTAAATATTTGTCTGACAGCGCGAATAATTAGGGACGTTTAGTATAGCGCCGCGTTCAGCTTGGTTCATTAAATATTAGCACCTGCGTGCTCAGCCCATTAAGCACAAATGTAACCCTTCATCGCACAATGCCCAATTGAGAATTAACCGTGAAAGGAAGATTGTGTCTTTGAGAATAATCAGTGCTTTTTTTTTCTCGAATGGGCATTAAGAAGCGTTTTATAAACTAATGAATTGTCTGAAATACTGAGAAGGACGAAACAAGGACAAAACAGTGCATAGCTGCCTCCACCGATAGATGTATAGTACTGACGTTCGGATAAACACCGACTGTGTATCAAAACAATCAATACCATTGATCACGCGTTAGTTTATGATACATGAACATAAGTTGTGAGGGGGGTCAGGGATTTTTTATTATTTTGCGTTTTAAAAGAGAAACACGCTTGCATCTGCTCGATATTCAAACAAAGAAAGCTTAAGTTATTAAGTTAATTGTCGATGACAAAGCTAGTCTTGATCGTCTAATCAGTGTCGAGGACACCGACAGAAATTGTTATAAATTTTAACCGCTTCGTACCGGATTTAGAACTTTAAAGAGTTAAGTGTTTAAAAGCACTGCACTTACACTGAATCTTTAACTGAGCCAGGAATGCTGTAAGAGTGCCCCTATATAGTTATTGAACATTTTTTTTATTATTTCTAACATTGTACTTCACTTTTTAAGGAAGTAGTGTTTCTTTGTTCAGTCTTGACGTTAACATATCGCTGATTTCAAATGTGTATTGTTATTGCCCAGAATTTATTGAAATTTGATTTTACATTCATTCTTCATCAATTCAACGCACATAAAATTGCTTATGTCGTTGGTATCAAGTATATTGATTACCCTTAATACAATGAAATAAAAACGCTGAACTTGAGTCCCGAAATAATTCTCTTAGTTCTTAGTTGTTCTTGCCGTATAAATTTCTTGTGTTGTTCCCGGTCTGTTTTCGTTTTGCCGCTTAAAATTTGGAGAAAAGTTTTTTTAAAAAAGTTACAGAACGGTATTGAAAAGTTTTGAAAAAATATGAAAGATCCCCAATGAGTTCAGTCAATCAGTGAGTTACACTAGCGCTCTCAGTAGGATTTTTGATCGGTTTTCAGCACTGAGCCGAAAGAAAGCACTGCTAAGTCTGTTAATGGATATCTATGCACTTACCGTTAATACGTTTGTTTTAAAAACGACAAGTTAAGTTTTCTCGACAAGCTCACTGTAACTCAGTTGTACCGTATAAAATGGCGACGACGGTAGAAGGGAGACTTTAAAAGCAAATTATCCTAAAATCTTAGTTACCAAATAAATTTTAGTGCATTAGCCAGAATAAATTTCTGTTGTCGAGTTTTCTTTAAAGTGTATTTTGGTTTTAATCGATTTTCCAAATTGGAGTGGAATTAGTTTGTTCTAGTGTGTACATTTCCTGTAAGCTGTTGTTGAGAGTTTGCTCATAACATGTCATTAACGATTGCAGCTTTTTTATGTAACAGCGGAAATGTTTTCCCATCGGCAGGATCGGCGCCAACAATGAAAGTGCTCTGTTTTATGGCCTTAAGGCCCATAAGCCTGAAATCGTATTTTTGGACTGATGAGCTTAGATAATCTAAAAGGCAAAAGTCACGCCAGAATCAAAGGTCATGGGACGAAAAATTACGATTTCTCTGACTAAATATTTTACAAGGCTAAAAATCTTTAAAAATGCCTAAAAAAGTAAAACGAAAGCTTTCGACATAATGCCATCCGCAGATGACGTTATGTAAAAAACTTTCGATAATTTTAAACATTTTTAGCCTTTTAAAACATTTTGTCATAATATTAAGCGAATGTCGTGGATACAATTTATTTGTCGTCAATGTTTGATACTTAAGAGAATTAAAAAAATAAATAAAGGCCAACCGTTTTATTCTTACTCTTTTACTCTAGTTTTTTTTTTCAGTAATTTCGAACTAACTCCGAGAATATTACGGAAAAACAGTGTTTATTAGAATCTGATACGAAGTAATTTCTGTAAAAAATGATCCTCAAATTCATTTGCTCCTTATGTTTGTTTGAGTATTTTTTTAGGTTAAGGCGGGTACCAAACATTTTCTCTTTAGTATATGAACTGGCAAATTCAAAGGTGATTGCTTGCGTCCAAGAAAATATATTGTTGGAAACGCTGAGACCACGCGCGCGCCCGTGATGTAGATTTCCTGCCTATTGAATGTTACAGAAAGCAAAAATTCTCACTTTTCCAGTCTGATCAAAATTAGGCGCAAACAATTCAAAGTTTTTGCTTTAAACGATATATATGAGGTATAACGAGTTCCCGAGAACATATTCCGATTTATTGTCGCAATAGAGTCAGTGTTGCATC
>Ga0126337_10000217_pt1 | contig 25118 bp, 9 predicted proteins | sample DipCmetagenome_FD_92527 | JGI IMG/M metagenome (GOLD analysis project Ga0126337, IMG submission 92527) | Coral microbial communities from La Bocana,Puerto Morelos, Mexico - Diploria C A metagenome | ecosystem: Host-associated > Invertebrates > Cnidaria > Coral | place: La Bocana,Puerto Morelos...
ACAAAAACGTGAATATCTCTAAAACGAAAAAAGGTATTCCAAAAAGGAAAACGCCATTCTTCTTTGCTTTGAAAAGCCTTTCAAATCAGCAGCAATTATTTTTTACTTCACAGGCACTTTAAGCATTCTGTCAACTCATGTATGCATGTATTGGAGGAGGGGTTAACATCTCATATTAATAATTATAGGAACTACAGATGAACGTCCACTATAGGGGCCACCTCTCTACAAAGGCCTATTTTCTACCCCAGTAGACAGCACATACCTTTACTAATTATTTAAATAAAAAATTTTATTATGTGGTACTTGTGGCCCTTAGCACACATTACACATTTATGCTGCAGATAAGTTTCATTTTAGAAAAAAAATAGAGCCATGGGATGATTTAAGTCTCAAATTAAGCAGGTTCATAAGAGTGAAATGAATGCAACTTAAAAATTTTTTTTGGTGATGTTGTTGTGATGTTGGTCTACAGCTGTAATGTCTCTGACAGAATTTAAAGGGAAAGGAAGTGTGTGAAAGCTTCATTGGGATTATCTGAGTGTACCCTTTTGTACCTTGAAATCTGTAACTTGTGTTTCTCTTTACAGGAATCGTCTACAAACTCTTCAATGATTGCAGGTCTTGCATCAGCAAATGAGGTATAATGTATATGTTTTGCTGTGGACATCAACCAATGCTAGCAGCAGGTGTAGCTATGTCACTACCTTAATAATAGAATGTGTGGTGTAGATTACATCTGATGCGCATTATTTTATTTTAGTATCCAATTTAGTAATATTTCATTAAATCTCCTTTAACAGAATACAGACCACATTACACTGTGTAGAGATGATATGGTAGGAATGATGCAAATTAGTTACTTTCTGATACAATGTTGGTGGAAGAAAAAAAAACCTTTTTCCTACAGTGCTACAAGCTCAGGACTTAACTTTACAAGCTGCCTGAATACAAAAATAATTAATATTATTTGTCCAGCTTGCTGTGCACTCATATAGTTGCCTCTTTCTTTCCCCAGGTCTTAAAATGTGAGAAAGGCAGATTACAAAATCGTATTTTTGATCTGGAAGAGGACTTACTCAGGTACATCTCCAAGTTATCAGTTTTAGTCTTTTGGCACCCAGTTGTTCTAATCTCCTTGTAAGAGTTTGTGCCAAAAGAACTTGCCATAGATAAGCAAGTCACTGTGCTCATTTGATTTACTTAATATTTTTTTATAATTTTACTATTTGATAAATACAGACTAAAAAAGAATGGACTGTCTGCAGAAAAGAGTCAGTTGGTTCAAAATGGGCCGGTTTTAACAAGCACACCATTTGTTCGACAGTCTTCTCTGCAGCAGGAGCTCCAAGCCCAGGAGGTAAATAACCCATGATAAATGTCAAGGGTAACACTATAAAGTGTTTTGAATACACTACTTCCACTGTGGTTTGTTTCTTACAAAATTTAGAGGTAAACAATTTAATGTATTTTACTTCCCGGCTGTCTTTATGCTATTTTTGACAAACTGACTGTAGTGCAGTATCATTTTGCTCTCATTAAAGAATTAACTAGAAGATAGGATATAAGCCTCAAGCTCTTATCATTATTTTGAAAATTGAAACCTCTTACACAGAAAAGTGAAAATATCCTTCTGGTACTCCTTCGGACTGAACCTTTAGGAATCACCCCAGACAAGCTTTGCAATGTCAGACCAGGTACAACAATATTTTTCTAATTGATTTTCTTGCAGACTAGTGAAACTAAGGGTCTTCCTTCTCCCATGGTGGGTGGTCAATTCAGTTTGAATGACAGCCTTGTTGGTGATGAGGGGGATACATCATTGACTGACTTGGATCAGTCATGGCTGTCTGGATTGTCACTAGACTCAACCAGCACTAATGCCACATTTGACAAATACAGTATGACAGCAACACAACTGGTATGTGTATTGCAGCTACATGTGTACATCTTCTAAATTCAAAGTCTTGTACTCAACTTCAAGTTTACAAAAGACCCTTTACGCTTGGGTGGTTTATAGCACCATTTTTGACCATATGATTATACTCTTGAGAATTCTGGCTTTTAGCTTTCAAACAACTGCATGTATATGAATTGATATTTTTTACATGGATTAAAGAACACTTATCTAGAGAATATCACATGGTCTACTCTCATTTCTCTTTTCAAGGCAAATGAATTCAACGAGAAGAAAGAAAAGGCTCTGAAACAGATTGATGAATTAGCACTGGACAGAAGTGTAGAGGCTAAAGACAAACAGGAGGTACTGTACCAAGAAATATTGGTAAATTAAATAATTGCCATGTCTTTTTGTTGATAAGCGAATATGCCTGGTACCACTAAGATAAATTTGTACTAAGTATTTTTATGAGCCAGAATCACGGGACTGGAGTGTGTTTGTGTTGACACGTGAGTGATTTTGATACTTTAGTGGTCTATTTGTGCCTGATCATGTGCATTTCTTCGAACTGTTAGGTTCTAAGGGAGCAGTTAACCCAAGAACTGGATACATTTGCTGATAAAGTGTCTACTCTCTGTGCAAAAAAGAAAGCTGCAGAGAAGAGGTACTGACTGTGAAATACAGAAATACTTCACTTAAGTCACATGCATTGTAGATAGTTTATTGAGTTAAATGCAATGATAGAAAGACGTATAGACTGATATAAAAATCAAAAACGAAATATCCCAATGTAGTATGTGTACTTGTAACCTAATTTAGGAGCTTGAATCGCACTACAAAAAAAATTGCTGCACATTTTTCAGTTATTGAGTTCTACAAATTTTACTATGTTTATTTTGAAAATAAATTTTATTGAGAAAGTCCTCTATGTCTACTTGTGTAGGACAATGAAACTTTTGGCTACTGTGAAAAAGCTTAAAGGTTAGTCAATGTAAATAATGTTGTTTGCATTTGTAAATCTAATTCATTCCGCTTGTTTGAAGTCACATCAACTAGGGATTACTTGTAGCTGTTGATTTTCTACTTTGTCGCCTCCAACCTTTTTGTTGTTTTGCTTTTGTTTTGTTTTGACCTGACAGAAGAGAACAAGCAGTTTTTTGAGGAGAGAAGTAAAGCATATCAAAAGTTAGGAACGATGTCTCTTTGTAATGATGAGATGAGTGCAAGGTGAGTGACTGGAATTATCCGCTCTCTGGCTCCTGTAAATCAGAAGAAAATTTGTGACTTTAATTAGACAGTCGTGCAACTAAGAGTGGTAACCTACCCACAATACCGAAACTGGGTATCTCAGCAATCCTTACCTTTTAACTATCCAGTTTTAAGGAGACATACTCTATCCACTTGTTCTTGCAGAGGTTACAGATTGATCACACGGTATGATCAGTTACTACCATAGGCGTCCATCAAACATGTATTGTTTATCGCTCTTCATTTTGCAATCTGTAAAGGGATAAACCCACCACCGCAGATTTAATTGACGAAACACATAGAATGTAACAAAATCACAAAGATTTCACGTGAAATCTTTCTTTTAGAATGTTGGAGCTTGAGGGGAAACATGAACAAGACATCAGAACTGTTACACAGCAGAGTGAAAAATTGGGATTTCTTGAACAACAGGTAAATACACAGTAAAATGGATGTCATTAATTCCTTCGTTCCGGCGGCGTAATCCAGTAAATTCAGGTACCTTACAAAATATTGAATTTTACTCCACAGTTATCAGCAGTCACTGCGGATTTGTTTAAAACTAGGTAGGTTTGAACAGAACTATTTGTAACATTTACTTCAGGCTGCCGCCTACGTGTGAAAGAAATATACCATCTGTAATATTAACTGGGTTACTTTATAAACTTGCAAGCCTTTGGCGATCTGTAACATTAATTAATGCGTTCAGTCATTGGTCAAAGTGTTTACACTGCAACTCAAGAGTTTTCCCCATTCACAGGGACGAGAAAGAAAGTGTCACGAGATCTCTGGAAAATCAGGTAAGTAATGATAATACTTGTTCAGGACGAGACAACTTTTTTATACATTGGGCATTGAAGCATCCAGTGATACTCGTAAACAGCTGACATTTGAAGAAAATTAATACATGCTCTCATATCACAGTTCAATTGAGCCTTACCTTCACTTCTTCTTCTTTTTTTCAGAAACAGTTAAGTTCAACACTGGAAGATGACCTTGTGAAACTTAGAAAGTAAGGGCATGCTAGGTTTCATGCAAATATAGTTTACATGCTTTGTTTTGGTGTGGTTAGAGTGTAAGTTCTACATATCTTAGTCTCGTTGGTGCTCTTTTACTTTGCAAAAAAATTTTATTGTACTCAGATTATCATTTGTATAAAAGATTTAATGTCAAAGGGTAACTGCAAAATTATTTGATGGATTGTATTTACAGAAGCCAAGATGAGTTGGAAAGTCAGCAAACAATTTTATTAGGTAAATCTTACAATACAATTATTTCATATTCTACACCTTAGCTACAAGAGTTTTGTAAAATTCTGTTCGCCGAAGCCAAGAAGGTTTTACTGAACATCATAATGATATGAGAAAAATCTCATCTGCATGTACTTTCAACACACTTAATTTAATTAAGTGTGTTGAAAGTACATGCAGATGAGTAAATGCAGATGAGATTTTCTCATATCATTATGATGACCTACAAGAGTTTTAATCACCTAACGAAATGTCGTGCTTTACTTTTCAAGTTAGAATAAAAGAACTGGAAAGTGAATTGTTAAAAACGACGTCGCAGCTTAATATGGAAAAGAGAAGAACCTCGACATTAGAGGTGAGTCTCTCGTACCCACCCCATCCGCCCCATTACGACGGCATTTTTTAAAACAAGTCACGCAAATCACCGTGTAATCAATAAAGCCCTTCAATAATCCACGTGCTAAAACAGTTTAACTTCGCTAACTGGAATTCTTAAGGAAACGAAAACTCCTACAAGATATCGGGGAGTGAACGAGATAGCCGATATACAGTAACTGTCTATCAACTTACATATGAACACATGGTTGATAATCCCAGTGGTGTGATTTTTTTCAGGCTTTAATTTCACAACTGCGTAAGCTGAGTATATAACTGCGATGACTTTTCCAACAAAATTCACCGCCCTGGTAAATCAAGCAATTACACAATTTGTATGGAATAAGAAAGAAAAAATTAAACACAGAACAATGATAGGGCGAAAGAGCAGGGAGGGCTAGACTTGCCAGATTTTCAAATAATCGATGAAGCGCTTAAAATTGTTTGGGTAAGAAGATCAAAGAAGATCAAATTATCGTGTAACTCAACCTTTTATTTAATTTCTGCCATTGCCAAACAGGAATCCATCCAGCTGTCCGTTTCAAGGCACTCAGATGAGCTGAAGGAAATTTTTGAGGCAATACCTAACAGTGATACAGAGGTTCTCAACAGAAGTAGAGAGGTACTCTTTACAGCATACTCAGTTCAAATCCATTCTGTATAATTATTGTGGTGATTTCAGTATAGAAAGTTACTTGTCATGCCCTAGTTAGAAACAGCAGTAAATATATGTATCCTGTGTTCTGTACCTTACCGGGATAGAAGACAGTACCCTTATCGTAGGTATTTTACTGTACCTTGTTTTCTTTTCTCATTTTATCCAGAAATATTTTGGAACTATTTACGTCTTTTTCGTCGTCTGTTGACTTGATGTTTGATATATTTTTTTTAGACGCCCCGTTGTTCGTCTCCTTGTATCACCGGTCATATGGTTAGAACAAAGTTGTACGATTATGTTTCTCAATCTGATACAAGCAGAAGGATGCAGGTTTGTTTTTCAAGATTTTCAATAACTTTGTAAAGTAGCGGACATGGTTGTGAAAGCATCGGACGTGAAACTTGTCTTGGCGCCGCAAGTCGCCTTGCGAGCGCCGTAGGCGCAAGCACCCCAGGAAATTTTTAGAATAGAACACTCAGAAACTCCGTTTCCAGCGTTTCTTAGGCGGGGCTGGAGTTCACTCAAGTTCTCTTATTCTGTTATCCTCTAGTCTTGTCAGTGAGAGATGCTTAACCCAAAAACCCAAGATCCGTTTTTTTTTGCGTTAGTCTCAGCTGCTTTCAGCCTCTTACGGGTGGCAGAAGCTCTAAATGCTGGAAAAAAGATCTATTAGTATTTGTTAAAACTTTGGTTTTTTGTTAACGCACTGACATCCGACAAGCTTCGAATAAATGGCCATTTTCGTCCCAATCCTCATGAAAAGTGTTTTCTAGCATGGACAGTCGCCGTTTCTTTCGGTTTGAGGATGTTTTCTATTTTGATTTCGGGCATGCGCACAATTCAAAATTGCGAGAAACTTCACCGTCTACGGATGTGAGAGATTTAGCGCGCAAACCCGTCGCTTTCGTTCTCATTTTGGTTCTCGCTTTTTGCTGTCGAGTTAGCCATACGATCACGGTTTCCGGCGATGAGAAAAGTTTGGCTTCAAAGTTCGTCTGAAAAGGAAAGAGGTGGCCAAAAGTAGCAGTCCATGATTTTCTTGCGTTTTAGGGGTGAAAGTTTGGTGGTTTTCTGGCTGTTATTCAGGTTTACTTGATCCGATCATTGTCGTTCAGGTATCATTTACAAGATCTTTTTGCGTTGCATCGACTGATTATCGGAGATTTTTAGCGCCACTTAAACTGATGACGTCACAAGTGGTAAAAAGAGCACGATCATTAAGTGGCCGTATATGGCCACTTGGGCATCAAAAACAAAAAAAGAAACAAAAAAAAATATAATAGTAAAAAAAAAGAAAATAAAAGACTCCCAAATATTGGTATCAAAGTATCGGACGCGGAATGAGAAACGACCGGACGATACGTCCGGCCTCTGGCCTCAAACGAAAACCCTGAACTTTTCGTTCTTATTATAAATTTAGTTACTTTACACGAAACAAAACTGAGTTTGGTACTTTGTTGCCCAGTACTGTTACAAAACTTGGCTCTTGGCGAAGATTGCATGCCCATCGAAAATGGTATGCCTTGATTGTTGTGCTGTTCACTTGCTTGGCAGTGAATCGCTTGTTTTAAGACTCTGCTACTCCTCTATAATTAAATACCTCCTCCTTTGTCTTTTTTTCTGCCCCTTTTCCTTTCCATGCAGATTTCTTACAGGCCTTCTGGTCTTTCTTGTTTCAGTTTGCGATCAACTTTCAGGATTCTCTTATAGAGCCGGGGTCATAAGTTTGCTATTGGGCAACATACTGTATATACGCTTTGCCTTAATTCTCCTGTGACTGTATGGTTAATAGGTATAGTCGAACAATTAATGCTTAGGGTAGAGGGTGACAGCTCTGATGGACTGGTCTACCATCCAGTTGGGTCAGCGGTAATACTCCTAGTCAGCTAGTCCTTCTTCTCAGTAGCTTTGTCTTAAGTGCTTTTCTCCTGCATTTTCAGGGTGTCGGAAGGGACTCTCCAGATGGAAAGCCTGTGAATGAGTTTGAAGAGAAAATTTACCCTACATCTCAAGAGGTTACGATGGTCCATCAAAAAGAACAAGCCATGGAAAGTTGGCTGAATAATGACTTGTATAAGCGGCGATCTTCTTCTCTCTCCAGTGACTCTTTAAGTCCAAAAAGTGGTAGACATGAAGTAGATGGTACTTCTGAATCACCTAGTGGTAAATTCTTTCAGCTTGTTGAGAATATTGGTCGAGAATTGACAACATCGAGTAGTCAAACAGATTTAAAGGATTTTGTAACGACGGGCTCACAAACGGACCTTCTGAGGGAAATCGAGATGCTGGAGAGACAGATCAGTGTTGCCGAGAAAGCCACGATTACGGACGAAAATATACAATCTGATGCGAAGAATCGACGACGAAAATCGGGCATGATGGAGTCTCAAATTCCAGATATCAGAGTGATAGAAAAGGCAAATAAGGCTGATAACGAACCTTCATCAGGGGATTCAGGCTCTGGTAAAACGAGTCTAGCTGTGGATAAAGAAAGGTCTGCCACAAATTTATGGAGAAAGAAGCTCTCTGTGGCATTTAAAATCCCGGACGAGTTTGAATCTTACGCGAGTGAAACAGGCATGGCGTTAGAAAATTCAGTGGGAAGCAAGAATTTTGTTGATGGAGTGTCATTACGTGTCAGGTGTGGTGTGTTTATCTTGGAAGTCAGTAAGTAGTGTAGTTTCGATTATCTGCCGCTGTTTGAGAATGGAGCCCTCGTGGAGGAAAGAAAGCTGGACTCGAGTGAGCGGAAGAAATCGATCCCACAAGTAATGGTGCATATACTTATTTCACCGCCGGGTCACAGGCTTGTAAATTCAGTGCTAAATCTTGCTTATGTTTTATTTTGCTTTTTAAATTAAGATTAAAAACGGAGTTTTCTATTTCTGTATGTATTTAATTGTTTTGATATTTGCTCATAAGAAGATTCGATGGAGGGTTAAGCTTTTCATGGCATATGTTAGTTTTCAATTTTTAGCGAAAGATGCATTTGTAAAAGGCAGTGATGTTCGTATTATCGTGTGTACTGAGTTTCTTCTATAATTTGTCAACAGGCCAGCTCCAAATGAAAAAGAAATCGAGGTAATTAACAGTAGTAAGCCTGTCTTATTGGTATTTATGATAGCTAATGTTATAAGCTTCTACGGGTTACCCGGTACATTACGAACTCACAATGTGGCCAGCTCCCAGATGGCCCGATAGCTCGGTCGGTAGAGCACTGCACCGGTATCGCAGAGGTCATGGGTTCCAATCCAATCCCGTCCAGGCCAAGTTGTGTGTATAACTGTGATGATCAATCATAAATTCAGTTTATTAGCTCCATTACGAAATAGGAAGGAATGCCACTAATTTTTTCTATGGCTATGTGCCTTTTAATTGGACATTTTATTATCTTTAAATGCAATCTTCTAGTATTTTCTAGACCTGTTGTGAGTTTTCAACAGAAACGTAGAGACAAGTAGAATGAAAATTCGTCTTTTACCATACAACCATGTACATATTCATTTGAATGTTGTTTTATTCTTGTTTTCGGTGGATAGATATATAACTTTTAAATCGGATTGGTGTGGCTGATAACACGTCTGGCTCTACTTGGTTCAAAAAATTCGCTGCAGGAGATAAATGTTTCACCTTCGTTGGTACCTGTTTGACAATTGGTGTATGTTTTCTTTTCTTTTACGTACAGAAACAGTTCAAGACTCTGGTGTTAGCTTTCCAAACAGATCAAGATACACTCAACCGACGACTGGAAATTCAGGTAAGCTGATTGTAGGAGAATGGATTTGGTGGCCTTTACTAAAAGCTGCTTATTCATACCTCATCCTTGGTCCTTTTTTTTTCACTTGTTGCGTGTAGGCTCGAGCCAGAGATAACGCGGAAGCTAACATGAACAAAGAGTTACAAAGCTTGTCAAATGTACTTAAGGTACTTGTAAAAAGGCATCCAATTTTTTTTCATTTTGAAGTAATACTAGTAAGAAATTTGCTTTGTGTTTTTTGCGTATAGGAATAACGGTAGTGGCACTTAGGTTTGTTATTACATTTTCATTGTTTTACAGGAGTTTGAACAAATGTGTTTTACTAAGGACATGCAGGTACGTGGTGGAAAGTAGGCAGGAATTGTAAAATTCCCTCGTAAAAAAAACCTTGGTTAGGAGAAACATTATTTTTAGTCTAAAAATTAACTGGTGTAAAATCTTGGACGTAAATGTCAAGGGCTATACTGCTTGTGATAAAGCAGCGACTAGAGAATTAGATTAATAGAGAACGTTTCTATGACAGGATATGTTGTCGGTATTGAAGTCCCAAGTAGAAGTCATAAAGAAGTCTTCAAAGCGGGTGTCAACTCAAACAGAACAGCATGGCTGTGTTCAGCAGGTTAGCGTTACATTAAACGAGTAATTGCTGTACAGGAAGTTTTGAAAGTCCTGAAAGTTTTTTATGATCCTAGGTAGTTTATTGTGATTTCCTCCGTTTCAACATTCTCCGAATAAAATATAATAGCCTCGCATTTAAACAAAAACAAAGGTGTGGTTGACTGTGGCCATTTAATTTATATAGGAAGCTCGCATGTCATCCGGAGTGGAGGTCATGATAAGCCATGCCGAGAATCTGACTCGACATTTGGAGCGTGTACGAGAAGACCTAAATGAACTGCGTCTGAAGGAAAGATTAGTTGCTGATGAACCCGTGACAGCTGGAACGTTAGCTAATGGACCAACCAGACTTGGTAATAAATAAAGTTATCTCACAAGCAAAACTGATCAATCAACAAAAATGGTCATTCCATCGCCTTTTGATGTATTTTTCAAGACGTTTATGAAGTTCACGACTTTTTCAACTCTGTATGCCGCCGACACTTTTCATTGATTCGTTGATTTGTTCTTTCATTTGTTTGTTCCTTCATTCTTTCGCCATTTCTTTTATTGATTATTTGGTTATTTATTGATTTGTTTGTTTTTTATTGATCTGTAATGTTTAGAGTCTCAGAGGGTTGACGGTCCTTCATCTTCCCATACTCGCCAAGTAAGTATACCTGGTATCATTGTAGAAATCTTGGAAGGCTATTTGTTTACTTTATTTGTCTATCAATCTATCATTTGCTAAGAGTTCGTCAATTTAAACACGAACAAGTGACAGTGCCTTTGATTCATTTGTGTACTTTTTTCTCAAGCACTCCTACAAGTGTTCTTTTTTATTTTATTTAAAATGCCTTTCTAAGTCTCTGCTTGTCTATACATTGTCAGGGTAAACATCACATGGCGAATCTTGCATAGTCTGTTTTTTTTTTTTTTTGCTTTAATTTCTGCTCTTTTCCTCAAGAGTGACATTAGATTTTTTTTTTGCTTTAATTTCTGCTCTTTTCCTCAAGAGTGACATTAGGTTTTTTTTGCTTTAATTTCTGCTCTTTTCCTCAAGAGTGACATTAGGTTTTTTTCTCAGACTGAAGCGGGAGGCGACAGTACAAAACAGAATAGCCTTCTTAACTTCGTCATGGCTTTTCACACTACTTCGATGCGTGCCAAGGAAGCTCTCCGAGGCTTTAGGCGTCGCACAGAAGCTAGCAGACAAGAAAGAGAGGCTTCAGCAGTCACGCCGCCCCAGGCTGAAGAGCCTACAGTGAAAACTGATTCTTCTTCGACTGAAAGTACTTCAGAAACGGAAACGAAAGGTGTTCCACCGGTCGTTGTCAGTGGCTCCGAGGGAGAACAGGACACGGGAAGTACACTGGAGGAGGCAGACAAGGAACAGGGTGAACAGGAAGAGGACATCGTAGATAATCCGTCAGTATCTACAGATTTAGAGGAAGTCAAGGAATCCAGTGAGCATGAAAGTGAAGGCGGAGAATTCGAATCAGAAGAAGATTTAGTGCAAACAGCGTAAGTAGAGTCTTCTGTGTAATGATAAATATTCTTGCTTCACGAGCAATGGGGTTGAGTTGTTGTTTAATTTTTTTGTTTGGCTCGTTTGTTTGTTTTGTGTTTGTGTTTTTCACTTGTGAGAAAGATCCTAGTAACTTTTGCTACTGCTATATATCTTGAGATCAACTGGAAGTTATTTTCTTTGACGGTGTTGTGTAATTTGTAAAGTTGCAAGAACAATTAAGATTAATAGACCGAATTCGATACATTAAAATTCACCTTGGCAGTGAGGCTTAGAGGACACAAACAAAACAAATTGAATGATCATGTTTATTATTTCCTTTGTTTGTGTCCTCTAGGCCTCACTATCAAGCTGAATCTTCGAAATATATGTCGAAATACATATGAATATATCGCAAGTGACCTATTTAGACGGCAATATTTGCTTACAGCTGTCGCATGCGACATGGCCTAGATACGTGGTGTTACCGGTGACCCCCCCTTCCCTCCCCCAGCATATAGTGGTTTGATCGTTGATTCGTTCTTTTATGTAAACGTTTACCATATATGGTCTCATACCAGTATATGTCCGGAGACACCACGTAGCTACCCGACATGGTTACGAGACAACGTACAGCTTTGCTCACAAGGAATCGGTGCCAAATGCTTCCAGTCCGAACCTTACAGGACCAGGTCTGTTAACTCGGGACTGGAACGGAGGCGTCTCGCATTGGATTCGTTACGGAAAGGTCCTATTTGTCTATAACCTGAGTTGCAGACTTGACGTCGAGTGAACCAGCATTCGACGTGTTGCGTGCGGCAGTTGTAAGCAGAATTGATCGGATCTACCACATAAGCCCTCTAGCAGAGAGTGAAATCGTTGAGTTTGACAGATTTGGATTATGTTGATAAAGAACTCTCTACCTGAACTGTACGGCAAATTGCACTCCTTTATTTGAATACTCTTATCAAATTATTTTCAGAGCTAAAAGACCGGGTGTGTGCTGGAGATGTTTATCAACTGCTTTCAGGTTTACGGTTTCTGTCATCATCTTGCTGGTAGTTTTGTTGATTGGAATAACTATCGTGGACAGGGACAACAGTGTTAGGATAGACAGATACTTCATTTTATCAAGAATACGTAAACTATTGGAGCCCGTTGGACAAGTTATTTATTATCTTAAGCCACCTGAATAAATAGTTATGTTAACTTTGAAGTCAACCACAGAATACAGTATAAAACTAAGAAATTATTTATATTTTCCTTAGCTGTTAGTAATGTTTGATAATAATATATATACAAGAAAATCTAAAGTATGTGGTTTTCTAAATAACCAGAATAAGAAAGAGAGTAAATAGTATATCAGCAAAGCTGGAAAGCTGTTAAATTACTGACGTAATGAGTTGTGGTATATATATAGCTCAGAAGGTTTTTACAACAGTTGCAACGTTCACATTCGTTTTTACACCCAATTGTGTCCCTCAGTTCTCACAACCTCTTCATCGCTGTACTAACTTTAGAATATTGCTCTTGCAAGATACCACGTATCGCAATGATTTATTAAAAGAAAACAGTTAATATATTTATAAATCGCATGCGTTTGCATATTTTATACAACTATGATATGATTTTCTTGAAAGTCATGCAATTAAGTTAGTCATTATCGAATGTTCGTGCTATCGTTTTGTAAAACGGTTAAATCATTCATTGTTTCGTGCAGTTGTAACGGGTTAGCTTTTACCTTGGATTGTACACAGACTAGTGTAACGTACGATCCAGTGTGCCACAAAATCACTCTGCTAAACCTCTTCTTTCAGGGTTTCATAAACATGTGAAAATGATAATGGACCGTTAAGCATTCTGACATGCTAACACGTTGTAAATATTGGCTTCAGGAGCTTTACAATGTTCGTTTTGTAACAGTTCTCGTGGAGGGGCCTGTAGGTTATTCGCATAGACCATTCTATGAATCAGTTTGTCATACAAACTACATTTAGGCCATCCTATTCGTAGGAGCATCTGACTCAAAACACAGCAGATCTGTGCTTCCCTAACAAGAGATGTAACTCGCTGCCTCGCGCTTTTCTGGGAAAGGTGTATTTTTATTTCGCTTTAGCCTGGTAGCACTTAAGTAGTCTTGCGTTAGTGAAAATGTAAAGTGCTTTCTATATAGAGACGCTTGCATGACGATTGTGATTTACACATAGTTCAGTTCCTAGTTCAGTTCATAGTTCAGCACGGATTTAGCAGCCATGAAGATACTTCTAAGCGTATTCAGTTACATATTTTACAAATCAGAGCTACAATTAGATACTGATTCACTAATATCAGTTCGTGGCGTTAATTTATGAAATAAACAGTTGTACGTTTTCAGGAGTGTTAATTTGTTTATTTGTTTAGTCGTAACTAACCATATTTAAGCACTAGGGGACATTTTCCGTGTTTACATAGCCTTATCTAAAGACAAGGAGGGACATAGTCGAGTGTTTGCATAACTTTCGAGAATTCTCCCAATCTTTCGAATGTTCAGATGAGGCTGTGTAAACACAGAAAACGTTCTCTATTACATGTACTTTTATAAATAATTCATCTCAACCGCTTTTACACATTCTCATCTAAGCACACCAATCGACCATTTAGAGCGCAAAGTAGCTCAGTTAATTTATAAATCGTTTTCTATAATACTTAGCTTGCTTTAACACGTTTGCTTTAAGTGTAGCATGATTTGTTGATGTTGATGACTTAATGTTTCTCCTCTCCTTCCCCTTTAAACGCCTTGCGCCTTGGCTATGTTGAGTGCGAAATGTGTTATAGGCATCCAAAGACTCGTAGTTAAACTTAGTCCAGTCGGCTCAAAGGAACTTTCTCTCTACAAATATCAAATATCAAATATAGCTGGGTTATTTTACCAAAAAAGAGGAGCTGAAATCTCTCCCATATTTAACATCTTTTCCTGGGTAACTGGCTTACGTATCTCACAATTCTCGAAACGGCGCGCAACACAAGACGTCAATAGGATAACGCAATCTCGTTTAAAACCGAAAGATGCGAGGTGTCATATGTCTAGTCAGTCTTCTTGCCAATAACAAACTACTCCCCACCTCGGTTTCAGCCTTGCTACAAAAGCACTGACACGAAAAAAGTGACTGAGCTTTTGAACCATGCAGGGACAAAATTTCTTTGATTAGAACAATCGTTGCATAATGTGCTTCCTTTCCGTGCAACTCGCTCGGACGTGTTTCAGTAAATCGAACAATATTGGAAATAAATAGGCTTTGTGGTTACATCCAGTTTCAAAAAACTAACCAATCAAATTCTGGTCAACACCGAGAAGTAAGCTGTAAGAAAAACAGGATGGAAAATATCTAATTTGGAAGGTGTAATGTTTCACTTTATCTTTACCCATTCAGTAATAGAGAACTGCCTACCTCATTTTCAGTCGAGCAACAGCTCAACCAAGTCCTATTTGTGACTTGCTCTGCCTGTAAACGCGATCGAGCATCGGAACTAGCAGGAAAGTCAGCTTCACTGAAGAAATCGAAGATGCTCAGGAGAGAAGTACTTTTAAGGAGTGCGGCTATTCTTGTTTCCTTAGTGGCAAGTACACCTTGAGTTTTTTAGTCATTTGCCATGAGTTGTTTCTTTTTTCAGCCTTTCTATTTTCTATTCAGTTACTACCTTTCAGCGAAAGCTGTCCGGTTTTCCTTTTATAAACACGATAAGATCTGAGGACGTTTTGTGCGAAGAGGCTATCTGAACACACGTAGAAGTAATTTCAATTCCGCTTTGAAGGCAAAGGGAACGTGTAGAAGAATTTTTTTATCATTCTCACTGCGTACTTCATATTCCGAGTCTGTAAATTACCCTCTACTTCAGTTAACGACGAATACTTGAAAGATCCAACCTTTTCTTGCGGAGAATTGTATCAGGTTCGAACAAGCACAGTAACGTGATTCACGAAACTGGTTGCAGGCGATGATCCAACTGTTCTCTGTGTATATCATGTAAATTCAGTATAGCTTTTATAGCTTTTGCAGTATTCACAGAGACGATGCAGTTCTATTTCTTGATATTTTGTTTGTTCCACAATTTGTCATTCTTTCGACCTGTTTTATTTTAAATTTTTAAATAGCTTTTCTCAGCTCAACTTTGATTTTGATTTAGTTCGCAAGTTTTCAAACTACTCGATAAGCCAACAACAAAGCAATGAGGAAATTCTGTTGTATCGGTTTTATTTCTTAATACTGAATATTAGCAACACATGAATAATTGGCTTACTGAGTAAACAAGACAAACACATTTAATTAGGAACCATCCTACTGTGTATACATAGAATATATATTCGGGTGTTATTTGGCGATATTTACTTGATGTACTTGATGTACACAATGAATATTTCCAATTCAATAAAGATAGATAGGACATATTTTTAACCATTCACCTTTAGCTATTTTTCTTCTTTTTAATTGTACATGTTTTGCGTAAATGTGTTAATTATTTTACCGTCCCGGCCTGTTCATTTCCTGTTAAGCTCGCTTAGACCTGAATGGTTTTCTATGTGATGTCTTTTGAAACTGACCAATCGTGGTGTACCGTTCTTAACACTGAAGCAGTTACACAGGATGAAACAGTTCCTAGAGGTGAGAGCTGCATTGTCGCTAGTAAATCAGTCGTCACTCAGCAGAAATGAACTACATTCCCGATTTCTAAACCAGTGGCACAAATAAATTCTGCTCAAGTCTGCGACAAAAGTTCTGATTGTCGACGAAATCAAGCATTGAGATCGAGTGTGGAACTGGTCAGATTTACTGCTCAGAAGAGCAGTGCTGTTGAGGACTGGTTAACGTTTGCAAAGTCAGTGCTGATATAGATTTTCACTTAATATTCAGGTTTTTTCCGCTCCCCTCAGAAAAATGTCATCAGTTGTAACACGAATTTAATTCGCTGATATAATTTTAACCTAATTTTCTCCGTATATATTTTTTAGTGGTAGCCTTAACGAGTGACTAACGAATGCAGCAAGCTTCCATGCCTTCAAGCCAATCAAGTCAGTTTTGCCATCAGTAAAAGGTCTTAATTTTAACTTCAACACACCAAAATACATAATTGCACAATGTTTTAGCTTTTATACCCCAGACCAACGAATGTTGTGTTTGCTCTTCTACCTACACGTCAACCGCAGGCAAGAATCTCTTTGACATCTTCCTTGTCACATTTAATCTCATGATACGCTGAATTGCTTCTGTGTTTGTCTTTTGTTTCTGCCCACAAGTTTCTTAGTATGTCTATCTGTCGGTTGAGCGATACCGTAAGTTACGGCATCGCTCGACCGACTGATAGACATATTAAGAAACTGTTGTACAAACCCAACTTATTTATTTAACGAAACGTAATATAATCTTGTTACAAAGGAGCGATTTCTGAACATTAAAATCTACTATAAAACTAAATTAAACCTACTGCTAAACTTAAATTACCACTGACACGAACTCACAATAAATCCCAATGTCGCCAAAGAAATGTCCTTATGATCTACTTGACCGTGAACGAAGTTCCTCAGTAGCTTTTACAATAGCACTCTAAAGCTTTTCCACTCAGTCACTGCCGAGAACAACCACAACTACCACCTAGCTGATTCTTTATATACATTCAAATGATATTCTAGAACTTTCATGGAACTTTCATTTATGTTGCATTATTCTATGCTTTAAACTGTTCCATAGCGTGACCGTAGAGGGTTCTGGCACAAACATTAGGTGACTTGACATACTAGAAGTTTTCAGAAACTTGAACATTCACGTCTGCTCTCCATAGCATTTCACTTTGTTTCTTTACTTATTCTTCACTCTTAGCTACTCAATTTCGTTTGTTCAGTACTGAAGTAGCTTGAACTCTACAACCAAGCTGACAAACAACATCAGCGTATGGTCGATATTGATATTTTGTGGCCTCCATTCCCTTAAATATATATATATAAACCGACACATCTTGCTGCAAAGGAAATTTAACAAATTGTAGGTGTTTTTATGTAGTTATGACCTTTCCTCGGCAGGATGTCTTTGTTTCCTCGGCAAATGTATTAACTTACGATTAATTTACACACTCACCAATGCTGATCGATCTCAGTTGAAACTCTTCGTCCTCTTTATCATGGATTTCAGTAAAAGAGCAACTTTAGATTTGTAACTGGGGTGATATTGCTTAATTGATCTGATCTAGTCTGTTTTGTAAATTATGTTTGCTCACTCAGAGTTAATTATTTCATATAATCAAACAACTTAAAAACTGCAAGAACATACAGATATGTTTATTTGCTATTCAATAGTTTCAGTCGAGATATGTGTCGCTCAACTTGAGAGACAAAACTTTACTTTCTCACATAATGCCTTATTGAATAAATCTATCATAACACTCTATAACATAATTTTGTTATGTCTGAAGCATGTTGCAAAAAAATATCTCACTAATCGGCTGTATAAGGCTTTTCAACGTTCAAAGGTTGCATGAAGTGCTTCCTCCCCAATATCAAAGTCCAAGGAGTCTTTCCATTGTACATGCAAATACCAGATCAGATCACAAGGTTAACGTGTAATGACAATTTTTTTCTTGATTTGCTGCATGTATGAATACCTCCTCTGAGACCCTCTAGTAATACGTGCTGTTTTAACTTTAGATACATCTAAACAATGTGTTGTCCTTCAGTATTCATTTCCTTCAAAAGTAACCAATTGTGATCACGTAAACAAGCGGATATACAGGAATAACACACTCCAGGTAATCCTTCGTATTTCGCTTTATCTTAAAATTTCGTTTAACTTGACAAACAAGAGGTGTTGACAAAAATAGGCGCTAAAATCTGTGGCTTGCTTTAGTCCAACATAAGATTGTCAATCATTCTACTCGCCGGTTAAATTATAAACGTCGTGGCAAAAAGGCGGAAAGAGGGGATTTCCAACTCAGTTCGAGGGTTTATCGTAAAACTCTTATAATCTGGTCAATTTGCGAAGAAAGAACTAACCTATTGGAAAATAAAATTCCAGTGAGTACAAAGGTTTCTTGACTGCATGAATGCTTTCTCTGTAACTCTCTAGTAATACGTGCTTTAGTAACATTAGATATCAGCAAGGTGTTGTGTTATACCTTTAAAACTGACCAATCACTTGGCACATGGCACGGAAAAGAAAAACAGGATAAAGGAATTACCGACTTCTAAACTTCAGGTATTCATATCCTCCAAAAGTAACCAATCGCGACGAAATAAACAAGAGGATAAACAGGAAGAAGAAATTCTAGAGAATTCAGCCTTTATATAGCGCTCGACGATAACAATCCACCTTGTTATCAGTATTGCAAAAAACCATATTGTGTCTCGGTGAAACTGACCGGCCCTGCTTGAAGATTGGTACTGTAGGAACTGACTTTTGTTAGAAGAGAAGATGTGCAGGAGAGCTGTTCTTGTGAGGAGTGTGACTATGCTGGTTTCTTTAGTAGTGAGTACTTCACTTAATGATTCTTTCTTGTGTGTTCCCCTGAATTTAGATCTTCTGAATTTACATCTCCTGAGATGGAGGATATCGAAACACATATTGTACAAAGGGGTTGCTAGTCATTACAACAGGCTTTGCTCAGCTGCTCACACATATCCAACTATAAAGACGATGTTTGCACGATATTTACAAAAGACCTCTGTTAGATGCACTGAAGGGTCTGAAGCCTGTTGTTGCAGAAGTTAATAACGTTTTTATTGTACCAGACGTTTTTTATGAAGTTATCGTGTTACCGATTAAAGGCCTCTAAAAGACTCATGTTTGTTACTGCTTAAAGTGCTACATTTCACTTGTGATGTTCCTAAACATTTGTATAAAATGAAATTTGCATAAAAGAATTCCCTTAGATAGCAGGTCATGGCTGCTGGATATAGATTCATTTTTTCCATTACTTCTGCATTACCTTTCATTTTACTTTCATTTTACTTTACAACCCATGGGAATTGAAAGCTTTTTTTTTATTTTACTATCCTTCCTTCGTCTAGCACAGGCAGCATTTCCTTTATTTCTGTAGTTTTGAAAATAGCCACTAGACCTTCCAACATAACCTTTTGCATCTTTGTTTGCCCCTTTGATGTTTTCGGGCTTCAATTCATAATCATTTGCCTATATTAACTTAATTCTGAATTAGCCTGAATTCGACGATGACGTGAGGAGGCGTATTCACCATGCGGAAGCGGCAATACTGTTTTATATCACCGTCGTTTGTTTAAAGGAATTCTATTTCAAATTCATTCACCTAGTTTTTAACATCAAAACCAGTTATGTTTACTGTTGGAAACCAGACTTCATAGACCATACCTTTTAATGAGTGCAAGTTCGCGGTATCCTTCGCCCAAGTATTGTTACACAACGGTTTAATTTAAATAATAATTCTTGTTTTCTTCTAAATGCTGAAGATGTCTTTTTCTTCTCTGTCTGAAAGACACTAAAAAAATTAGATTACTATTAGATTTAAAAGTAGGCTTCAGAATTACTCGCCACAACTACAAATTATTGAAAAAAAAAAAAATACAACTGCCATCTCTTTAGTGTGAACCTGGTATATTTTCTTTCCCTGAAAGGCCTTGAATGACCTGACCACAGTGAAAGCATCAGGAGCCAAAGCCAATGTGTCTACAAACGGTACGTGCTGGAAAGCAATTCAGCAGTGTCTTGTAGTCCTTTTACTTTTCGAAACAAAATGTATTTTCACTGCTTCTGGTTAATAAACAATTTCCGTTTTTAATTTTCGACCCAGCGAGCATGCAGTAGTTAACTCAGAACTGACTGAACTGCAGAGCTGGTGGGGTCGTGTATTTAGAAAACAAAATGAAATAACTAAAATGAAACAATGATAATAATGAATTGAATTAATCGAGAAAATTGCGATCAGTATATATCTTAATCAATTGCTATGGCAAAACTGGGACGGATACAAATACCTATATTTGTACGTTACACATCAATTCGCTAATTCTCTTTTAACGTCAGTAATATTTAGATTCTTGACATAAGCATTGTTTCTGCAGCAGGTTTATGTTCTCAGACCTTCTGTAAAAAGGGAAAGATGTGCATTGAGAGGAAAGTTGGCACAACAGTAACTGCAGAATGCGTATGCCCAACATCATGTACAAGTGAAACCCTTCCTGTATGCAGTGTTTATCACGTCCAGTTCTTAAACCTCTGTGAGCTACATAGGTTTGCTTGTGCAAATGAAATCCATATTCAAGTAAAGCATCAAGGAAATTGCACTGAGGAAGGTAAAATTTCTTTTGAGTATATTCTGTATAAAATGTGTTGTACCTTTAAATAAATGTAGCTTTACCCTTTTTCTTAATTTCTTTGCCAGCACCAAAAACATACCAACTTACCAATACTCGATCATACTTGCAATATGTGCATAATTCTCTTGCGAGATCGGTTGTTAACACACCACATTTGATAATCAATTGGTAAAATTAGCATAGTCATCCTGTAAATAACAGCTTTTGATCAAATTGTCTCCTACTGGACTGTGTACTATGTACCTATAATTTCATAATTTAATACAGCACCGCCTTTCTGTAGTGTAATTCAGCAGCGATTATGCTCGTGTTTCCAATCAATTTTGATATAACTTATCTGATTAACCCTCAGAGATGTATTCCATTTGAAGCCGATGTTGCCAACCTCGCCCTTTCTCAAAATTCCCTGTAATTTTAAGGTCTCGGAGCCATATGCTAATAAAAAATTCTAAGAAATAGTAGCGCGGAAGTTAGCTTAAAATCCAGGTCATTCTGTTTGTGTCCTGATATTTATATTGTTTGAATTTCAAAACTACTAATATCTAGATCTTGATTGTCAACACGGCAAACGAACAAAGAAACAAACCAAAAAAAAATTTTCGGGAGTAGTAACTACCGAGTCTTTCGAGAGAGGGGCACAGATCGATATTCCCGGGACGGATTGTAATAAAGCTCACGGCCAATAATGATAGTTCGATGCCCATTCCTTTTGTTTTTTGTTCCTTCATATCATTCATTGATATTTTGCGGAATATGATAATTTCTTTATTTATCTTTTCAGAGGCAAAATCAGCTTGCACCATGGCAGGAATCATCAATTTTCAAGACAAGTATCTGCAAAGAAATTTTAGAAGCTACAAAGCTGACAAAGTGTTTTCTTTGGTTGAAAGGCTGAGATATGCAAAGGTAATCAGTGAGAAAGTAGTCTTCTAATCTTTACATATTATTACAAAGGAAAGAAACAACAAGAAGGAAGGAAAAAGGCATTGAACAATGCCAATTCTATTTACGGTGTTTTATCCAGAGTAAATTGAAACAATAAATCTAAATACAGATATCGATCATTTCTCGTAAAATTATAAATCTAAACAAACACTAGTTAATAAATACTAGTATAAACTGGTACACCGTGGAAAATCGCACGAGTCATTTGCATTTTCTCAATATACACACGAGCCTTCAGGCGAGCGAGTGCAGTCAAATATACTATGGCTTTCCTGTATTCTGATTGCCTGTATTTTCTATAGCATGGTATGATATATGTATGCCTTCGGAGCGATCAAAACTTAGTACTTTTCCTTTCTTCGTTTAGCGCGATTTTGATGAGTACTGGGACAGAAATAGGAACGGAAGACTGGACGAAGACGAAATTTTAAGAATCCTTCATGAGTCAATTCATATCTCTAAAGCATGTACAACCGGGCTTATAAGATCTTGTGATATTGACGGGAATCCAGGAATAAGCAAACAAGAGTGGTTCACCTGCTTCAAAACAGAAGGTACCTCAAGTAGACGTATTTACATCACTGCTTTGCTCTTCCTGAATTATTTTGGTCCTGTAATCAAATATGTGAATAGGGTGAGAAAATTAACAATACGTCACAACTTTATCTCAGGGCTAGGAAGTTTTGAAGGTGCATCCGTTGTTAACGGGGAGCAGGGAGGGGTGTTTGAGATCAACCTCTTTTCTAGGTTTGTCCCTTCTCGGAACGAGTTTAGCTTCTTGAAATTCCTTTAGTATGGTATATTATGTCAAAAACAGAGTCAAGGGTCAGTTCTCAAAATATTGACCGATTGTTCCCTAGTCTTTCCTCTGGATCCACCCAGGCTGAATTCTTGTGTTATTGTTTGTTTTAACAGGAGGTCAATGGCGCTGGTCTCGATGGACTGACTGTTCAGTTTCATGTGGAGGTGGTAAACAAAGAAGAACAGGAACTTGTATTTTACCCAGCACAGGTCAAAAACTAGAAAGACGACTGTGTGACGGATTCCATCATGAAACAAGGAAATGTTCCAATGGAGACTGTCCTGGTAAGCTACCTATAAGTGATATAGCAAATTTATGCTTTTTCGGCAACAACAACAACAATCTTTATTAGTTCTCTTTCTTCTGCACAATTCAGCCAGTCTATATAAGCCGGTGTCACAAGTGGGTTGAGTTTGTTGTTGGTTCTCGTCCTTCCTCCGAGGGTTTTTCTCCGGGTTCTCCGGTTTTCCTCCCTCCACAAAAATCAACATTTCTAAATTCCAATTTGATCGGGAATTCGAGGGCCACGAGTTTGTCAGTCGTATGACTGTTATGTGTAACCCTCGTAAAAACAAAGTTGATTTATTTGTTTATTTTATTTAAACAAAATCCGTAGCAACATTTTTCCCTTTACACTAACGGGAAAATCCACTATCGGATTCTTATGTCCAAAAACAGAGTTTGTTTTTCTTTACTAATTAGAGTAGAGAAACGCAAAATCAGTTTTGGATTCAAGAATCCAATCTTGAAAATATTTTGGAAAGACACACATACAGCATGACATGATATTGATGAAACTAACTATCAGTTTGTTTTCGTTGATAGTGGGGCTGGTTATCATATTGCCCACTATGTTATATTAGACTGCAATACCTTTTGCACGCTTATTTCTGATTCAGATTGTTATAATAAAATTCCCTGTGATTCATATATTTTTTTTAAAAAAAGTTTATATTTTTCTTTTGTTTCCCTCACGACATGAAAAATAATTCAAGCAGACAGGAAAAGTTTAGCTACCACTGGTAAGTAGTTTTAATAATAACATTTCACGACGTTTTTATAACTTTTACTGTGCGTCGCGCAGATTACGTTAAACCTGAGAAACGTAGCAAGCAAACTTGTCAGTCTCAGTTAAAGTGGGGCGCCAGTGGGGCGCTCCTGTGGTAGAAATTACCCACGAATCGAGAAGTGTCGGTTCTGTTGACAATTAAAAACAAATCAGCAACATTTCTTATATATCGTATTCCCGCGTGATACCCATGAAAAACAGGGCTTAGATGAGACTGCTCTTTTCACTACCATATTCAAGTAAAGACTATATGCGCAGGTGCATGAAAATGACTGTCACTAACGCAGTACTCAAGTAAAAAGCAAAAAAGAGTGGGTCACCTGCTTCAAAACAGAAGGTACCTCAAGTAGAAATATTTACATCACTGCTTTGCTCTTCTTGAATTATTTTGGTCCTGTAATCAAACGTGTTTCAGTGACGTCCTATGTCAGTTCTCAAAATATTGACCGATTGTCCCCTAGTCTTTCCTCTGGATCCACCCAGGCTGAATTCTTGTGTTATTGGTTGTTTTAACAGGAGGTCAATGGCGCTGGTCTCGATGGACTGACTGTTCAGTTTCATGCGGAGCTGGTAAACAAAGAAGAACAGGAACTTGTATTTTACCTAGCACAGGTCAAAAACTAGAAAGACGACTGTGTGACGGATTCCATCATGAAACAAGGAAATGTTCCAATGGAGACTGTCCTGGTAAGCTACTTATAAATGATATAGCAAATTTACGCTTTTTCGCCTCATTCCAACAACAACAACAACAACAACAACAACAATCTTTTTTAGTTCTCTTTCTTCTCTACAATTCAGCCAGTCTATATAAGCTTATGTATTAAGTGAAAATAAATTACAAGTCGGCAAGACGGCACAAACTGAAGATAAAGACCCACACAAAGACAGGCAGAAAGTGATTAAATAGATATAAATGACTAGAACTTGGAACTGAGTCTTTTTCAATAATTGAGATGCATGAAATAATTATCCCGGCAAAATAGATCCAGTATTCACATAAAATGAATATATTTTTGAGCCTTTGGAGAAAGTTCTAATGTATTCCACCAAACAAAATCTGTAGCAACATTTTTCCTTTACACTATTGGGAAAATCCACTATCGGATTTTAATATCCAAAAACAGAGTTTGCGTTTCTTTACGAATTAGAGTAGAGAAACGCAAAATCAGTTTTGGATTCAAGAATCCAATCTTGTATATATTTTGGAAAGACATACATAGATTACAGAGCATGACATGATATTGATGAAACTAACTATCAGTTTGTCTTCGCTGATAGTAGGGCTGGTTATCATATTGCCTATTATGTTATATTACAGCTAATACTTTTTACACGCTTATTTCTGATTGAGATTGTTAAAATAAAATTCTCTGTGCTTCATATATACATATATATATATTTTTAAATTATTCAAAAAGGTTCCAGTCTTCAGTAGTATTTCATCGATTTATTGCTACAATAATTTAATTAATTTAATTTAATTTTAATAATTTAGTACCGCTCCTAAAAAGTTGAGCGCTCTATGAAAACCGTTCCACACAAGAAATTTAAAGTTATATATATTTTTACATATTTAACCATATGAGGAAGTAGCAGATCCCATTAAAATAGTGCTCAATACACATATAGTGTAGAGCTGAGTATATGAATAATGACGAAGAGGCAAGATTTGCTGTTACTCCGAGTTTCGTGCT
>Ga0126337_10000218_pt1 | contig 25102 bp, 7 predicted proteins | sample DipCmetagenome_FD_92527 | JGI IMG/M metagenome (GOLD analysis project Ga0126337, IMG submission 92527) | Coral microbial communities from La Bocana,Puerto Morelos, Mexico - Diploria C A metagenome | ecosystem: Host-associated > Invertebrates > Cnidaria > Coral | place: La Bocana,Puerto Morelos...
GAATGGAATAGCATTTTCCCCAATTTACGGGGGACAACCTCGCTTGGTATACCCAAATTTCACGGACAAAATTTCGTGCCGGATATTACCCTTCGGTATGGATTTCCTTTGGAATTTCCAGGAGTTCCTGTTGAGTGCCTCGATTCGGGAATTCTACTATTTTTATTCCGTTTTTACGGAAACTTTCCTAGGAATGTTTTATAACATATGCCCCCTTTTTGAACCCTTCGCCCGTGCATTTTGTTTGATTCATTTTCATTTGATTGACACTACTGAAGTCGAGCGTATTTCCCAGTTTCTCGCTCTATTAAAGCATAACAACAGAACAAAACAGAACTGAATATAAAGATAAGATTAATACATCTTTATTAAAGCCTTTTATATGTATATACTAAACAAAGATATTTTCCGCTTCTGACATATGATTTTTGTAGGTAACTGAAAATTCCCGCTTTTCAGTTTGAATATAGAGTTCTTGTATTTTTTTTCTGAATTATTTTGGTAGGCAAAGATTTTCCATCATTTAATTAAAGTATTTAAAAGTTATTTAAATCAGTCAGTCTCCGGCAAGATTTTCATGTAATTTTTTTCGTGGTCAGATCAGAAAGCAATAAACGCGTAGAGGAACCCATAAGAGGAACTATCATTGATTAAATCTACACTGTATAAACTCCTTGCCAGGAAGTGATTAAACTTGCTAAAGCACTAGAAAAGCTGTCAATTTACAGCCGGGTAATTGCTTCAAACTCGTCGCACAATCTTGATTATTTTTCTACAATGCGAACACGTCCATAAAGCTTCAAATAATTTCTTTCTCAGACGCTAAAACTTATTTACCAGATATGAAAGAAGAACTAGAAGTTTGAAAGCAAGAATTAAACAGGGCGCCATTTCAATATTTACTCGCCTCTAATATAACTCTTATATAATGCATATGGTAGAAACGCATACACGGGGGAATAAAAAGTCTTTGAAAGCGAGCGAGTAATTGAAGGTGGCGAAGGCCATTGCGTCAAGATAATTTTTCGTCTCGCTTCATCTGTTCCTTCAGCTGATACTCTGGAACTCACCGTACCTAAATACCCAAATAGCCAATCAAAAGCTGTGTCCACTGTCCTGCGAAATCAAGTCACTGACCTGATAAGGCTGCGATATCATACCCACTTGCGAATAATTGTACATTTTTGGTACGATTCGGTGGCACACCAGGTGCCATGGGTAATTTTACAGTACGTGCCATAACTTGACCAAACTCGCCTGGTATGCCGTCGTAAGTAGATAGCGGCGATTAGGTATAATACTACGGGGAAATTCTTCCAATTCAGCTGGTAATGTGCATCAGATTACCTTGGTCAGATAGCTGGAAACTGATCATAAAAAGAAGCCATTTCAAAACAGTTTATCCACTATGACACCTCCATAGAGTCATTCATGTCTCTTTGATACTTGTATGAAGCGCAAACAAATTATTTCAACATCAGTATTAGAAGACAGCACCTCGTAGAAGACAGTTATAACTGACCGGGGACCAGCCGGGACTCGCAGTTATCTTCTTTTCCAAACAAAATCAAAAGATCTCGAGGTGGGTCTTACGCGTTCTCGTGACAGCTGCGCCATTGATGTCTCTAGGTCGGATATTCTGTCGGAAAACTCTTCCCTTTGACGTTTCATTTCTTCCAAAATGTTTTCTCGCTCTCTTTCAAGGACTGCAATCCTCTCCTCCAGTTTGGCGAATGCTCTGCTCTTCACCCTGGGCTCCGTGTCAGCACAATTCTCATTAGTCCTATTTTTGTCGTGTTTGTTGGACAGAAGTACGCTCGTTCGACGCTTGTCATTCTCTAAACGCTGCTTAGCGATGCTCTCGATCTTAGTTTTTATCTCAGGGTACTCGTCGAGTACTTCCATGAGATCATGTTTCGACAAGCAGAACAATTCCGAGTAGCCGACGGAACGAACCGAAGCAGTCCGACGGTTCCCGGCGGCGCTCATACACAACACGCTGATCTCGCCGAAGTAACTCCCAGCCTCCAACACGGCATAAACTTTGGTTCCGGTCTCAGACACTACCTCTAGTTTGCCCCTGTTTACAATGTACATTTCTCTACCCACTTCGCCTTTCCTGCAGACGTAATCCCCTGCCAAAAAAAAGAAATTATGAAGTCAATTATAGTCGGTAATTCGATGTTCCTAACATCATTTTCAAGGCAAAGTGAGAAAATATCGAGATGACATAAGAATCAATAAATGAGAGCAAGGTGGAAGAAAAAATCGAGCGACCATTGTTTACAAAATGCTTATCAAAGCTGACGCTAACTATCATTGACCTCTTTATGAAGATGACACTAGTAACATCAAAATGTTATAGTTTTAATATTTCTGGGAAGTCGTTTCAGTAAAAGCTACGCGCCTGGCGTACAAAGGAAGAGATTTCACTAGCATGCATTGCGCGCTGAGCTAGTCGTTGTTGTTTGTCAGCCTCCGCATACTGACTCTCCCGCTATTTAGTCTGCTTTTGCGGTAAGACCTTTGAAACCTCTCCGCTTGCGTATTCGGAAATGACAAGGTCACGTGAGTGATGCGTTGGTAATACGGGTCGAATAGGCGCACAAACCATGCGGGTTAAATGTCCTCCCTTGGAGCGTACAAAGATAAGTTTTTTAACTGGAGGACTGATTGCTTGTTTTCAAATTTTTGTGCGAAAGCAGCAGCCAATTCGATACAGCATACGCATTTCTGAATGGATAGTATGGCATTTTTCAGAGCGAATCTCCTGAAGACATCATTTAGACTGGAAGACCTACAGAATAATTTGAGTGCGCAAAGATCGTATCTCAGAAAACCTCGATTAACTGAATGTTACCTGGCGAAAATAGTTGTGGACGAAGACGCAAGACCAGCTCGCTAAGAAATCCCGCTTCACAGTCCTGAAAAATTTCAACCTTTCTCAGTGAATCCAAATGGACATGGATGGCCAGCTCTGCCCTCAGTTTATCGGGTAATGACTGCAGCAACTCTTCCTCGTCTGGATGCTTCTTGTTCATCCACAGATAATCAAACCACTTGATAACTCTTTGCTGAAGATGTTGCGGTATCTTGTGGAATCGCATGTAGGATTTTATTCCGTCCATTTTATTTTGAAAGTCCACTTTGCCAGCGTTCTGGTTTGTAATTATACTTCCTACATTTCCTACGATGGTGGCGAAAAGCAGAACACCTGAATAAGACATAACATTGAACAGAACACCTGAATAATCCATAGCATTAAACACGGATCAATGTACCGTTAAAATACCCCGCCCATACATGTTCCGAAACTACCTGACCTAAAAGAAAAAGGTCTTAGGCGCCGAGACCCACTACCTTCCGGAAAGTAAACCGATGATTTTATATTATATATTTTTCAAGTCGTTTTAATTTCTCTTCTAGTAATGCTTGATTTTCTCTTGTAGTATTGTTCATGGACTGCACTTCAAGGGTTTAATTAGAAAAGGATGCAGTACGTGTTCTTAAGTAGGCACGTGAAAGGAGTCCCTTTTCTGTCAAAATAGTATACGAAGGTTTTAACTTCGGAGGGAAGCCCCCCCCCCGTACAAACCTTTGTAGAGTTACAGCCCCCTCCAGCCCCCCCCCCCTTCCCCGATGATAAGTAACTTACCTATCAAGTAGTCGATGGTGACAATAAGATACTCCTCGTTAGAATGCGGCGGAGGAACCTCGCCAATCGTGGTCAACGTCAGAGTCGACCAATAAAAAGAGTATATATATTTTCTTGTCAGAGACTTGTGCAAGTCTGTTAGGTTACCCTCTCCATCTTTTATTCCGGGGTAAACCCACGAGTCCGATCCAAATCCAATTTTTCGTGACACTATAAAATAAATACAAGCGTTCCAGTGGATTATGACGAGAATAAACTGCATCAAGGACGCCAGTCTGAATAGGTTTGGATAGCTTGTCCGACTCTCTGTGCGGTCAAGAAAATGCCAAAACCGATGATACTTAATAAGGCGGTTCATACGTATCGCAGGCTCATGCTCGATTAAAAAATACGCAATGTCTAGAGGTACGATGGACGCAGCGTCTAAATAAAACGCTCTCGTGTGTAGATAATGCTTCCGCATTTTTTGGATGTCCTTTTGCATGATGCCATCTTCCATGTAACCTGTTCTAGAACTGACGAAAAAGTCCAGGACGTAAATGAAATCACAGAGATAATCAATGACCATCCAAACAATCTCATGTCTCTTGTGGAGTTCGGGAAATGAGGTCCTTAATATAAGCACCCATGAATTGTACACCACCGCTACGGAGACAATTAGAAGCCAGTAGTAGAGCCGATCACCTGGGATAAAGATGAAGAAGAAAAAGCATGTTAGCAAAAGAACGGTCAGATGTCCATTAAAAGATAAGGGAGACTCTGCTTATTAAGGAATTGAAACTTTCCCAAAATGATAATGCTAACAGCGAAAAGCGTTATTTTATTAGTTTGCGCTTCGTTTATTATGCATTTTTCAGCTTATGTCCATTTTAGCGTTAATCAGCTACTAATGTGAAATTTAGTTGTTACTTCTTTTCTCAACGATCACTTGTCGAAACATCAAGTACAAAGATATAATTTTGTTTTCACCGCAGTTTGCGTTCATTTCTTGCACTGAATTAGTTGATAATTCGATAGTAACCTCTGGCCGGCCCAGCGAGTCATCAGTGGTGATGCTGTCTTCCGATGACCAGGAGCTCTGTTGCTCTTTTGAATGAGGAGCGTCGTGCCAAGGGTCCGTATATAGGGATTCGTGATGACGTCATTATTCAAAGTTTGGCTCATAAGCATACGGCTTTGCGTATAGAATCAATCAATCGCTTAAATGAACGTGGTCAGACGCTTCGGAAGGCAACATGTTAGCAACGAACTCACTTCAAACAGTTAAGAGCCTGTGATATAGAGCGAGAAATTGTCTTAAGAAAACTGCAAAGTGGCAAAAGCGCTAATGAGCTAATACATTCTTTAGAAAATTTTGAGCTTTTAAACCTTCATCACAGAAAAAGCATTCAATACATCAGGCTCCCTGGCATAGTAGTGAATCATGCTAATACACAGAACTGGTCGATTATGCTGATAAGGCAAATTTTGCAACCAAAAATGTTTACGATGGACGTTAACCCCTTGACTATGTGTTTAATTATCAGCATGGCAACCACAGCGACTAAAATACCATAAGACAGTCATAACGAGTGAGTTTGCACCAAAAATTGGAAAGAAATTTTCATTTTTCATCAGTTTAATTTTCAGTTTGAATCACGAGTCCAAGCTATCTACTTAGCGTGGAGTCGTCAACGGTTATCGCTATGACATCACTTTTACTATCGACCTCTGCTTTTCAGCCGGTCAAGATTTACGTTTGAACTTCAACGTGTAACGCTAACAGTTCACTGCTTTTTTGTTCTTGGCTTGGAAGAATCTTCACTGAGCTAACAATAAAAGAAACCATGCTTTCTCAAACGTTCACAAACATACTGACAAGCTAAGCTGGTCTCCTGGAGGGCTTTCCATTCCACCAAAATTCCGGTTCGCATCTCCAGAAATTTTCAGTGGCGAATGGTTCAACATTTTCTGGAATTTCCGGTCAAGAGGGCAATTGAAACTTGCGAGGGTTACCGAAATTTTCGGACATTTGCTAAAGGGTTTTTCGTTACCTTTAACTTTCCTCTCGGAATTTCGAAATTTCCAGTTGAATGATTAGCTTTTCGGTAACTCAAAATTTCCCGATTTTCTGAAAACTTTCCCAGCGAATTTCCTTACCATTCGTCTCCGTTTCGAGTTTTTAGTTGAATGAATAGCCCTAGTTTCTGAACGGCCGACCTTCTGATTCTTTTCTCTCTTATTGTTCAATTTCCACAATTACGGATTGGCTGTTGAACGTAGGAAAACAGGTTCGTAAAGCTTCGTCTAAAATAATGACAATCGTGTCTGGATTTTAAGGCTTAGTATGACTATTTCCACTCAAAGTTCATCATTTTACTTAACTTATTATTTTTATTTTCACTAAAATAAAAAAAATTAAGGACACTTTTCAGTCTTTCAGAGAACCAAGCCGCAGAAGTACATGTCAACCGTAATTGTATGTTATTCAATTGATAGGAATAAGGAAGCAAAACATTGATTGAATACAAAAATGACCTCATTTTAAAACTAGACAGATGGCAAGACTATTAACGATAAATATGGACATATTTCTGAAGTTCAGAAAGGAAGAGGCATGCAAGAGAGAAAATGCTCTAGATTTTAGAAGCTAGTAAATACGTTTTGATAGTTTTCAGTGAAAATCAGACACCGTTCTGAAACGTGTTTGGTTCTATAGTCTATGGCAATTATTCAATTTCGTCGAGCGTTCAAAAGCCAGGAAGCGAATTAGTTCTGTTTTCTTTCGGTGCAGACGAAAAATTACTCCCTCTTAGGCAAGGTTATATATCTATTTATGAAGAATAACTCATCTTTATGGCTGAACTATAGAAATGCAATGGTCAAGCACATTTTGTTGGACACCACAATTCAAATATATATGCTCCGTAATTAAAATTCATTTCATAAGTAGGTGACAAACCATGTAACGTTAAGCTAAAATTTGCAAAGCAAATGTCTCAGCCGTCTCAGAATCTATGGGGCCACAATTTTATTCTAGCATCTTCAGTTAGTTAAGCACAACTTTATACAGTTTTATATTGCAAAGAATGATTCGATTAAAACATCGACGGTGAAATGTATTTTTTAAAACCTCTTCGTGTCGGTTCCATTAGCTATTTTTTATACGTATATATCTATAAACAAAGGACGTACGATCGATTCAAGAAGTATATATATTAAAATGATTTTGAATTAGGATCATACGAAAATTCCAGTCGCAATCCTATCAACGCACTCATCATTAAAAATTGTCACAATTCCCGATAAAGCACGGGCGAGATATGTACAAACACATAAGGACATCTCGCACTGTGTTCAAAGACCATGTGTCGCCTTCGAACTTATTTTACACAGTGAGATTGTTTTATGATAACTTATTTAGGCTTGGGGATGTCAAATTTTTCTTGAAAGCACCGTGAAAAAAAAATAAACAACATTTTACAAAGTTAGATCGCCGCGAGGCGGCCTAATTTTACAATGCGGATTACTTTTTTTGCTATAGATTGTAATCCTCTGGCAAGAAATCTTTTTAAAACTGTCGAAAAAATAAATGAATAGTGCCTCGCTTACCTCCAGGGTCGAAAAATCTTAGCCATCCCACTTTTGTTTCTCCATCACCAAGAAGTCCTACAGAGGGTATTCTTACTCGGCTCAGAAAAGCCTTTTCAGCCTCGCTATACCTGCGTCCTCCTTTGTACCAATAGCGAAGAAGACGCTTGTGGCGAATGTCAGCTTCCTCCTCTTCGCTAAATGTGTCTGTGTTAGCAGAGAAGCGAACCCTCGATGTCCGACTTGTTCCTTCGTTCATCTTGCTATCGATGGATGGCGCCGTTTCGATATGAATCTGTGGCGTGTCTGAAAGTATAATCAGGTTTATTCACAGCTAATATCAGTAAGGTTGAATACACTTCTAGCACAATGTTATTTGCTTCTTTGGAAAATACATGTCATTAAACACCTTATGAGAGATTCGTTTACTTTACAAGGATTCCGGTTAGAGTTACTAGGGGGCTCCCGCAATTTCATCTAGTATTCGCTGTTGAAATCGGGTGTCAAATGCCACTTGAACCTGCACATTGGGTGCCTCGGCTGAGCCTCACTTGGTCAACAACAACCAAGGGCAAGCTTTGGAAAGCGGTGAATGTGGGAACGGAAATTTCACCTTTGAATACTTAAAATGGATCTCCTGTCTATTCACTCTAAAATTTCTTTTTGTTAACATTTGTAATGAAAAGGAAACTTGGCATTTTTACTCGAGGTTGAAACAAAAGGGCACTTAAGACAATGTAATTACGCAAGGCTAAGCTCGCTCATTTAAATGCATTTCCACTAAAAAGGAAAATCTTTGTCGTTATTCTCCGCTTTTTTTGGCCAAGAAAAACGATCTCAAACAAAAATGCCTATAAACTGTTATGGCAGTATCGCAGGAAAAGGTCAGTCTATCAGGTAGGTTGGGTTTGATTACAGTCAACTTTCGTTCAATCCATTGATCTATTATTTCCACAGATATATCCTGATGATATAGCGCTTGTTTCTAATGGAAATTCGTCGAAAATGACATGCTGTAAAGCAATATGAATATTTTTATAATATATAGTTGCTTTTTGAATGATTTACAAAACTCAGAGAGAATGGAAGATGGAGTACTGGCATAGAGAAGTCATGTTTTCAACGAGTTGCTATGAAAGATATTACATGTTCTCTCATGAATATTTAAATCGCACACGGTATTTTCCATTGATTACAAAAAATATAGACTAGCCCCCAACTCGGAAAAAGGAAATTGACCTCTCGGCTTGACACAAGAGAACCTACTGAGTTTAAAGTCGTTTCAATACCATAACTAAATGCGGGGTTCATACCGGAAGTTAATCAGCTTCCGAGAGGACGGGCCTAAGTAATAACTGCATCGTGTAAAAACCAGCGCATGCTCACATGCTTAACAGCTGCTGTTGATGGCGGCACTTTTCGCACGTTCACGCTCCCAAGCGACTCTAGACATGAGTAATAAACACCCATGTAAATAGAAGTTTCAACTTTCGCAAAATCCGGTTAAGTTGGTGCAAATGCAGTTAATTTTTATGAAAAAACAAGGCTAATCTTGTTACAGACTACTCACAGCTCATTGTCCATTGAATACGAAAAACTGCACAATTAATTTCCATTTTCATGTCGCATATAGATATGACAGGTCTTTACGATGAGTTCGGTTTGAGAAACTCTCTTAGTCAACGTTACTTTCCGTCAGATTTTTCTCATACACAAACATCTAAAAGAGCACTATTTGTAGAATATCCCATTTGCAGGTTATAAATCTTGCTTAAAGTGTGTTTTGTTGTTTGAAAATCACGGGTCATGGTGGCATTTTTCGAGAACTGTCATCTTTTATGGCAAGCGCAGATATTGGCCTGACAGTGTGTTTACGAGTGACTTCTATTAAGAAATTTCAGGGCAACAATCAAAGTAAAACGTAAAATAATTATATGAATTATTCATGCTGAGATACCTTTCTCTATGCTCAGAAAAGCGAGTGCATCGGTTACTACAGAAATGGCAAAACACTTCATGAATTATTGTTAGGTTGCAAAAAAGTGTGTCGAGAAATATAGTAAAATAGGGTCCAAAAAGAGAATGAATGAAACACAATAGTTGAATTTATAATATTTCCAAATTTAAGACACACTGTGCTGTCGATGCTGGAGAAATTCTTAAATAACTAATTTAGAAAAATGTCTTTTCTTGTTTTATCGAGTAACATCGAAAATAACATACCCAGATACCTCCCGCTGTGGTATTAGCACTTTCTCCGCGGTCAAGCCTAAAACGTGTTAGTGCTTCTACAATCAACAGAATTGATGGAACAATAGGCTTCTTTGATTTTCGTCCTTCAGCCAAACACGCGTCCAACTAAATAATGGTCCTTTCGACTTCTCAGAACGTAATGCCAATTTTTAGGCCGCTATGGCGACAATGCGGACATCGAAAGTTTTGAAAAAGTGTTACAACATCACCGTTGATAGATCACAACAGATAGAAATTTTATTGAACCGAGGAAATCGATCCTGCCGATTGAATTGAAGCGCGCGTCAACAGCTGCCAGCAAAAATTGCCGGCGTTTGCTGGACCTATTAAAGTTTGCTTATTCCACCTCCGCATGAAAAATTCATAGGTTTGTGCGATTGTTTTGATAAAAAAGACTATCATTTAAGCTTTGAAAGCAGTAGAAAACTCTAATGCCTGCCCGACATAGCTATTTACAGCAAAGAGAAATAGCGACTTTTAAAGCTGGTCTACATCAATGAAATATTTAATGAGTGCGCCGAAGGGAATCAAATCGCGGATTTTTGTAAGAACAGAGCAGTTTTCAAACTCAAACTGGCTGCAATCGATTCAAGCGAGAGGTAGGAATTAACATATTTCAAATATAATGCTAAGTGGGGGAGGCCAGGCTAATAAGGCCGATAAACTTCCACAAGAACAAACTGAACAAGCTCTATTGAGCATACGACGAAACAGAAATTTTAATTATTACAAAAAATGTCAACTGCTTTGAGAAAACATGATTTGCAATAGACGATGAAAATAGGCCTTGCATTGAGACGAGAAAAGTAGTTAATGGCTTTCAAATTTCGTTTTTACTTTTATGGTAGGATAAGAGGCCGATGTAATCAACGTATATAAAACTTAAATATGCCAGAGAAAGCAATTAACAACACACCCTAAGGTACGAACACTGACAATTCTTGTCTTTTGCAGTGTACATAAGAAGTGTGTGAGAGCTGAAATTAACAAAATTTTATTACAATCAGTTCGTTCCACTGAATTTGCGCCATTGGTTGTATTCGCGGGTTAATAGTGAACATGTAAAAGTAATTTTGTACAGATGTTTAAGGGTCGAAAGCCAGAGAAAAGTGATACAAAAACGATTCATTCGACAAGGAAACGATACGAGAACTTCAATCGCAAAAAAAGCGGAAATTAAAATTTTATCAGATTCAATTTCGGCCTTTGAATGGGTTTAAAGGGAACGTAGCTTTCAGCTGTGCTGAAATATATAATATCGGCTTACCTTTTGGTTCCATGCCCTGGAGCGTTGTGCGCTGTCAAAGCTACTCCAGAAGAAGTTTCTTCCTGACTTCTGTAGTTTCTTATTTTTCTCACCGCGCAAAAGCGGGATACTCTTCAAAAACTAATTTGTATAAATATTCGAAAAACTTGTGCCCAGCAGCCACATCTAATTTCCCTGATAAATTGCGGCTTTTGTTTACATTCAAAAAGGCGATTTTTCTCCCGTTTGACAGCCGAGTTCTAGCTTTTACCGCGATTCCCCATTTCAATCAAACGCAAATCTTCCGAGGAGTGACACCCATCCCTGGGTAATAGATCAAGGCAGGCGTTTGTATTTGCCTTGAAGCCAAAACAAATTCGCATTACAAAGCAATATCCGGCAGATATAAGAATTTACTTGCTTTTAAACCTTTTATTTGCATTGTGAAATGGAAACATTTACTTTTAATTGGGACTTATCAGCCAAGAGAGCGCTTTTAATAAGGCAAAAGTTACGTAGATAGCAGGTGAACCTGCGAACGCAAAATACAACGACACCTCGGGCGAAACAGTCATTGGAAAGCCGGGAACTTCGCGGAAAGGCGCTTGCACAAAAGATGCGCATCTCAAACTATTCAAAAATCTCGTTGGATTTAAAAAAATTCGTGTTAAAGGCTCAATAACTAATCACCAAGGATTTCTGAAGAGCAGTGCCCGATATTGTCAGGATCCAAAGTTATTCAGTTCAACAGATAGTTTTTTCCGGTGTGGATCGATGCCGGAGCGAGGAAAAGATAATCAGTACAATTTATTCCGGGTAAAGTACTTTAAAAATTGTTCCTATACAAGTAATTTATAAACAATTCTCTTTTATAGGGGCTCGCACAATGCAATCTTGATACAGGACCGGAACATGTAGAATATTGCTCGAGATGTCAGAGTTTCGTTTTGAACGCGTGGAAATTCTGTCGGATCGCTTAAACGATCAAACTGGACACAAAATTTATTTATCATATCGGAAGGTTCGCACAAGTCACGGTACGGCATCGGCCAACAAAAAAAAGCAAACAAAAGAAGAGTGTTTCGCCATGTGGATAGCAGTAGGGCTGTCGACCGATCTTTCTTACCTTCGATGCCTTTCATAAGCGATCAATATTGCCTTTGTCATTAATTACATTGTCGGTGGGTAAGGATTTATTTAATTATGCGGAGGCAAGATTAACTTCTTGAGGCAAGAAACATTGAGGCCTTAAAGATTTGAAAACCTAATGCTGAATTTTCTTTCAGCGCTTCCAAAATCACATGTTGAGGATTCCAAATTATTTTCTTTCGCGCCGGATTTTATCCAGTAATTTTTCTGTGTGAAAAACAATTTTTTTGTATCACGGTTTTGTTCTATATATTTTTCAATCTTGGTAGTATATAAATTCATGATAAAGGCTTTCGACAAAATGATTCCAAACAGCACGCAAAGTGTCTGATATTTTTGACCGATAGAAATAAAAACTAGAGACTGATATCATTTTGCCTCGTTCTATAGAGGCACCCAGAAGAGATTTTATGAATCCCGTTTATGGCACTTCAAGTTGTCCATAATTTTTTTTTTACAAACTTAGAAACGTTTGAATGAAGAAAAAATGTTTTTGAAATAACTGGCTCCCAAATCTGTCGGTGGTTTCAGTACGGAAACATCATGTATATGCGTGATACTGTGAAATTGTTAAACGATTGATCTCGTTATTGTCAGTAAGTTCATTGGTATTGTTGCAAGCTAGTCGAAAACCTGATTCGATTATGAAACAATGTCTGATTAGCGGTAAATTAACTGGCTCGGTATTAGTGCGATTACGTTCCTTTGTGGATTAAATCGTCATCTAGCCCAGTCCACTACCAGCATTTTCTGTGATAGTTCATGATCAGTGATAACGGTCATTCAGTTTCTTTTGCAGCCAAAGAGATATAAAAAAGTGAGGCGCGCGCATCTTTTTTAATGACCAGGCCGCAGTCCAACAAGCTGCCGTGTGGATAACATACGTCTAATCCCAAACGGAAAGAGATCTGCTAACTGCGATGATCGATCATGTATTCACATGTTTCTCCGCAGTTCAAATACCTGACCTTTATATATTATTTGCATTTTTCACCTTCTACGGGTATATTACGAACTCACAATGTGATCAGTTCCCAGATATCTTGATAGCTCAGTTGTTGGAACTCTGCATTGGTATCGCAGAGGTCATGGGTTCAAATCCTGTCAGGCCTGCATTTTTTCAGGCTTTAATTGTGCATTTCCATGATAACTGCGATGATCAATCATTTTCTTTACACGTTTGAATATATATCATCATATTCGTCAATGTTTGTAATCTTGTTTAGTGTTGTTTTCACCTCACTTTTATGTAAGGTTTGCATATAGCCGGTTCAAATTTGGCTTTATTAGCCAAATTATTTATGTAAACATAACCTTGAACCTAGTTATGGTAGACGGCTAGTATTAGAACAGAAGAAGTGATTAAAACGTAGTTATCATTAAATTCAAACTCTCAGCTTATACATCACAGAAATATTACGAAATATTTCTTGTTCTATTTGAAGTAGTAAGCAATGCATGTTTTCATCGATTGGAATCAGTTAAGGAAGAAACTCTTTACTTACAACAAATTTCGCAAAGAATCTATCTAACAGCTCGTCATGAACTACTGAGCTTAACATGGATTTGAATCTGCCGATTTTCAATCAAAACTTGGGTACAGACAGACGAATTTCAACCGTAATTTTAGTTTACTAGTCCGTGATTTCTTTGAGAGAAAACCTGACAGAAATATGAATACACGGGTTGTTGCCCTGTTTGCTCCTTTCCATAATCGGAGTTAGAAAAATTGATAAAGAACTGATGAAACAAAGATTTAAAAAGGATTTATTTATCATCAGGGTCTGGCCACGAAGAGTCGCGATCAACTATTTAAATATAAAGTCGTTTTCTAGAGCCTTTTTGAGCCGTATATAATCTGCACATATACGCAGGATGTTCCTTCTATAGGTCTAAAGGCCTGATCTGATGCGCTGTCGGTATATTCCTAAGAACACAATGACACACTTACACTTCGTTCCCAGAGCTTTACGGGAAATCCAACTGAATGAGGCTGTATAGTAATCAATATGAATGAAAAAACCATTTCTGGCAAGATGAGTTAAATCCTGCGTGCCGGCTCGGGATTGCCCGCGTTGTCCCGCAAGAAAAAAAACAAGTATCCAAGCCTTTTTAATTCTGATTTATTATTATTATTATTATTATTATTATTATTATTATTATTATTATTATTATTATTATTTTGTTATTTTTTCGTGATCATGGACCTCAGCTACGTCTCGGCACATAGAACACGTTGAAATGCGAATTGAAAGATAAAACTATCGAATTTTTTTGAGCGCATTCAACAGAGCTTAATGCGATCACAAACACTTAAGAAAGAGACAAAGCTTACACAATGTTGGAGTAAACATATTTAAAATCAATGCAGTTACCATAGATACAATTAAAACTTAACCATTATCCACCTTCTTGGTCTCTCGCTTGGTAAATAGCCTTTAAATATTTCTGGTGATACTTATTTAGAATCTATGCTTTCATTATTTGCGCTCGCGGCACTCAACAATAAAATGTTCTGTCAATTAATATTCGTGCATTTATATTTGCGAGCCAAGACACTAATTTTAGAAGGAATAATTACTAAAAAATACGGATAGCGGATGCAAAACCAAAGTCCGACTGAAAACCCTGTGATACTTTAGAAATTCATTTTCTGACATTCGATGAAAACTGAGGTAATTTTTTGACGTAAGTTTCCACGGCGAATATGAAGTATATATACGCCAATATATCTATAACAAGTTGTCGCTAGAATAACAATATTTAATAAATATATCGATTCATCATACCTTGTGTTTTCTGACCACTTATTTTCGCATCAAAAACCAGACTCAGGCAGTTTTGCACAGCGAACAGCAGCACAAAGAGAAGAAAGTACAGCGAATGTTATGGCGCAAGACTCGATGCACCTGCGAAGTTGCATAAACTAAATCTGCGGTTTGTGCTTGAAAAGAGAACAAAACATAAACTTTCTCATTAAAATTTTGGGTCCCGAATACTCACTTCATAACGTTTTCTCCACGGGGCGCTTCAGCTGAGTGTCGTATTGATAAAAACTCATTGTGCCTCCTCTGAAATATCGTTATTGTACTTGACGGTAAATGCTTAACTTATTCGTTGCGCGTTCAGTGTGGTCTGTGCTCCGGGACACCAACGCGTATCTAAGACACCGTGAAACTTATGAAAAAATGCACAACAGAGTACACTTACTGGGCAAACATCAATGCATTTTCTGTTAAAAAAGACGTAATAGTAACGATTATTTGGATTTGTAGCCGTCATAAACTCGACAAACGATAAAACAGTGCGGATCAATCGAGGCTTAAGTGCGACGTTCAAACTGAGTCCAGAAGGAAAACCATTTCACGTCAACAAAGCGGGCCCATCCATTTCCATCAAATGGCTGATCGAATTCAGTGCAAAACAGTGGTATGTAGATAACAACATAACAAGAATTTAAATGAAAAAGAAAACAGCGATAAATCACATAAATAGAAATCTGACAGTGGTTTCGCACTAATGATTCTCTGCGACTGGGATATTCCTGGTCCCTGCCACCCGCAGAGGGAATTCAGTTCAAGAAGATTGATTGAAAACTGTTCACTTTGCAAGAACAGAAGCCTTAGTGGTGAAGTTTTACTATATTTAGGCTGAATTTTTTCTTCATAATGAGATTCTTCTAGCTGTAAACACTTAGGATCGAAATAATATAAGATTTACAATTAGAATAATATTTACCAGTTTCAAATCATTGAATCGACATTTAGACGCCAAACAACATCTGATGTCGCGTTATTTTTTCTCCCGCAGGGAAAATATCGGAAAATGTTCCACTTTTAGACTTTAACGTCAAGAGAACTCCGTGGGAAAAACCTAACTAAACGTGAGTTAAGATAAACAATAACTAAATGTTATTACAGTATAAAAAAATAGAGAAGGCAGCTGTTGTGGTCAGTATTTATGAAAGCTCCTTCGCTAAATGAAGTGTAAATGAGAAACCACAAAAATAAAGAAAAAAATCATTTTATACAGTTATTCGAAGGAAAGACATACAACACAGGTTAAAAAGATCGCTTAGTCCGCTATAATTTTCACAAGTTTCAAATCAAAGAACTTCATGGAAAAGATAATTTTACCAATAATTTTGTGCTGTCCGATCTCCAAAAATCATGCATGATCCCTTGACGACTGAAAAAATAAAACGGCAAGCTATCTATCGGACTCGCCATAAAATAATCATACTTTTACACAAACATAAGACAGCTTCCGTTAACTTCCTTATCATTTAAAACAATATAATTTCTTCCATATTAAGCCCCATGCCGTCGTTTAGTGTAAATGCAGTCCCTCTGAGCTCACACAGCGTTTAACAATTAAACTATTCGCCAAGGATTTCTACTTCGTGGTAGTTGACGAGGGAGCAACCGAAGTCAACTAACACGTAATAGAAATTTTGAGTGAATAATCTAATTGTTTTAGTACAAATCCACTAAGAATTCAAACCTTTATCTAAATCCTCTGCTCAGACACTTCGAATACTCAAAGAAGCGGCTGTCATTTTGTTATCAAGCGTACAATGCTACGCTACTCCTTATCAACAGAAGAATTAATAGTGAGTAGCGTAGCCAATAAGCTGATAAGAGAACAGCATTCGTGATAGAACGCTAGAAGATTCTAGACAGTCGCTCGGGAGACATGACCACGTGACCACTTCCCGCCAGTGTTTGCGCTTGCCATTTTCAACGTACGTGAACGGGAGAGGTTTTAACTTTCAGTGAAAAACGCGTGGCAAAACGTGAGTAACGTGAGTAAGAATTGTATTTTTTTTGTCGTTGGGATGCGCTTATAATCGTATACTTAATGAAAGCGATAATATGTTGGCTTATAGGTAATATAGAGAATTCGTGAAGACCTGACTGGACTTACTGCTGTTAAAACTAATGAGCTCGGTTGAAGGGCTTCCAAAACATCATTTCTCTCGCAGTGCAACTACGTGAAATACACGCCCAAAAAACAAAGGACAACCGCAACCCAGTCGATTGTAATTTACCATAAACAGCATAAGTCTTAACCTCTCTTGTAAGTGTTAGCCTCGCCAAGGTGATTGTTACATTTGCAATTTAATTTGGCCTTCATCGTGTTTTTTTTAAAGGTTTCTGTTTTGTTTGTTTTTTTCTTAACATGTGATCCAAAAAAAAGAATTATAGCTACTACTTGAATTTCAGTCCACATTAACAATCCAACTTTGGCCAATTGTTCTCCCTCGCTTAAAAAGATGTATTTGTATAGCAAGGTTTGACTCTCGCCATTAAAAAGCTGTTACTTTGTTATCAGGTTAGGTTCAGAGCTAGAGCTGTCAAAAGCTAGTGGCAATGTAATCATTTCGTGTTAATATGCTCTTTATCCTTCATTTGTGTCTTGAGTCTCTTGAATGGCCTCGAATGTTCTTAAAAAAAAGCCGGAAAGAGGATCGCGCATATCCTAAAGTAAGGTAAAAGATTAAGTCTGTATAACGTGCTAAGTAGCCAAATTCTGACCTGAAAGCCATCTTTCAAGTCAATACCTTTGTCATTTTAACTCTTCTAGCTACTTTTAGATGCTAAATAAACACCGAAAACTATGCTCCCGCCGTGTCTGGTGAAAAGAACCTTCGTTTAGGAAATATGTCAATGAAAGCTCAACTTAAATCGGTTCCTGCCCGTTTCTTACCTCGTTGAAGTTGAAAATCGCTCCAAAATATTTCTTATTACCACCTAAAGACGTCTTGCGTGTGAGAGGCTCCACCTCACATTGCCCTTGTTTTATGCCTCCAAAAGCATATTGTTTTCTGTTGGCTTTAGTTTGATGTATTATCTTTAAAATGAGCCATCTGTCATTTTCACACTTGAAAGTCTAACTAGAAAAGTATTAGGTTATATGTCAAAAGTGGTACCAACAGCAACTGTGTATGCGTAAAAGGCCCTTTTTCACATAGGAATTAAATGTTCTTAGAAAGAAAGAAAAAGAGTCTTCAAATTGTAGTTTTCCTTTTGTTATTTTCTTTTCTCCATGGTAGCAATCGTAGCTAATGGTTTTTTGATTAATGATACGAATTGAGACATGAAAATTACTTTTCAGTCGTTTCAGTCTAAATGGCATAAATTGGGGCCATATCATATTCCATTCGCCATAAAGTTCAGTTGTGTTAAAAGATTGATTCTCAGCCATGTTTAGAAGTTTTGTCACAGAAGTCAAGAAAGGCCATATAAAACTGAACGTCAAAAGTATACTAGCGAATCGCTAAAAGTTTTCGCAGAAACAAAACGTGTTTTGTACCAATTTGTGCCATTCAGTTGCAGACATGTTTGCAGAAGTAACTTAAGTAACAAAAAGACAACCAAACATTTGATGACAGGAATCATTGATTCCCACACAGGTATTTGGAATATATAAATCAGCATTGACAACAAACAAGTCATGGACAGACCGACACAGCTTGCTCCAGATGACAGCTCCCTATCCCCAGGAAACCACGCCACTGATCAAATGGAGGCTGGGGGGCCACAAATTCCCCGAGTGGTTATCGAATCCACCGGACAAACGCAATTTGCAGGCTCTGTTCTTAGAGTCTTGTCACTGCAAAAATTCTACAAGAAAACCGGACGAAGATCGCGGGACTCTTGGCTGGAGAGATACACTGGGACCTACCAAGACGACAAAGACTGGCGCCGACCGCTCATGCGCAGATCAGCTTCCAATTCTCCCCAAGTGCAGAGCCCCACATCTGAAGGGACGGGAAGCTCACGGGACACATCCGACGTGCTGCTAGACAAGACAAACCGCTGGCATTGTCATTTTACCTTTGTCTTTGACCCTTCTGGTGACGTGTATTTCTTTTGGTTACTGACAGTGGTTCTCGGAATCTTGTACAATTACTGGACAATCATTTTTCGCGTGGCATTTTTCGTAAAAGAGCAGAAGTACGTGATCCCATTCATGGCTATCGATTACAGCTGCGATTTTATATTTCTGTTGGATATCATCGTACAGTTCCGCACCGGCTACTTTGTAGACGGCAAAATAGTCACCGACACCAAACAACTGGCCAAGCGTTATGTCAAGTCGTTGGGTTTCTTTTTCGATTGGGTCTCCATTCTCCCCGTTGACCTACTTTTCCTGGTGCTTGGACCCAAGCCTGCTCTGCGATTTGGTCGGCTGCTAAAGGCACACCGGGTTTTCTTGTTTTGCGACCGCGTCGAGATCTACAGTGGTCGTCCTAAGCTGTTTAACCTGTTAAAACTCATCCATTACCTGTTCCTTATCATTCATTGGGTGGCCTGCCTGTATTTCCTTCTATCCTACATGGAGGGATTTGGCGCGGACAAGTGGGTCCATCCATCTCTTGAGAACCAGTGGGCGGGGGTAAGTAAATAGGCGACAAAAAATATCCATTTTCCTGCACGAATTGCAGGCCTATGGTACTACAATTAGATTGTTTGGAACTCTGCACGCATTGCGGTCCTATCTGGAAGATTACTTTCTTTTTTACTTTCTCCATGCATTACTGGCCAATGGCGCTAGTAAAGCAGAGATTTTGCTTTTTTCACGATGATTTTTGCAATATAAATCATCACTTTCTCTGTACTTTCTGCTCGACCATGATCAGCACAGTATCGGCTCAGGTCTGACAAAATGAACTAATTGAAAAAAGAATTTCTTAACAACGTCAAAACCTCTCATAAGGCTTCAGATACTCTTGTATGATCTATTTACTTAGGTGGGTCCACAATACCTTTACAGTCTGTTTCGTTCGCTGGTATCCATGACGACAGTGGGTACAGGCAAACAGGTGGCGCCGCAGACAACAATGAGCCTGCTGTTCTGCATCTTTACATATCTTTGTGGCGTGCTTATTTTTGCCACCATTGTTGGAAATGCAGCAGATATGATCGTGGACCTTAGAAGACACAGAGAGAAATATCACAGAAAGGTGCGTTGAAAAACTAAATTTTTTTCTTCTCTGTCTCGCTCTGTTTGTACAACGTATGTTAGATTTCCACCCTGTAGACATGGATTTTGAGTACAACTGAATATATACAACACTTCTCGCAGAACTTTTCAGTGTTTAAGTGTAATTGGCTTCCATTTTATGTACTGTACAAACATCCTCAAATCTGAAACTAAGGGGCATTAACCACGTTACAGTCAAACCAAGTGAAGCGCACTTCTTAAGATTACATTAATGTCGGTTTATTTGAATACTGAACCCACAAGTCGCTTCAAGAATGCAATAATGAATTGATTTTTTTGGAATACTGAGCCTGTTAGCCGTGTTCTTGGAACGACTTTACGGTTCAATATTCAAATGATCGATTCACCAGTAAATAGTCTTGTGAGGTACGCATGACTTGGTGTGACCGTAATAGACCGTTACGATGAGTCCTCTTAATTATTTGGCAAGAAAAGATTTTTTGTCGTCTAGCCTCCTTAAACGTCCCCCACCCTCTGCCGCCCAGTAAATTTCATACGGTCATTAATTAACACAGTAAATTCTGTCATTGAAGTGTTTGTGTTTGCCAAACTGTGCCAATAATCTTTAGCTAAGATTCTGTGATCACATGCAGCAAATTTTGCGATGGAGAGAGTTATTCTACCTCATTTCACATTTTGGGGATTTGCCGTGTAACTTGTAATATTTCTAAGCAGAGTGTTTTTGATTCCTTTTGTTTTCTTCGCTAAAGCTGGATGGAATGAAGCAGTACATCGCCGCCAATCAGCTACCCATGGACTTACAACGCCGTGTGATCCAGTGGTTTGATTTTGCCTGGCGATACAAGAAAGACATGAGCGAGGAAGAGCTATTTCAACAGCTCAACGATAACTTTCGCGCAGAAATCGCCATCCACGTCAACTTGGACACGTTAAAGAAGGTCAAGATGTTTGAACACTGCGACCCAAGCTTTCTGCGCGAACTGGTGTTGAAACTCAAGCCCATGCTTTGTTCACCCGGTAAGGCAAGATGTCTTTGATTTTTACCCTTTTCAAGCGGAAAAAAACTTGTATAAATTCTTAATCGGGTGCTGTTTTATGTTTTTGATCTACTGATCGCACGAAATGAAAAATCTCTTTAGTATTCGCTATCATGTGCCGATGTTTGTCTTAATTAATAAAAATTGTTAATAAATCGGCTACAATCAATCAAGAACCGTTACATTCGGTTCGTTTTCATGGTTAATCATCTCTCTTGTTGTGTTTTCTACGTAGTTCAAATATAATATCCATACGTCCCTCGGTTCTGAGGGAAAACGCAACAATTAAGGTAGTGTGGCCTATTGGTTAAGGGCGCTGGAGTTTATGGTCCAGAGGTCGCGAGTTCAAATCACTGTGCTCCTCCTTGCCACTAGATGGATTTGAGTTTGGTGGTCCCAGATTTAACTCCTCCACGCATTGGTCAACTGAACAGCCTCCAACCAGTTGGGATTTGTAACAAGTTTCTGTTCAATTTACAATATTTGTTTAGTTCCATATCCTCGATTGGTAAAGTAATACTTAATACTTCGATACTAAATAAGGTTATTTATTTATTTATTTATTTTATTTATTTTATGCCGGTCGCATGCTTTACGCTTCACACTTGCAACCGACTTGAACCTTACCTGCCGTGTGCGCGTTCGTCTTCATTTACTATTTTCTTTTCTGTGATTCACACTTCTGTTTTATTCATTTATTTCTATTTAAGGAGACCACGTCTGTCGTCAAGATGAAATTGGCCGAGAAATGTACATTGTCAATCAAGGGGAGTTAGAAGTTGTCGACAAGAGTGGAACAGTCTTGGCGAAACTCTCAGCCGGACGACACTTCGGAGAAATAAGCATTCTTGACATGAAGGGAATTGGCAATCGTCGTACAGCTTCGGTCCGTTCCGTGGGCTTCTCCGACCTTTTCCGACTATCAAAGAAAGATCTGGAGGAGGTAATTGAGTACTACCCCGAAGTGAAGGACCAACTGGCGAAGATTGCGCGACAGACATACGAGAAACAGAGAAGGGAGCGACTTAATCAGACGACCGATAATGAGGACATGAATGGTAATTAGTCAAATAGCATTTATTAAAGGCCCTGGCTCAGTGTCAGCCTTACCGCTGAACCAAGGCTGTAGAAGCCTGTAGCACTCAGGCAGTAGGTGTGACCGTCACTGGGTCTATCTCAGGTGTGAGCGCAATGTGACCCTGTGATGTCCCCTCCTAAACGTGTGGATACACACACAACTTACTAAGCAAGCCCTCAGGACCTCATAAACTTTTCTAGTGCTGAAGACTGAATTAATCAACATGGCACGAGCGTGGGACAAATAAGAAATCTGAGTCCCCAACAGGAATCGAACCACGCTCGTGTCATGTTCATTTTTCACCTTTCACATGTTGATTAATTCACCTCACATTCATTACCGAACTTAAAATTCACCATCTTTATTCACATATCACTTTCTAGTGCTGTTCGAGCGCTGCGTCTGTGGGTAAGGTTATCCAAACAAAAACAAGATGGCAGATCTCTCGAGCACATGGTAAAAATCCCCCGCGATACGCGGGGGACTAAGTTCCAATTTAAGAACAGTCCGCTGACTCTAAGGGGCAGTCGGCAACAGCGTTAACCTCGTTCCCAGGGTCTCTCACCTTACCGCCCCCTAGAGCGAGCGAAGAGAGACCCCTCTCTTCGCTCGCTCCAGGAGGCGGTAAGATGAGAGAACCTGGGAACGAGGTTGTCGCTTCGTTCGATCCATAGTTGCAAAACCTCTACGGCAAGGACAGCGAAGCTAAACAAAAGGTTAGTGCGCTCGACCCCGGATTGAGCGGTCTGGGCTCGAGGCCTGGCCGGGGACATTGTTTTGTTGGGGGGGGGGGGTAACCTTGCAATGGACTAGCATTCCTTCCAGGGGGGAGTATGAAATACTCATAGTCGCTTCATGCTACAGAACTTCTCCAGGAATACAGAATTTACTTAACTTACAAATAGCTCACGTGCGTTATAATTCTTGGTACCTGTCTTCTTTACTGCCCTCTAAAAAAATGACTAAACTCTGCGTTGTCTGCGGCAGAACTTGAACCACAACGGATATTTTTATATAAAAAAATCCATTTTAGATATAATGCTGCAAGCTGCCTTATAGTTAGTCTTGAAATAGAAATGGATCTGGTTATTAATTTCGAGTTAAGTAATCTAGCATTAAAAAAATCACGATAAAAGTTGAATTATATCGCTTTTTTGCTGCAGCCAATGACTCTAGTCTGGAGAAAAATGACCCTCGAAGATGGCTTGTAGCAGACAAGGAAACCCTTAAACGTCGCCTGTCACTCATTGAAGCTAAAAACGAAGTCAAGTCTCTGGCAAACAAGTTCAGAAAAGAAAACGGTCATTCAGTAAATCCGCGAGAAATTGTAGCTTCGATTGCTCAGCGTGCAAGACTAGAAAGCGGTGACGAAGATTCCAGACAGATTATCAAAGAGTTTCTGGCGCAAGGTAGCGGCAAAAAAATGCCCAAGAAAAACACGATGTCGCATGACAGCGTTATTGCAAACAGAAAACATTCCGCGGAAATTCCGCATGAAAATTGCTTCAAAGACACGTCATCAGGAGAGAATTGCACGATTGATCAGCTGAGGAAGAGTCAGCGAAAGTTCTTCGGTCGTCCACGATCGCGCACACAGGAATCTAAACCAGCTTCACCGACACGTAACGATATTCCATTGTTCACGTTTAAGGAGACTTTGCATAATAATGTTAACGACGACAAAGGAAAGGAGTCGCAGCTAAAAGAACAAGAGTCGAATCCTCCCGTTTTTACGCTGAAAAGTGGTGCAGGAAAGTTCATCAAGGCGCCAATAATTAGAAAAGGAATCCTAAAAAGAAGCAGCGCGGAAATACCTTTGCAATGGCGAGAAAGTTCAGCGGAAACTTCACTCTGCTCGCTAGAAGATGTGAAAAGCGACCAGGAAAAGTCAAGCGCTACTGAGTCACATAAAGAAGGAAACGATAAAATTCCGAAGCAAAAGAATAAATTCAAGGTGCCCTTTTCGAAAGATCAAGAGAACGATGATGACAAAATCCTTCTGGCCACCCCAGAGAACAGTGAAATAGTGGAAGACTCGCCCAAATTGGACCGCGCTGTGATCCGAATGAAATCCACTGAGAAAGAATCATTCCCTAAAATAGAAATTAACGTTGATTCAGAGTGCATCGGTACGGAAAAAAGGTGCGCGTGTCAACAGCAAGAAGAACAGCAAAGTAAACAAACAGATGAGAGTTGTTCCGCTTCCGAGCGTGTATCCGCTGTTCAAGAAGTTGCACCGAGCGCAGACTCATTTTCTCCAATGCCGCCAGTAATTGAGCCTAATCAGGGGGAGCTAGTACTAACAAAACGACACCCACCCCTTGAGGACATGTAAAAATATGAACTTAAAGGATACCGTTCAAATGAGTGTCGTTAAACTAAGACCAATCCAATTACTTACCAATTAGACTGTTCAGCCAATTCCACGACGTAGTAAAACCAAAACCAAACCAATTACTTACCAGTTAGACTGCTCAGCCAAGCTTAGACCACAGTAAAACCAAAACCAAAGTAATTGCTTAATCACGTTCGAGACTCCATTGAAAATTGCTAATTTTGGATGATTCAATTATTGATCCTGGATGAGCTGCAGGTAGATGGTGAGATCTCTATATAGCTGGTTAATTCCGACATCCATAGCGCATGCCGACTGCATCGGTTTTTTTCTCGGGATGACGAATTCCCACGTAGACTCTGTGACTCCTACCCTCTGTGACTGCTGTTGGTAGCCTATGTGGTGTCTCAGGACATATATTGGTTTGAGACCATATATGGTAAATGTTTACATAAAAGAACGAATCAACGATCAAACCACTATATGCGCAGGGGGGGTCACCGGTACCACCACGTATCTAGGCTGCTGTTTTATATTACCGCTGGTTGGCTGCAGGCTTACATGATAAAATAATATCACAGTGGGTAGGGGGTCACAGAGTCTCGTGGGAATTCGTCACCCTTTTTCTCGAGTATCAGTTTTTTTTTTATCCAATAAAGAGGAGGACGTAATGGAATACAGAAATAATAAAATAAAACACTGAGAGTATCTTGTTGTCATCGGTTTAATTTCAGAACTAAACAATTCGTTCTTGCCTGCATGTTCCCGCGGAACCATGTGTTCAATGGGTCGTGTCTGTAACGTGTAA
>Ga0126337_10000221_pt1 | contig 25028 bp, 15 predicted proteins | sample DipCmetagenome_FD_92527 | JGI IMG/M metagenome (GOLD analysis project Ga0126337, IMG submission 92527) | Coral microbial communities from La Bocana,Puerto Morelos, Mexico - Diploria C A metagenome | ecosystem: Host-associated > Invertebrates > Cnidaria > Coral | place: La Bocana,Puerto Morelos...
AGTGAGTGAGTGAGTGAGTGAGTGAGTGAGTGAGTGAGTGAGTGAGTGAGTGACACATTTGCATATCGGAGTCCACACAAGAAACTTCGTTTCAACGCTTCGCGTTTTCCACTCGTTTAAAAATGGCCCATTGGATAACTGACTGACCTCATGCATGTGGTCTTTGTTACCACCTGCCCATTGTTCATCCCTGGGAATTCTAATTGCAATGACCTTGTGAGTACCCTAGCCCCCCACCCCTCCCCGGATCAGGGAAATTTAAATCTGAACTGCAATGGCTGTAGGCTGCGCTGATGCTCATCATGCAATATTCTTCATAATTTGCAAAGAGGCAAAAGAGCATCTGCCTAGCTAAGAGGCTACAATGGCTGCAGCCAAACTTGTATCCAGACCTTATCTCACAATTACAGCTCCCTTTTTTGGCCCAGTTCTTATGAAATACTCTAACAGAGCTTTTTAACATTTCAGATTTAACTGTAGGAATCAGTGTTGGACTCTTTGTGCTGTTTGTTGGAATGGCAATTTATATTTATAAACCAAGGAAGAGGTCTACCAGAGGTCCTTACACTGCCGTAGACCAACCCATGCCCGTTTGAATAATATGAGACACAAGATATTATTGATGTTGGCTGAACAGGATGCAGGATGATATTTCAACCTTTCTGTGTGAACTCAAGTTGTTGCTTTCTTACTGTGAACATGAGGAATACAGTAGTGTTAATTGTATTTATGGTTTGCCTGTAACAGTGGCAAATGCAATGACAATGCTACTGCTAAAAGACAAATTAGGTCTGGAGGATACATGTGGTTGTCCTGAACTCTTGGTTGCAGATAGTCCCAAGTTTTTTTTCAAATAGAAATTAATCAACTAAAGGTACAATACCAACATGCAAATGGTGACTATTCTAACAGAAGCTGATTAACCAGTGATGGTCATCCATTAAATGTAAAGATCATTCTTGAAAATTCTCAGCATTTTCCCCATTTATCTCAATTCTTTGAACAAATATGTGATGTTCCATGTAGTTTTTCTGATGGGTCAATATGCTGTCCTCCAAAGGTTTTTAGTTCTTTGCGGTAAAATTTCTTGCAATTCGTATTAGAGTTATCCCTTCTGTATCCAGCACCCTGCACAATCAAGTTCACAGATGAGCATGGAACAAAGGAACTTAGGTCCCATCTAAATTACATGTGAGGAATTTGAAAATGAAGATTTCACTCTAAAAATGCATCAAGTGCTTTCCCTCTTAGCTATGCCAAAGAAATTTTAAAGCACAACAATCAACGGTCATTTTGGTTCGTGTTTGAGGAAAACTCAGGCAGGGAAATCAAATGATAATCTTGATCATGACTACATGAAAATCTATATATTCAGAGATTTTCAAAGTGTTTTGCTTCCACATGTAAAACAAAACCCAATGCTTTCAAATTCCTCTGGTTTGAAGAGTCTTTTGAAAAGCTCCACTTTTCTGACGGTTAGTGTGGATGTTAGTGCAAACCGTAGAAATGAAGCTGTGTTTTCAAATTTCAGCATAGAATAAATGATAACAGATGAAAAGAAACTTGAAGGATAGGTAGACACGAGTAATATTTAATGAGTATGAATTCCACAAAAAAAAACAACTCTGAACACATAAGTAATAAAGACTCTTTTATTTACATGTTGATATAAAAATAAGCTAACAGAGATAGCAATTTTCAAAGTATATAGGTCACTACACAACTATGTATTATGTAAAAAATGAATTGTTTGCTTTAACATAGCTTCACTAAAACAGACAAAAACTCATTCATCTACTTCAAGACTGAGCAAAGTTTTCTTCGCAAAGCTCCAAAGGATTTATTTGTAATGATAAAAAACTGAGTAAATATAATCTATTTATAGTTTAAAGCCCTTTCTGGAAGTGTATATACCTGCAATGTGTTTCACAGCATGTAATGAAGAAAACAAATGAAGACAAAAGTCACTACACTCCACTTATGGTTAAGTGATTTTTGACTTCTTGTACTCTTCACTTTTCCAGAAATAATTACTTAGTAACCTTATCTTGAACTGTCATGTTGGCCACTTAAACCCAAGCAATATCTGTTTGGAAGCATTGAGCCAATCACAGCTATTCTTTCAACACTTGCAATCAAAATGTGTCAAATCTGCTAAATTCATTAATTTATTTTCAAGTGTGCTGTAGAAATGAGAAATGACAGAAAAGTCTGCATAAAACTGAATAAATTTGTCATTAAAAATGTATGAAAAGCGATGCAGACATTTCTGTTCTAGTATCTTCATTCAATGGCCAATTTCAATGTTTTTTCTTTTTGCTTCCTTGTATTCTGGTCTTGAATATTTTGAAATGCATATGGACAAAATTAAAATGTTTTGTCACACCAGACTGAACAAAATTCTTACAAAGTACAATGAAACCAATTTTTTGGTTGACAGAAAAATAAATTGTTTTGCTTTTAAAACAGAAAGAATGCACGTTTGGATTTAAGCAGCTGTTACTGAGGGAGAAATGTGTCAAGTCAACAGTTGATGAAAGCTACTTATTTAGGAGGGCCACTGTGTTACTGTGTTTAACTACCAATTTACTAATTCTGTTAATCCCAAAAATCACTTAATCAGAAGTAGTAGTCAAAAACTGATCTTTGCAATCCAAAAAGAATTGCAGTATTAACTAATGGTAAAGGCTTGGACTATAATATCTAAGGCAAAAATATTAATCTTGATTTAAATTGTCATGATTGACAGCACCTGTTATATTGCTGGTAAGTAACATGATTTAATCAACATCTAAATGACACCAAGCTAATAAAAATGATCACTTTCAAAATGTCCTGTAGGGGCTGCATTACATGATTAGGGGGAGGGGAGGGGAGAAAAAAGATGTTTCCACCTGTCTGTCGACTGCAGCATATGCAATATTGACATGTAATATCATTAATACTGGTAACTTTTTTTCCGTTACTATAGCAGGTAAAAGAACGCTGATACAACAAGAAATGTCAACTATTAACTCATGCTTGACAACATAGCCGTAGACTACTCTGGTTAGCCCCCTTAAACTCTCTATGTTAGATTTTTACCATAAAAGGTGGATATTACAATTTTAATTTGTACATGTACCCACGTTGCAGTTTTTGTAAACCCTTTCAGTCACAACACTATTTCTACAACAGGTCTACATATCAGTCTCACTGAAATTTCGTACAATATAATGAAAAAAAATTGGCGCTGCATAAGAACATTTCACTTAATAGTTTGTTACTCCTACAGGCCCAGATAAGATACATTACTTGCTGTGTTTTTGGCATTTACCAGTAATCAAAGCACCATTCAAGCAATTGCTAGCCTAGCAGCAAAAACACAAGAAACTCAACAAAGCATGCAACTAGTCATATTCTTTACAAATTATGAACCATACTGTGGTTTAAACATATATTATTCACACAGATTGATTCACTGAATTCCATCCACTGTATAATTGCAATAAACATACTACATCTAAACCTGGAAACTGAATTACAAAACTTCATTAACTTCATTAAAATATTATGTTACAAAATAACCATTGTTATGTCTGAACAACAAAAGAAATAATTTGTCACAGCAAAAGTCAATTTTCAGTATGATCAACGCAAACGCGAGTTTTACTTCTATTTACCTTTCAAGCATGAAAATGCCAGGGAATAGTTCTCCCTACTATATTTGCATTTTTTTCAACCACATTCAATATTCTTAACGTATTATGTGTTAATGGTGTTAACTTTAAACTTTTTGGCTGTGATATTTAGGCAATTTGATGAAGTGTACCCCATCAAAGATTCAACCTAATTAAATTATATATGCTTTTCTTACTCAAATAAAAAATAGCTATTTTGTGTGACTTATTATATTTACTAAATCTCTAAGAACAACATGTAACAAAAGTTGTCACTACTGAAAATAAATTGTATAAGGACCCAATGCTTCAAATACTGTCTTAATCTAATTTCAATATTACAAGTTCAAAAGAGAATTGCAGCTTAACCTAAGGAGAAGCAGAATTGCATGGCCACACTCCTAAACCTGAATTTTAGAAAGCTTGCTAATTCCTTTAATAACAATTTTTTCTTTTATGCTTTCATATGAGAAGAAAAGAAACAATAAATGTAACTGGGATTCCTAATTAAATTCATCTTTATAAGTAATTAAAGGTTGATTACTTTTCTGAGTGATTGAAAAATATAAAAATTAGTATTAACTCTACAAACTTATGTAGCTTATAATCCATGTTAAAATCACTGATCTATTAACAGGCTTCCACATCAAACAAACGAGATTACAAAAAAGATTGACAGCTTGGTCCATGTATGTTTAAACTTAATAGTTAGTTGACTCAACCTGGGGCTGTTTAACTGCAAATAAATTTCTTAGTAAATGATAATTATAATATAATTTATACACTTACTTACATTTTTCTAATGGTGCAAAACTTCCACTGACAAGCCAACAATATCACCTTTATACCAAGTAACCCTATTTATCCAGTTCTTTGTATTGCTTTGAATCCATCTGGTAGAAATCCTCCAGTTGCCATTGAAGGGTTTCAAAGGTGGGTCGTTCCTGAGGCTCTTTTTTCCAACAGTCCATCATTATCTCATACAACTTGTCAGGGCATAGGCTTGGTTTTGGCATCCTGTAGCCACGCTCAACATCTTCAACAACCTAAACAACAAAGGATCAAAACATAGTTTCACTCTGTCTTGATGTTTTGCTGGAAATGCTATTTTTCTGAAGCTCTAGTCTACTTTGTTGTAAATACTGATCAAATGGCAAGTTGTTTGTGATATTCAATAAAAGAAAACCTGCCTAAAAGGAGAAGGGGACTCCTTCTCTTGTAAGGAGTTGGGAGTTAAGGTAATCAAGATACCCAGGCTGAGGACAATGGTGATAAAAAAATAGGTCCGCAATGCGTGCTTGTGGTGTCCCAGTATCTGAGAGTTGAACTGCCACAAGTGAGAAGGTAGACAAATCATTACAATTACAAGTATATTGTTGAATCATGGTCAGGCATACACCAAATTCATAAATGGCAGACTGCTGGGTAAACCTCAGTACAACAGCATGAAACCAAGGTGGGTGAGGATAGAATCCTACAGTGTAACTCCGATATGGTGATAAGTAGGATGGAGACATCTACAGCTCCACTTTAACTAAGGAAAGCCATATTCCTGATTGAAGCTTGTTTTTCAGGAAGGAAACCAGCAGAATTAGGAAAAGCTAATCTTTTGGTTTTGGCAGCCATCTAGGCATGGTATGGGCTGTGTTTTCACCATCATGCTCACAACTTTCCTTTAGTGAAACTGAAGCTGTAGATGTTCCCACTTCACTTATCCCCATATTGGATTTAGGATCCCATCATCACCAGCCATGTATTCATTCTCTCATACAGAGGCTTGCCCAAGGGTTTCGCCATTTATGAATTTGGTGCATGTTTACACTGCTTACCTGTCTATTATTCATCCCAGCATAGGGAACTCGACCATAGGTCACCAATTCCGTCAACAAGATTCCATAGGACCACACGTCAGACTTGATGGAAAACTGGTTCTTAAGGCATGCTTCCGGAGCAGTCCACTTAATGGGGAATTTTGCTCCTTCATGGGCTTCATAGATATCCTCATCAATGGCACGTGACAGACCAAAATCTGCCACTTTAACAGTGTTACGATGTCCAACCAGGATGTTCCTTGCTGCCAAATCTCTATGGACGTAGCTATGTTTTTCTAGAAAAGCCATGCCTGCAGCAATTTGGGCAGCCATGTCAATCAGCTCTTCCATTTTCTTCTTGCGTCCTTCTTCACCACGGAGATAATCAAGTAGGCTTCCATTTGGCATCAGCTCAGTCACAATGTAAACTGGCTCTTCCTTGGAGCAAATTGCATAAAGTTGTACCAGTTTGTCGTGAATCAACTTCTTCATAAGCTCAGCCTCTTCCAGGAATGCAGTGGGGTTCATTGTGCCAGGCTTCAATGTTTTGATTGCCACAGGGGTGGTGTCATTCCAAACGCCCTGCCAAACCTCACCAAAGTTCCCGGCTCCAAGGCGACTAACAAGCCTGAGTGTATCACGCGATATTTCCCATGCATCTACAGTGTTATGTGATAGGCCTATAGTTTGGGGTTTTTCAGTCTAAAAAAAGATTATAATAAACAAAAAAGTCAGTCTTACTATTTCTTGAATTAATAGCTATTATCATGGAAGGAATTTTGTTCTTCTTAAGGCCATGCAATAACACTGATGACTCAAAGGATGGCAGTTTTTTAAAAAAATATATATGTCCTAAAGAAGATAATCAGTAAAGACAATAATCTTCCTGAAAATCATGAAGAAATTTTGGCCACTGGGATTTTCACTTCCTTGCAGGAATCAATCTTACAAGGAGGTAGCAAAAGGCGAGAGTCATTTTGTTACACAGAAGACAAAACAATTCAACTTTTGTAAGAGCATAACAAGATGCAAGTGGGTCTAAACTGGAAGTACCCAATTTCCAAATTAATTTTCTTGCAGTTTACTCCTTAATCAAACTTCTGTCAACAAAGAGAAGTGAATACGGATGAAATAGGATTAATATGTCGGAATCAAATTTAGTCTTGACAAGTCATGTGTGTTCAGTCATTTGAGAACCAGCCAAGTTGTACTGCACTCCCTACTTCCAGACAGACCCCGCTGCATCTTGTCAAAAATGGCCAAAGATTAATTAACACTGATGGTTACCAATAAATACAAAAGGACACAAGTATATGTTCAATATTTTTCCAGCTATAACAATATTGCCATGAGGTAAAACCCAAAATACCTCTACTTGATGTTACCCATAAAAATTACACATGAAGGGAATCAAGATTATCATAAAAGAACCTCACCTTGACACATGCTTTTTTAAGAACATCGCACAACCCATCTGCAGTTTTAGTATAATACTGAATCAAATCTGAGAGTGTGGTGAAGGGATTGTTGTGAGCTATAAAGAAATTGCCAGTTTCAGTAGTGCGAATTTTGTAATGCTTCACCATGTCACCATCCTTCATGGACAAGGCATAGCCACCCTTGTCACTATCCCGCACCAAAAATGCTCCGTGTTCATTAAGTGGTGTCTTCAATAGCTTTTCTGCCTCTGGTCGCTTTATGTCACCAAAATACCAACTATGAATGATAAAAGAAGAAAGGGAAATTGAATGATAACAACATAAATTACTATGATTTTTGGACGATTGTATAAAAAGCAGGTAAACTAGGTTTAGAAAAATTGCTAATAACTGCAGTCCCATTTGCGTTGCCGTTGAACACTAGTATACCAGTCCGGTTTGGAAGCCACTGAGTAAGTATGGTAGCAGCAGGAAATGAAGTCTGGTCACTTTCTGCTTTTGGTGCATGATTACTGAACTGGTAAACTTCTACCCAAATTGCGACTTCTACCCAAATCGCGACATGCATGTATTTCATTTCATCTAGAGCCACTGCAGAAAAAATGTTACACACCATACTGTACTTCTTATTGATCGAGATATTGCGTCTTGAGCGAGTGGCTCTCAAAAACGACAAGTTTTGTCCAGTTAGTTCATCATCACTCAGATCACTGCCTGGGTCTCCACCACTTTCATCACTATACTTTTCACCTTCAATCAATTTATCCCTTGTCCTCACGCTTTTTACATCCAGTTTGGTACAGTTTACGAGCTTTAATCTCCAAATCTCCCAAAAAGTGAAAACTTATCCCCACAAAAGTCGATGGTTCACAAATCACACTTATATTAATGCATTTTTCACGGATCACGAAAAAATCGAAAGCCAGTTTCCCGAGGATGAAAAAATATAGATTCACGAATCATGGAAAAAATAAATCATCATTCATGCTTCACGCAAAGAGAAAAATGCCTATTCAAGTGTCACAAAAAAGTATAGGGTACCCTCAAACAACTTCATATAGTGATAATCCAAAATGTGATCAGTAGCATTTTAACTTTAGCAGGACTATTCAAACCTAGTTGTTGCAAATGATACATAAAATGCCTCTTGTGCAAAGTCTGAGCACAGCCAATTATTGTGCAGTTACATGTATTGTGCATGTGAATCCCTTGACAACCAAGTCGAAATTTGCATAATTATCTAGAGGTAATTTTTTTCAAAATTTATTGGACCTTCCATGCACATCTATAGCTACCTAAGTTCTACTTAACTCCATCAAGAGAACAATTTGTTTTTACAAGTATGTTGCATAACTAATTAACTAAAAAATCGTGTTCATATATATGGAAATGTACAAAATTAGACATAATTTTCCTTTCGTGTCTGACAAATATGTTTTGCACATAGTTACTTTGAATCGCTTAGATATCTGTCGAGAGAAACAATCCAAGGAAGAAAGCATTTTTTCAATGAAGAACAAGTCAATGCGACTAAAGCTTTAGTTATTTCCGGGTGTTTATTTGATCACTGCAACTTCACTGCTTGATGAATCATAAATATGTAACGTTATACTCTATTTCACTTTTTAACCTTCAATTACTATAAGTTTGGCAAAAATAACCCCTTAAAGCAGACCTGAATCAAAGAATTGCCAATTAAAATTGAAATACAGACGACAAAAGACTGAGCTAATTCGAGCTTCAACATGAATCCCATAAAGTAAGCTATTTATGTGACCTCTTCCTCAAAACACACATTCCAAACTACATAACTTTGACTTTCGCGAGTTCGTGCCTCTCTATCTCTCTTTTTTAATTACTTAAAATAGCTTTGTAATAAACATCATAAGATGTAGAATTGACTTACTCTTCTGCATCCAAAGATTGGACTTCAGCCACATAGTTGCTTGGAATGAAGCCTTCGCGGCCAGTATCGCGAGATCGAGCTCTCCACCAATCGTTCCTTAAATCTTCGGGGTATACCTCAAGAAACTCGCCCTTCTCGAAGCTCAAATCTTCCTCTGTTCGTGCATCGTAGTCGTAGAGAGCAACGTAAAGGGGTTTTACGGCACTTGGCGGTGAACTTGGAGGTTCTGGCACGTATCTTCCCTCTTGATCGGGTTGATCTGAGGATCCGGTAACATTAACCTCGGGTGTAATTTCTTTCAAACTTGCCGTGGAGTTAGGGACATTTTGCCCGTTTTTAACGTCGGTTCTCCCGTCCACATGGGTCTCCTTACCCATGCAGCCTCCCATGGGTTAGAAAGAATCAAGACCAGCACCCAAAACTCTCTATATGTGACAACCTGGTCTCTGTGTGATCGAGAACGCTTGAGGGACACAGTTCCGGGATTGCGCACTCCCACTTTTATCTCTGCCCAGTCTTTCGCTTTTCATCCCAGCTGAGCGCACATTGGTTGCTAGCTCCCCTCCCAGTCTTGCGCAGCGCACTGATCACCTTCGGTTTCCTCCCTCGGATCAACATTGCTTGAAGAGTCATTTCTGCATTTCTACCTAGACACATATCTTTAGTTCTTACATTTACTAGATTCCGAAACGGGGAAAAGTCAGTTTGAGTTTCCCTATTTTTGGAGCAACCATGGGTTGCTGTTGTGGAAAGACGAAGACGAAGAAGAAGTATGAAACCAAGGGTGAGTCTGGGAGAAACGTGCCGCCAAACAACGGCCAAGCGAATGATACGGAAGCACAGAAACGTATCTCTGCTCCAGCAGAGAGTGTGAATTTCCACCAGCCGTCCTCTATTATGTCCAGCCATTCGGTGATGCAGCCATCCAAAGGCATAACAGTGTTTGTCGCTCTGTATGATTACGATGCGCGCACCAACGAAGACCTGAGCTTCAGAAAAGGCGAGAGGCTTCAAGTAATTGATAACACTGACAGCGACTGGTGGCTGGCCAAGTCTCTAACCACTTACAAGGAAGGCTATATTCCAAGCAATTATGTTGCACCTGAACTAAGTGTGAACGCCCAGGAGTAAGTATGGAAACCCTTTTATTTTCGTATTGTTATGCGTGAATAAAGCCGGCCAGAAGATCATGATCATTTATCTTTAAACGTCCTTTAGCTACACCGGACGTGGGTTGTTTCATGATTCGTCGCTCACCGAAGAAGCCGGAAAGTTCAACATATTTAAGGAAGATGTCATCGTTTTTGTTTTACCTCTCGCATAGTTTGGCTCTTGCAAGAACGATTGCGTAGTTTTGCAAGTCATAAAGTAGTACTGAATTATAAAATTTGGGTCATTCCTTCCTGCGCGCATTCAGGAGGGTGAAAGTTTCATTTCCATTTATCATTTGTGATGCTTTGGAAGCGATCCAGGGCTTTTCGTGTGAATTCTGGATGTCTCACGCTTTGAAATTTTTCGGATCTTGTTTCAGCTCGCTTGAAACGCAGTTCTACTTCCGGGATAAAAATTGTTGTCAGTTCTTGCCTTCTATCCCTTTGCGCACTTTTTGTCATGCTAATAAACTATTGTGTCCTTGGAATTTTATATTTTTGGCAAGCTCAAGCTTGAGGAAGTGGTTATAAGGAAACATAATCTAAGTTCTTAAAATGTCAAGAATTAGTGCTTTGTTGTTCACTCATAATCAAAGAAAACTTTTGCCAATAACTAACTGTATTTAGATAAGCTTTCAGTTTTGATTGGAATGACTTATTTAATTATGCTTTATTAGTTACTTGTTTGGTTGCTACAATGTACATTGCAAAGTGTCCCACAGGCTCACTCCTTTGTTTTTTTTCTCATGTTGATTGCAATGCAAATTAGCAAGCACAAGCCTTTAAAGTGATAAATTTGTTTTATGTCAGGGTTTTTTTGTCTGCACAGCTGTTGTAGTTGATGACTTCAGCCTGAGCAAATGTCATTTTCAGTAGCTTGCAAGAATGAAGCAAGTGAAACATTGCATGCTAGATGAGCTGATAAACTAGTGAAATTTTTCTTTAACTATTCCTCTGATAACATCATTGAGTTGATTTGCCAATTCCAGAAAACATTCAGATTAATTTAATAATTCTCATCTGTATTCTCATTCATTAGTTCTTGGTAAATATGCTTCATGATATAAGTACTGATGTGTTTTATAGTTGATTGGTTTACTTCACTTAATTTTTTCCTCAGCTGGTTCTTTGGCAAGATAAAGCGAGCAGATGCTGAAAAGAAGCTCCTTGCTCCTGGAAGTCCATCTGGTACTTACCTTATCCGTGACTCAGAGACCATGCCTGGTAATTATTCATTGTCCATCAGAGATGGAGATAGTGTCAGACACTACCGTATACGCAAGTTGGACAATGGAGGCTATTATATCACTACGCGGGCACCTTTTGCAAGCCTTCCAGAGCTAGTTGAGCATTACAGTGAGGATGCCGATGGCCTGTGCTGCAAACTGAGTTATGCATGCCGTGCGGAAAAGCCTGTCACTTCTGGCCTCTCTTACAACACTAAAGATGCATGGGAAATTTCTCGCGAGTCCCTGAGATTGACCAAAAGACTGGGAGCAGGACAGTTTGGTGAAGTTTGGGCCGGAATCTGGAATGGAACGACACATGTTGCTGTGAAAACACTTAAAACAGGAACCATGTCACCTCAGGCATTTTTAGCAGAAGCAGCAATAATGAAGAAATTGAGACATGCTAATCTTATACAGGTAAAATCATAACCCAATGCAATTCCGTGAGCTATAAAGATGAATGTAGTCACCTGTTTGGGTTATTAAAATTTGCACACACATAGCAATAAATTAAGCTTTGCAGACTGAGATGTTTCAAGAAGAAAATACACTGTATAGTATTTAAAAAGGTGAAACAGCACTATTTGTGTATTAAAGGGTTACCCTAAATCTCTGAAATCAATGTCTAATTTTATGCTCTTAAACAACTTATTTTCAGCAAAAGCACTTGTGATGAACTTAAAAGTACAACAATTTGCCCCCCAAAATGGATGAAATTGCATCTTTGGCTTCCTGATTTCAAACCCCCTTAAGTTAAAGAATAAATATTGAGGTTAAATTGAAGTAAAGCAAATCCAAGGAATACTGGTAAATGCTGATAAAACTGGAGCAAAAATTTCAAAGTTTTGTCTCCAATTTCAATGCCCCGGAAAATACTTATCTTGTTTTGTCTTCTCAGCTCTATGCAGTTTGCACAAATGAGGAGCCCATCTACATTGTAACAGAGTTAATGAAGCATGGAAGCTTGTTAGATTATTTGAAAGGAGATGGCAAGAGTCTGAAATTGCCAGAACTGATTGACATGGGGGCACAGGTGGCTGCCGGTATGGCATACTTAGAGAGGATGAATTACATCCACCGTGATTTAGCAGCAAGAAACATCTTGGTTGGAGATGAAAATGTCTGCAAAGTTGCTGATTTTGGTCTGGCAAGGTTGATTGAAGATGACGAGTATAACCCTCACCAAGGAGCTAAGTTTCCCATAAAATGGACTGCTCCTGAAGCTGCACTGTACAACAAATTTACCATCAAATCAGACGTATGGTCATTTGGAATTTTGCTGGTTGAATTGGTAACACACGGTCGTGTTCCTTACCCAGGCATGACGAATGCTGAGGTGTTAGCCCAAGTGGAGCGTAATTACAGAATGCCTAAGCCCTTGGATACCCCTGATGCACTCTATGGCATTATGTTGGAATGCTGGAAGAAGAATGAATGGGAAAGACCAACATTTGATTATCTTCAATCCCTGTTAGAAGACTACTTTGTTTCAACGGAGCCTAATTATAAGAAACTGGATCCATAATATCTTGGTGAGTTGTGATCTACTGTACATTTTCTTCCAGAACTTGTTGGACAAATCTAAGGCAATCTTAACCACATGTACTCAAGTCTCCTTAACTGACTTAACTGCCTACCAAAGTTTTGAAATGTTGTTGTGCAGTCAATGAAATTTATTTTTTTCCTAGAGCTTGCAGGTAAGTTCCACTCAACTAGACAGCATTTTTTCACTTGGAAGAGAAGTAGACCATATACTGTGAATTACATCAAAAATGGCACTCGGGTGATTTAAGAGTTTGAGACTTAATCTCACTTATGGGAGAATGCCAATCTCCATCCATTAAGGGAACTAGCAAGGGAAGTTGATATAGCACAGGAGAAAAAGTGCTGGCAGTGACAGGCAGTTTGATCTACAACACTCTGGGGTACAAAATGGAAACCTCTCTTGATTGGGTATTCTGGCTAAATGCTTGAGGTAGCTCATGATGGAGTACCATTCAGTCCAGAGAAAATAGTAGTCATCCTAGTTGTGTGAATGAAACAGCTGACAGTTTTGGGTCATCTGTTCCTCTGTACAGTAGAAGGCTTTTTTGTAGACTTAATGGCTTCCTGGTAATAATAAATTCTAATATAATGAAATACTTTAGTAGTTCTGTGTGGGTGTGCACTATCATTATTTCCTCACTTCTTCTGTCCTCTTTGTTCATCTCCAGAATGCAAGATTAGTCCTCCACAGAAAATAACAGACAATAGAGAAGTACCCTAAGAACACTATTTTTACATTCTTGTACTTTTTAGCAAAGTATTCAAATTATAATTCACAATTTCTCAGTGCATGTCACACAGAATAAGCATTTTAGCTTATAGAAAGAAATTTTATAACAACATTGATTAGAATGTTAATGAAACTAGACAATCTGAAAAATAATTTATTAGAGTTGCTTCATTCATTAGAAGTGTACTAGCTTGTATTTTAATAATAAAAGTTTTTTTTAAATATTAAAATTCAGCTTGGCAGCGAGGCCCGGAGCTCACAAATAAAGGAAATTGAATGGTCGTATTTGTTCATTTACCTTGTTTGTGCCTCTAGAACTTGATATCAAGTTGAATTTTAATATATCCCGAAAGAAGCCTTTTGAGGCACACAACTTACTCATTTTTGCTATTTATTTGTTAAATCACAAGTTATGTTTAACCAGTGACAGTTGATATGTTCATCTGCAGTACTGAGATGAGGTCTTGTCCAGTTCTTATACACACTCCTTGGACTGGTTACATGTTTGATGCTCAAACTTGGCTTGTTATCCGTGAATATAGTCTCCTTGTTTTTTCATGCGCTACTGCTACAGTGTTGATTGATTCTGACTATTTTACAGGCTAGCTTAGAAGGTTGCTGTACATGTGAGCAAACTCTGTTTGTGAACTCTCTGTTGTAATAAACAGGCACATGTCTGGCTTACAGTACCGCACAGAATACATTCATGTGCTTGTTATGTATCTTGGATTGAAGTGTAGAGAGGTATCCTTTTGTGGGAACCTGTCACCAGGAACCAGATTACCTAGAGTGACCATAACAATTTACTTCCTAACAGTCAAAACTTTCCCAAAATGAAAACAGGATCATACGAAATTATATTTCCGTGTGTTTTATGGAATAAGCAAACTTAAGGATCTCATCTGCACCTTCCGCATCTAGCACCATAGTAGAGGGAAGTGGTTATGGTGGTAAATTTAGTAAAATCCACATAAAACATTTTCAAATATTTAACTTGAATTTATCTTTATCTATTGCACAATAATTAATTCAAATCTTTCTCAGTGCCCAATTATAGTTGCAAGGAAATTTATCATCATGCCAAGAAATACTAGTGCATAACACTGCTTGAGAACAGTTAGTGACATTTTTAGTTTAATATTAATTTTGCCATGCTGCACTGTTATGTGTTTTATTGTCTTTACCTTGGACTGTTAGTGGGACAATGTTGTCCTGATTCTGAAAAACTCTGCAGCTTGTGCCATATCATTAGAAGGCGTCCAAACTATTTGACTGAAAGCTCGCATTCAACCACAGATTACTGAGCTGAAATAGTATAAGTTATCAACTGTAAATACAGATGTGATAAGATGATTGCTACATAATGTGTGTTTCCTCCCAGTAGCTGGCTTAAAATACAGTCAGTTTAATTTACCTACCCACCTTGTTTCATGGTTTTGTGTAATTGGTTGCAGCAGCTGAAGCAACTTTTTTAAAAAAATTAGGCATCAGAAGTTAATGTCAGCATAAATACTTCAGCATTGGGAGTGCTAATATATCATAGAGTCCTAATCATGAATGAACCATTGTATTGAAATATGTTCACTTGTATACAGTGTAAATAATGTCAAAAGATTTTTTTTTTCATTTTTTCTGTATGAGGAATAATGTTACACACTGAATATTGTTATTTTGTCTTAATTGTTTTATTGACTGCAGGAAAAATTTTTGTTTCTTTTTCAAGTAACTTCATTAAGTTTTTTTTTATCTTGGTGATTCTCTTTTCAAATTATGATTTTATAAAATTATGAACCGTACAGTACATTTTACATCTTCTCCTGATGTTCTGCCAAATTCTCAGCACTAAAATTACACAAACATGTGTAGAGGCTGTGTGAGAAGAGCTGATATTTTGAGTTTCTGAAAGAAATGGCTTTCTGTAAATTGTTATGCAGTGGCGTAGAGGTCCAGTTTCAATGTTTGCAAAGCAAAGATGAATAACAGAGATTTGGTAGGTCATTTCTTTGTATTTTGATGCAAAAGTTATGGGAACTAAATTCAGGCATATAGTGTAAAATTGGCATCAAAGTGGCTTACATAGATTATTTTTGCCTTATTGGTTATTAAGTATTTTTTTTATTATTCATAGTACTTTACTTTCCAGTTCTTTTTGTTTTAAGTATAAATCTACTAGCATTTTATCATGAATGCTTTACTTTTAAGAGCTCTTAGCCTGTGTAGCAGTCCTCTCCGTTTCCTTTCAGGCAAGTGGGAGTGGTGTGAGGGCTTGGGGACAGAGGTGACAAAAAATTAGTGGCAAGGTGGGGAGGGGCAGGGAACGAAAGGTCCCAACCCCCCCCCCCGTTCCTCTTTTTGCTCTCGCCATGCATTTGTGCAACTTCCCCTTGGCTCTTGCTTTCTCCTGCTAAGAGGAAACAAAAAAGACTGCTACGCAGGCTAAAGAGCTCTGCAACTCACCAGCTGTTCTGTTTTGGTTAGTGAGAAGGCCAGCAGTGTGCAGTCGTTAATGAAATGTCAGTTGCTTCTTTGCCTTTCTAAGTGTCTTTGAAGATTATTTAGATAATTTACTAGTTCAGGTTTGAATGACTAGTAGATTTATAGCATTATTATTTGCTCTTGATTTTTGTAAGCAATAGAAAGCTCAAGCTCATAATCTAATGTAAATTTGCGGGTTGGAAGTGGGTAAATATTTCTTTCTTGTTTAACAAGTCCAAGTCTTAAATCAGAAACACTGAGATTATGTTTTAGTTAGAAAACGTATTGCCTGTTATAGAAACCTAAATCTACGTACATCAAAATGATGTTGTTTGAATTTCATTATAAACACATGATTCAGAAACTAATGTCTAGTTTAAAAGAGCTTTTTGTATTTTGAGGTAAAATACGTTTTAAGCTGCAGAATTTAATTGACTTGTCCAGGGTTTTCTCAGTATTTTTGTAACATTTATTACTAAAAATGTAGTTTTCTGTCGTAAAGTAATGCTGCAAATTATGTGAGTATTACTGTTGCAATTAAATGCTCAGTAATAACTTTTGTGTCACTGCTCTTGTAATTATTGCAACATACTTATGCAGTGAATAAAGTTTTATATGCAACTTAATAAACCCTGGCAAACATTCTTAGATACCTCAGACTAAAAATTTGGAACAAACTTGTGGATATAAGTAAAAAGTGACTTCCAGTGATAGAGAGATGCGCCTTGCCAAACTTTCCCAAGTTATAGCTTGGGGCCGTATGGACTGTGCACTCTCAACTACATAGAATTTTCCTACATGGAATGGTCTAGAAAGTCATGTTTCTTCAGCTTTGAGAGGAAGAGAATAGAAATGAATGAGCCTCTTTCCAGCTGCTCATTTTAATACTTGTCAATCAATAAAACACCATTACTCCACCCCCACCACAGCCAGTATATGAGAGGTTATTATATCACCCGTGCAACTTTTTCCGGGCCAAACGAGTGAGAAATTTTAATCAAGAACATACCCCGATCATTTCCGAGAACGTTCCGAAGATTTTAAAGACGTTCCGAAGATTTCATGCCCAGTCCCCTGGAAGAATTTCATGTTCTGTTGCGTTTCTACGTTTGAGCCCGGCCTTTACTTTTCTTTTCTTGTTACCTGTAACATATTTTTAGAACGCGAGCGATTCAAGGCTGCAGAACCTCATTTTTGTTTTGAACCTCGGGGTGGAAGATTCGTCCGTAGTTAGTCTAATTAAACATTGCACAAAAGGTTGGAAAGGTTATTCTCGGCAAGGGTAAAACGAGCTATGGCTCAACTTCGAGTCAAATTCAGGTCAACGTCTGTTCTGGCCTTTTTTGCTCGTGCATAAGATATGATTTTCAAGTGTTTTCGTTTTTTTAGAAATAACTGGTGAAGTGGAACAAATATTTTGTGCATTGTTCGGGTTTTCCCTGCAAATCGCAGGTGCATCGAATTTACGCTCAAATTGCATTGTGGGACGTAAATTTAATAAACAAAGGAAATGGCGACCGCTAAGGAAGGAGAAAGCTTTATGGAAGTCCTCAATTACAAGGACTCATTTCATGCTTGCCACGTTTTGGAAAGCCTCAAGAAATTGTATTTAAAAAAAGAACTTTGCGATGTTGTTCTTATAGTGGATGAACAAGAAATCAAAGCACACCGAGTGGTTTTAGCAGCGAATAGCCCCTACTTTTATTCAATGTTTACCACGGACATGTGCGAGAGTGTTCAAGAGAGGATTTCCCTCAAAGGAATAGACTTCGAAGCAGTGGAACTGATAGTAGATTTTTGCTACACATCGACTATAAAAATTACGGAGAAAAACGTACAAAACCTCCTGTCTGTGTCGAATTTACTCCAGTTCAACACCATTATCGAATCTTGTTGTGGGTTTTTGAAGAATCAGTTACACCCCACAAACTGTCTGGGGATTGGAGATTTTGCCGATCACCACGGCTTCTCAAAACTCAAAAATGCCGCACAATGCTACGCTGAAAAACATTTTCTTGAGGTTATTAAGTCTGAGGAATTTCTTAACGCGACTTGCGAACAGATATCGACCATGCTGAAGAGCGATTTCCTTGACGTGGCGAGTGAACAAGAAGTTTTCGATTCTGCCATTCAGTGGATCTATCATGATGAGGCTCGGCGGAAGCGACATTTGCCTGGATTTCTTAAAGACATTAGGCTCCCTTTATTACCGCCGAAAATTTTAGGTGAGACATGTTCTTTAAATTAAAAAAAAAGATAGATTTAAATTGCTCAATAGTGTACACATAAATTTCACATTCTGCTGCAAAGTAAATATTTGCTTTGTTGTGTCTGAGAAGTAGTCATCGAGGCTGGTAGTTGTCTATTTTGTTAATATTTTAGGTATTTAACTAGATTTGTGGCCAAGATTTTTCTGTATTAAATTTGCGCAGTTATTTTGTTTTCCTTCGGAAAATGAAACTCGTGATTATTTTCATTTCCTGATCACACGGAAGTCACGCATAGCAAGTGCCCTCTGTATTGTACACTCATTTATTTCAGTCACACAAGCTTAAAAATACAACGTTTTACATTGTTCAACAAAGATTTTCATAATGATTGCTACGACGGATTTTGAGATACTGTCATTCAAAATATCCAGGAAATGAAATGTGTAGCTCCAGAAAATATCCAAACCTCCCCCATGGAAAGGTTTTGTCTATGACCCCCTCCCCCCACCGACTCCTCTGAAAATTCCAATTAGCTGTATACATTTCTTTATTTTTTTGTTCTTAAAGACGTTCTCCCATCCCCAGGTAATTCCAATCTCTTCTGTGTGGTAGAATGAATATTTTCTGGAACTGCACAAATGGAAATTTGCTAGACCAAAATTGGTCAATTCCACCCTGTGGAAATTCCAGTTGGCAAAAACGGCTTCAAAAGAAAAATTGAACCATTCTGTTGTATTCTGTTGCTCTTCACCTCCCCCCTAAAATGTTCCCAATTTATTGCTTGATTTCTACTTCCCATCACACTCCTTTCTGCAAAGTTCACACACTTTTCCAACATCAATTAACTTACCTTGAATATGAGATTTATTTCTGCTCCAGTTGATTGTATAGAAAGTGAGAAGCTGGTAGAAAGCAATGACACTTGCATGAGGCTAATTAGTGAGGCAAAGAACTTTCATCTGCTTCCTGAAAGACGTCATAACATCCCATTTGTGACACAGGCAAGGCATAAAGCTAGGAGCACTATGATCTACATTGTTGGTGGTGAAATACATAACAGAGTCTTCAACAGTGTCAGGAGATTCAATTTCGAGACCAATATCTGGGATGAAATGGCTCCAATGAACAAACATCGTGATGGTGTGGGTGTGGCTGTGTATAGTGGCCATATTTATGCTGCAGGAGGTAGGCAAGAGCTTGTTATAAGAACCTTTTTTAAAATCATGGAACTGCATCAAATACTATTTGTGATGAAAGCACAATTAGTGCCTCCAGGGATTTTGTTCTCATTTCTTTCCAAGGTCTATTAATAAGGGGTGGAAAAAACAGAGAAAAGGATAAGTTGTCATCTTTTCTCATAAAATGGGTTGAGTACCTGCTGCAAGTACTAATTTAACTACATGAATACTTGGGTCTTTTTGACTTTTAATGAAGCTATTGGGCTTGATTTGCAGCCATTTTGTAATTCAGATTTTCTATAAGCCCCAATGTACTCTAGGAAGATGACAACTGCAACCACTCTCTATATGGCTAGATAGTGTGCCCTAGGGTACAACAGTTGTAAAAGCTTTTGCACATCTACTGTGTATTAAAAGAAATACTTACTCCTCCTACAGGCCAGTTGATTACTGTTACTGACCTGTATTTACAATATTGTTGTACACCATTTTTGTTAGGATGTGATGGTGATGTAGCCCTTAGTTCAGTAGAATGTTACCATCCTGCAACTGACAAGTGGACGTATGTTCAGCCAATGGCTTGTGGCCGGCATGCATTTGGTTTGGTAGAGCTGGATGGTTGGTTGTATGCATCTGGAGGGAGTGACTTCTCACGTTCTGAATATAACAGCTTGGAACGTTATGATCCAGTCAGGTTATCATTCTTTTGATTTGTTTGACGATTAATTTATCGTCATGAGGTCACAGTTTTCTAAAAGCAAAGTGCTATTAGCTTCAAGAAACATCTGATATCTAATATCCCTGCAAAGTTATGAAAATTAGACATGACACAAAGACTAAATAAATAAATATTGCATACAAAAAAACAATTACCATTCGATGCACTCTCATTGGCCAAGTGCCCACCATGTGATCTGCAAGTAACTGTGTACAAACAATGGTCTGATCATCCATCATACTGTCTACATGTGTTTTGCTGCAACTAAAAATCTTCTTTTTCACAACTGTAATCACGTTCCTGTGAAAAATTGCATATCATCTCCCCGAGTTGTCTGATAGTGTGATTCAAATATGAAAACTAACTTGGTGATATAACTATTATTGCAAAAAATTGTGATTTGTCTCTCAAATTAATTATGTCTCAGCCTTCAGGAATGGAAAATAATTGATCTGCTCGCCCATGACAAATCACAATATTTTGCTCATCCAATAAATTAATGTTAATTATTTGATGGTTTAGAATAACAGATAGTTTTGTAACTCAATCTTATTTGTGGAACAAAACAACAGGCAAACTTTTGGTTCGTTCAGCAAAGTCTAGGTTAAAATTAATATTTTAAGTTAAATATTTTAACAGTGCTTAAAACTTGTAAAATCTTTTATTTTCAGGGATGTCTGGATTCACAGGAAGCCCATGAGCACAATGCGGGAGGGAATTGCCATGGTTACTCTGGATGGTGCTATCTATGCAATTGGTGGAGATAATGGTGTCTCTATATTAAACACAGTAGAAAGGTATGATCCACGGCTGGATCGTTGGAGTGCTTGTGTTGCCATGAGCTATCGCCGAAGATACTTTGGTGCAGCAGTACTTAAGAGCAAGATATTTGTTGTTGGAGGGAGTGATTATGATGAAGATCATAACTCTGTGGAGTGTTTTGATCCACGTATGAACAGATGGCTTTCACTGCCTCCGATGCTCATGAGGCGCGAGAGCCCAGCAGTAGCAGCTGTTGATGATAAATTACTTGCCATGGGGGGTGCATGCATGAATGTTGAAACAGAAAAGATTGACTGCTACGACCCTTTAACTAACAAGTGGGAGGAGTTTGCACCTTTACCCCTGGCTATAGAAGGTATGGGTGTGGCTGTAATATGATCGGCATCGATTGCCAGAAGCACTGGCTCTTGTTTGCATGTTTAGCTCTACTTGCTAAACTTGTTTCACAAACCAACCCCTAGTGTTTGAGCTATAATTATTTTATTTCAAATTAAATTAACAAGAAATAGAAAAACTGTGGTATTGTGTGTAGAGAGAGAGAGAGTAATCTTAAGGAGTTGGTTCAAAACAAAAGTACAAAAACCAAGCTATTAAATAGACACTCATAGGAGGAAATATTTATTCAATAAAGATATTTGTTCTTAATGTAAAATAAATTACCTATATCATTAGCAATATGTTATGTAATTAACTGTGATGTGCTGCTGGTTAGTTTGTTCATTGTGTTTTTATTCCATCAAAGTAATCAGAACCTTAAAGAGAACAGCAACCAGTTAGGTATGTCTAACATCACACAGCAAGCGTCACTTATACTTAACAAAAATGTTGATGTGTGAAAAATATTTTCATGATATAAGAGCTGAAATGTAGTGTCCTTTTGTCTATCTTGACAGAACAGAAACATTGTTAATATAAAATGTTTGAGTTGTAAATAACGCTAACAATAAATTAATATATTCTCATATCATTTCAGTAGGCCCTTACTACAAATATGGTACATCTATGCAAAATTAACTGAACATTGTAGATAGGTGAGAACGGAGTATAAAGTATTGACTGATGTAAAGTACTTAGAAAAAATATCCTAGCCATTACAGAGAGATGGCCACTATAGACACGTTAATGTTAATCGCAGGAATTAAATGTTTTGAATATTTATTGGCTAGAAATAAGATGTTTAAATTCAAAATATATGGAAGAAAAGTTTACATTAAATTTCTGTGAACACTCTTAATAAAATTTCATAATTGTCCTTGTCTTTTAGTGGTATTACTTTGATACAGTAAAAATAGTCATTTACAAGTAGCAATAACACTTTTTTGTTTGTCATGCACTATACCTTAGTGGCCATTTATGCATTTTTGGAAAAATTGTAGTATTGTGACAAAACACTACTGATTGCAATATTTAACCTCTTTTTTAAATCAACATTACTAATTTATAATGACAAATCTTTGGGTAAGATAATATTGACAAAATACATAATATCATTGAGCCTTTTGTTATCCTCTTCAGCTGTTCAAACAGTAACAAAATCCAAACCAATTTAACATGAGTTGTATTCAAACCTGTTGCTGAAAGACACCTGAGGTGGAATAGTTCTTAAGTGAAACAGTCAGTGTCCATGTTCCGGTATTTTATATCAGTGTCCAAAATATACATGTAAACTGTAACCACAACTACCAAGATTCTGTTTAACTAATAGTATACAGCTAGTTTTGTCTGCTCTTATCTTCTCTTTCTACGTTGTCGTCCTGAGGCTCCAGCTTGTGATGAAGGCCCAGTTTTGCTTTCACCTAGAAACAAAACAGAGTTCAGTTACAATAAACCTGATCCATCACGTTAAATGTATACTGGTAAACAGAAATAATTATTGTTCTCATGTAAAGTTGTGATGTTGGGAGTTGAATGCTGTCTACTGTCAGTGTCTTTCAATTTTTTTTTAATTTTCCTCCCTTGTGATACACTGAATACAATAACATTTACCGTATGCATACAGTGGCCCATGTTTGAAAAACAACAAATTCCCTACAAGTATATTGTCTTAATTTGACACAAATTATTCATTGAAAGCTTTAAGAGTAAAAACCCTTACATGTGATTGACAGTCTCATTGGGAATTTCACTGCTAGCCACCTAATAGGCAAGGTGAAGTCTATATGCGAGCCAAGTGGCCCATCAGGCCAGAGCTTATCCTGGTTTTGGTAGTATGAGGTGACTAAGAATGTTTCTACTCACTCCCCCCTGAATGGGAATCATGCTAGTCCTTCACAGGTTTACTGCAAGCATTAAGTTTGCCCATACCAATTTATACACCTGGGTGGAGAGAGACACTGTAAGAGTGAAAAGTCTTGCCTGGCCAGGGCTCAAAACCCAGACCCCTCAATCCAGATATATGTGCACTAAGCACGAGGCAAGCGCACCTCCCCGTCTAATAGGAGTGGCTGTTTAATAAGTGGCAGCTAAATATAGGTTCAACTGTGCGTAGAAACTATCTTTTCAGACAATAAACCTTGAATGAATGAATTACAACCCACCATTGACTTGGGATGGAGATGATGCTGATAGCTGAGTTACTTCATGCATCCACACAGCACCACACTGCCGGTTTGGACATGTCTTCTGAGCTCTGTCAGAATTTAAAAGCCTTGTAAAGACAAGTTATTGCACTCTTTTTTTCTTTTTTGGTATAAGTAAATGTTATTGTTGCTGGATGATGCACAGGAATGACTGTACTTTTTACAGTCAAATAGCATCCAGCATGCAGCAGCAGTTTTTTTTTGTGTAGAAAATTAAGTGAGACTAATGAATTATTTATTGTATTAGTTTATCAATTTTATTGGTCTTGTAATATACTCATATATATATACATTATTACCTTCCACGGAAGTAACGAGCAGCACAATGGTGATGAATCTTTCCATCGCACTGAGAACAACATTGCCCCTAATGTTATGACAGAAAGAAATGGCGTAATAATTATAATAATTGTTGGCTTAGTAGGGAAATAGACAAATCAGTTAAACAACAGAAAGGTTCTTCAAAAGAAAATAGTCTTCATATATCATAAGTAAATCTGAAAATGTGCACTAAAGGCACCTGTGGTTCACTAGCTGTTAATCAATACCCTCTGATTGATCCTTGGACACTCTCAGTTGACAGTGTCAACTGACTCGTATGTATTGATCAACTCCTGATGGTGTGTCTGTGAAAATTAATAGACCCTTAACAGTCTACTGGGATGTGGACTGAGTCTCAAATGAGATGTCGATCAAGGGTATCAATTAATGCTCAGCAACGAATGCCTATAGTTCACATTATCCCATAAATCTTGACATACTGACCCTTATAGCTATCTCACTGCACATCATGCAGTCTACTATCTGATCTTCGTACACTCTCTTTAAGTAAGGATAAAGTTCCAACATGGCTCTTGGTCCCAAGGAGTATGATCCTGATATCTACATTATTAATAACAATGTTACCATCTAGCATTGTGCACTTTTAAAAAGGGTTGTGTGGGACAACTAGATCAGATCATGGTGCATCAAAGGAACTGAAAATGCAGTTATTCTTTGGCTCTATTGGTGCACCATGATCCAAGTGGTTAGGACTAATCTGTTTAGAATACAAATGCAAAATCGTTTGCGGATTTTAGAACCCAATCTTGGATTTTCTTTAAAAAAAGTGCACCCTAAATCATTAAAAGGCCAAACAAAGACTTGCCTAGGACAAGCAAATGGCTACTTGTCCCATGGGCAAGCTGGAATGTAAGTTTTTTTGTAGTCTTGATACCTTAAATGTGCCTTTCAGGTTTCAAAGGGATATTTGTGTTCTTGCATATCATGCCACAATGTGGAGTTAAATGTTCTGTAAATAGAGTTGTCACAAAGTTATAAGCACGCTGCTTTATCTGTTGGAGTAGGCAGCTGATTTGGAAGCCTTTTTCTACAGAATTGAAAGCATAACCTAGCAGAGTAGCTGGCCGAGATGATAAAGTAGATTGTGGGTTCCTTTTGAAAACTCTAACTCTTAAAGCTCCCAAAAACACAATTTCCATGAACAAAAATTAAATATATACACTCTCGTGAAAGCCAAAATGACATTTATTAGTAACAATTGTAGGAAAAGCTGAAGCTACTTGCTCATTTGTAACTGTTTATGTTCTGGCGTTTTACTGACAACTAGTCCTAA